>Ga0209980_10000953_pt1 | contig 15829 bp, 12 predicted proteins | sample CR02metaG_FD_183611 | JGI IMG/M metagenome (GOLD analysis project Ga0209980, IMG submission 183611) | Deep subsurface microbial communities from Mariana Trench to uncover new lineages of life (NeLLi) - CR02 metaG (SPAdes) (version 2) | ecosystem: Environmental > Aquatic > Marine > Ocean trench...
TGGAGGGGGGAGGATTCGAACCTCCGAAGGCTGAGCCGTCAGATTTACAGTCTGATCCCGTTGACCGCTTGGGTACCCCTCCGAAATCAGCCGCACATTTTCGGTCAATCTGACTGTACTGTCAATAAGATAAGAGGCCGATATGCGTTCTATTTAGCGATTGATTATTGGATTAATCGCTGGGGCGTAGGACCTTACCAGTGGTTGCTTCTCTGATTTCCGTAGGGTGGCGCTGACTGCCTGTTTCCCCAGGCAAAATATAATCGATTTTATTACCAAAATAACTCCGAACCTTGATGACATTAGTGGCAGGTGTGCACCTTACTGGATTTGCACTTGTAGATACAATGACTCCGACCCTGTGACACAGGGCTTGCGCTATCGGATGCGCACTGACCCTTACGGCAACCGTGTTCTTGCCCCCGGTAACCCAATAGGGGACGCTTGCCTTCGCAGGTAACACCCACGTAACCGGTCCGGGCCACGTTGAAATCACTTCTTGCTTCACTTTATCATCTGGATATTCGACATAAGGCGCTATCTGTCCAACGCTGGCGGCTATCAATATCAAGCCTTTATTTACTGAGCGATCTTTAAGAGACAGAATTTTCGCAACTGAACAAAAATCCTCTGGATAGCACCCCAGACCGAAAACTGCTTCAGTCGGATAAGCGATAATGCCACCCATGTTCAAGGCCATGACTGCCTGATTAAGATGAAAATTACCCATAAGCTTCCTGGATTATAACGAGGGCGTAACTTATGCCTCGATGACGGCTCAGAAAATCCATTAAAAAGGATACAATATCAATTAACTTCGCTAATTTTTTTCGCTGCCTTCGTTTTCGATTTTTTCCTGGCATCCGCCTTTTTGCTGGCCTTTTTCTTGCCCCCACGACGTGGCCGGTCTGGTGCTTCAGCAATCATCTTCTTACAGTCTTCCAAGGTAAGATCAGCCGGCTCGATGTCTTTTGGAACCTTCACATTCTTGTTCCCATCTGTCACATAAGGACCATAACGTCCATTCAAGACACTGATACCTTCATATTCAAAAATATTAATCTGCTTGTCTGCATCTTCAATTTTCTTGGCAACGATAAGCTCCAGTGCTTTTTCTAACGAAACCGTGTAGGGGTCATTTTCCTTAAGTGAGACAAATTTATTCCCGTAACGAATATATGGACCAAATCGGCCAACACTGACAACGACTACTTCCCCATCTTCTGTTTTCCCCAAGTCTCTGGGCAATTTGAAAAGTTCCAGGGCCTCTTCCAGTGTAATACTGTCCAGTTTCTGTCCTGGACGTAAGCCTGCGAATTTGGGCTTATCTTCATCTTCTTTTGTGCCAATTTGTGCATAGGGCCCGAAACGCCCGATGCGCACCGACACAGGCGAACCTGTCTTTGGATCTGTTCCCAGTTCTCTGGCCTGAATTGCTTCATTACGACTGACAGTTTCTTCCTTTTCCTTTATTCTTCTTTCGAATGAAGTCCAAAAATTCTTCATTAATGGCATCCAGTCTTTCTCGCCTCTGGAAACAGCATCCAACTCATCTTCAAGACGTGCTGTAAAATCGTAATCTACATACTCCTCAAAATGTTTTGTGAGAAAATTATTGACAACCCGACCTATGTCTGTCGGCGTAAACTGCTTTTTTTCGAACTCCACATATTCCCTTTGCTTGAGTGTGTAGATGATACTTGCGTAGGTTGAGGGTCTGCCAATACCGTATTCTTCCAATGTTTTCACCAGACTGGCTTCTGTATAGCGCGGTGGCGGTTCTGTGAAATGTTGTTCTGGCCTGATCTCGAGCAATTTCACAACATCACCCTCTTTCAGTGGTGGCAGTAGCTTTTCATCACTTTCTGTTTTCGCTTCATCCAGCCCCTCTTGATAGACCATCATGAAACCTGGATCGGCAATGGTCGATCCATTGGCTCGAAAAACATTACCTTTTCCGCAACTCATATCGACAGAGACCGTATCAATTGTCGCATGCGTCATTTGACTGGCGACTGCGCGCTTCCAGATCAACTCATATAATCGAAATTGATCATTATCAAGAGAAGATTTTATTTCCTTCGGCACATGCCTTACCAGAGTAGGACGTATGGCCTCATGTGCTTCCTGCGCATTTTTTGATTTTGTTTTAAACACCCTGGGCTCGGCTGGTACGTTATCTTTGCCATATCGTTCTGCAATAAAACCTCTTATCTCCTCTTGTGCTTCCCTTGCCAAAACGACTGAGTCTGTACGCATGTAAGTAATTAATCCGACCGTTCCCTCACTTCCGCCTATGTCTATCCCTTCATATAATTGCTGCGCGATGCGCATGGTACGCTGGGCTGTCAATCCTAATTTCCGGACTGCTTCCTGTTGCATGGTTGAGGTTGTAAAGGGTGCAGTAGGTTGTCTTTTACGTTGTTTCTTCTCAATCTTGCTGACAGTCATGCATCCATCGGCTGCTTGCATCAATACATCGTATGCTTTATTCGCCGTATCACCTTTTGTGATAGTAAATTGTTTCAGTTTTTCACCATGTAAATGTGTCAGTCTTGAAACAAATTTTACTTTTTCCTGCTCAAGATCCGCTTCTATGGTCCAATATTCCCGAGCCTTGAACTTTTCTATTTCCTGTTCACGTTCGACGATCATCCTTAATGCAGGACTCTGTACGCGCCCGGCAGATAGGCCGCGCTGAATTTTCTTCCATAGCAATGGCGAAAGGTTAAAACCCACCAAATAATCCAGTGCCCTGCGTGCTTGCTGTGCATTGATCAAATCCAAAGATAAATCTCTTGGATGAGCAATGGCATCCTGAATTGCAGTTTTTGTCACTTCATGAAAAACAACCCGATGTGTTTTTTTTCCCTTTAAAACACCACGCTCATTCAATAGTTCATGTAGATGCCAGGCAATGGCTTCCCCTTCACGATCCGGGTCGGTTGCAAGATATAAGGTATCTGCTTTTTTGAGTGCTTTGACTATCGCGTCAACTGCCTTGGCATTTTTTTCAATTTCCTGATATTTCATTTCAAAATTATTTTCTGTGTCGATGGCACCTGTTTTTGGTAGCAGATCGCGCACATGCCCGTTGGACGCCAACACAATATAATCTTTACCAAGATATCGATTGATCGTTTTTGCTTTAGCGGGAGATTCAACAATAACCAATGATGTACTCATTCAAAAATATTCCGATAAGTATTCTGAAATAGGTGAAATAATAGTTTTCGAGAAATGTGAGTATTAAACCGCTTCGGAGTTTTTAATGAAGACTCGCATTCAAATCATCCATCACGATATCCTCCATCCACGTGATAACTGCTTCTTTTCCTGGTTGATTAAACAGAACCATGAGAACAACCCATTTAAGCTTTTGCAGATCGATGTCTTCTGATTCCAATGCCATCACCCGATCAATCACCAACTCTCGATCCTGTAAATCTAATACACCTGCCTGTTCCAGAAAAAGCAGGAATCCTCGACTCTCAGTATCAAACTTCTCCAGTTCTTTACCATTAAAAATTCTTGATGATGAAGTCCCCGAAATACCGGAAGGATAATGATTATCTTTTTGTGTGGCCAATCCCTCTAACCAGTCAAAGGCCTTATTTACTTCATGGTCCTCAAACCCCGCATCTTTGAGTTGATGCTTTAGAGCATCTTGATCAGGCGTCATTTTGACATCATCATCTTCAGAATTATCAAAAAGATACATCAACACGTCCAACACTGTTTCTTTCATTCATATATTCTCTAGTTAACACGCATATAAACTCCACCCGCCTGCGAAAATACCAAACCACGAAGTTCAAGTATTAATAGCATGGAGGAAACCGAATCTGTCGTCAATCCTGTTAATTCGATCAGTTTATCAATGGATATGGGATCATATGCCATAGTATCAAGCAACACTTTGTAATCCGCGTCAAGTTCTTCTTTATCTATATTATTTTTCTGGGAAGCATTTTCATCAATGACCACTGTTGCAAGGGAACCCAACTCTTCAACAATATCATTGACCGACTCAACCAGTATGGCACCTTGCTTGATTAAGGCATGGCAACCTTTTGCAAGCGGGTTATGGATAGAACCAGGGATAGCAAATACCTCACGACTCTGTTCCATCGCATAACGTGCAGTGATAAGTGAACCACTCCGTAATGCTGCCTGTATGACCAGAACACCGGTACTCATTCCACTGATAATCCTGTTACGCCTAGGAAAATTTGCAGAGACTGGTTTCGTGCCAGGTGGAAATTCAGAGACTAAAATGCCATTATCCACGATGTCCTCTGCCAGGGCCTTATGCCTTGCCGGGTAGATCATATCAAGGCCATTCCCTGTCACCGCTATGGTATAACCGTTGGCGTTTAATGCACCCAGATGACTGCAACTATCTATGCCCAAAGCCAAACCACTTGTGACGGTCGCACCAGCATAAACCAGCTCTCTGGCAAATTCATCCGCTGTCTTCCGGCCTGCCGCATCTGGATTTCTACTTCCAACAATCCCAATCTGGATGGTCTTTAAAACTTCCGGGCGTCCATGGGCAAATAGAACAACAGGCGGGTCAGGTATTTCCCTGAGCAAGATTGGATATGCTTCATCATCAATCGTAATGAGATGATGACCTGGCATGTCCAACCAGTCCAAATCTGCTTCAATGATCTCCCAGTCAGGTTGGCAAACAGAGGTGATAGATTTTTCGTCAAGACCCGTTTTTTTGAGTGTAGAGTCATCTGCAGAAAATATTTGTTTTACTGTAGGGAAAGCATCAAGTAATTTTCTTTGGCCGATTGGGCCAAGACCCCTGATACGGTGAAGTGCTAACCAAAAAGCACGATCGTCTTCTTTTATCGCCATATTCATGATCATCCTGATCTACATTTGGTAATAACTATTAATACTGCATTATAAATGTCTCTTCAACAAAATTTATACGCGACTATTTTTCACAATCGTACCTTGATATCCCATTATGTTTTTGATTAAGATCTTTGCCTTATACACAAAAGAACAAAGGCCGTTTTTCGCGGCCTTTGTCTGAGTTTCTAAAAAACCCTATTTGGGTTCTTTATAAATTTCTTACACTATCATAGACGTGAATAGGACTCACTGCCTCCATCACCAGAGCATAACTAACATTTTCAAAGATACGGAAAACCATCAAAACGCCGGCATACTCTTCAGGCAGTTCAACGAATTCCGGTTGGGCATTTGGTCGACCTAGATAGCCAACCAGATCAGAATTATTAAAATCCGTCATCGAATTCCTGATACTGTCTACCATGCCTCCCAAGGCATCATCGGGGTCTATTTCTATCTTTTCTTTTCCTTTTATCTCACTCGCTATCTCGTCCCTTACGACTTTACCACTCTGATAAACACCCAGGATACTGCCAACCTCAATGCCATCACCATCACCGACATCAACCACGACAACCTGAAATTGACCTATCTCAGCAACACCATCGATGACAGATAATATATTTGCATCGATATCACGGTATGGGGTACTTGGCGTAAATTCATTATTAGCGTCTTCATCAGATTCAGCAACAAGCCTGTCTCCATTATGAATTTCCTGTTTAGACAAGGTTACAATAACTGAGGCCGGATCGCCCCATTTCTCAACCACAACATCACCCAGATAAAGTGCCTCATAACCAAGGATTTCATCTTTATCCTTGCGCGGATTTATGTATGCAGGACCCTTACGATACAGACCATAACGGGTCACTGTCGAATCTTCAGACAGACCTCTCACATACAGCTTATTACCTGCACCCGATACCAAATGTTCGTCGTAGCTTGATACGACATAAGGCCAGTCATCCATCTCTTCATCTGTTACGATTCGAGGCCTCGTTAAAAATTGCTGGATAGCATCGACAGGGATTGATGGGATCGCATCATCTCTATCATAGGAACGTACAACAGGTGATAGCTTTACATTCCGACCATTAACTCCCATGCCTGAAGCGTTCACGGTTAGCATGGGCTGACCATCCTTGAATGTTAGGGATATCACATCTCCAGGATAAATAAGATGCGGATCCTCGATTTGAGGATTACCCTGCCAGATAGTCGGCCAATACCAGGGTTCCTGTAAAAACCGCGCCGAGATATCCCATAGCGTGTCACCCTTTTGGACGACATATTCGTCAGGACGATCAGGGTTTAGCGTTACCGTGTCGGCAATCGAAATAGATGCGAGCGATAAAAACGCTAATAAAAAATATATTTTCTTAAACATGATTATTACCTTACATACGTTCCTTAATGTAGATTAGCAAAAAATATCGCAAAATATAAGTAAGATCACGCTTTATTCGCTTCTTTGTTACGAAATAATCATTTTTCTGTATACTATCAGTGAGTTACCAAGCAATGGAGTTTTTAAAAACCCGGTGGCAGTACTAGAAGTCTTACATTATCCAGATCCAGGATTACGCAAAAAAGCTGTTCCTATTGAAACAGTGGATGAATCTTGCCTTATTTTGGCAAAGGATATGCTGCAAACAATGTACGAATATAATGGTATTGGACTTGCCTCAACACAGGTGAATGTTCATAAACGTCTTGTCGTCATTGATCTATCAGAAGATAAAAATGAAGCTATCTATTTGATTAATCCGGAGATTTTATCTTCTGAAGGGACTGAAGAAAGTCAGGAGGGTTGCCTTTCAGTACCTGAATACTATGACACTGTAATTCGGGCCGAGAGAATCACATATCGCTTTCAGGATCTCGAAGGTAAAGTAATCAAAAGTGAGGCTGATGGCCTGTTGTCTGTATGTATTCAGCATGAAATCGATCATCTGGATGGGAAATTATTTATCGATTATCTCTCTCCCATGAAAAGACGACGTTTACGCAAAAAACTTGAAAAACAAGAAAAACAAGAAAAACAAGAAAAGCATCAAGCAAAAATCTTGTGACTCACCAGATACCACGCCCGGAAAAACTACCCCAGGGAAAATTACGCTTGGCCTTTGCCGGAACACCTGAGCTGGCAGCAACCATGCTGGGCGCACTGCTGGAAAAATCAGAGTACCAAATCAGTGTGGTGCTGACCCAACCCGACAGGCCCTCAGGTCGAGGTCGCAAACTAGCCTCAAGTGCTGTAAAAAAACGTGCATTGGAACACGGCCTGACAGTCTTACAACCTTCGAAATCTGAATTAATGGCCATGGGAAAAGTGTTTTCCGAGGTGGACTTAATGATTGTCGTCGCCTACGGAATGTTATTGCCTGAAAATATCCTAAATGGACCCACCCATGGCTGTATTAATGTGCATACCTCACTGCTCCCCAGATGGAGAGGGGCGGCACCGATTCAACGTGCAATCCAGGCAGGAGACCGTGAGACAGGTATTACCATTATGCAGATGGATAATGGTCTGGATACCGGCCCCATCTTGTTACAGGAAAAATGTCCGATAAACTCCTCTGATACATCAGGAATATTGCATGATAGATTGGCTAGTATCGGTAGTAAATGCTTACTTAAGATATTAGATGCCGTGGTTTCCGGGAATCTGCAGCCCGTTGCCCAAGATAACTCACAAGCCACCTACGCGGATAAAATCACAAAATTAGACGCCAGGATCGATTGGTCACAAGCCGTAAGCAATATTGACTGCGCGATACGTGCATTTAATCCAGCACCGGTGTGTCATACGGAACTGGCAGGTTTACCTTTGCGACTATGGCAGGCAGAAATTCTTGATACCGAATTAATCTCCACCGCGGGCAAGGTTCTTAACTGTAACAAAGCCGGTATCGATGTAGCGACAGGTAAGGGTGTATTAAGGATTTTAAAGTTACAGCCTCAAGGTAAACGTGCCATGACTGTGGCTGATTTCCTTAATGGCAATCCAGCTTTTGGTGCTGGTACTCCGTCAAGGTTGCATTAATGGGCTCAGCATCACTGAGATGTTTCGCAACAAGGCACAGTACGCAGGCAATGGCAGCGTCCTTGTCAAGTGCTGTAACGCAGTGGCGGAACATCTCAGTGGTGCCCGAAGGGTTGGCCTGTCAGCGTTCATGGCAGCGTTACATATCTTTCGAAGGAAAAGGACTATGGCCATTCACTGCGTGCCGTGCCATGAACGCTGACAGGCCAACTGAATCCATTAATGCAACCTTGACGGAGTACTGTCATTAAAGCAAAACCAACATCAATGCAGGCCCGCGCAGTAGCATCGCAAATCCTGTCTAAAGTATTTGAAGATCATCAATCGCTTTCCATGCTCGTATCCATTGAATTAGACGAGATGGCTGATCAACGAGAACGAGCCTTCGCGCAGGCGCTTTGTTATGGCGTATTACGCCACTACAACAGCCTGAATTTTATCCTGAGTATGCTACTGGATAAAAAATTTAAAAAGAAAGATGGTGATATAAGAGCACTTATCCTGATTGGTCTGTATCAAATCCATCATATGCGAACTCCCGACCACGCTGCTGTTTCCGCAACGGTAGAGAGTTGTATGGAATTGAAAAAACATTGGGCAAAAAATCTGATTAATGCAATATTAAGGCGCTATCAAAGGGAACAAGAAAAATTTTCTAATCTCATCGCCGGCAATGCATCCGCCAGACACGAACATCCTGATTGGCTACTGAACCTATATAAAAATGAATATCCCGAGTGCTGGCAGTCAATCATCAAAGAAAACAATCTCCCTCCACCCATGAGCTTGAGAGTGAATTCCCGTATCACGGACAGAGAGCACTATCTAAAAAAATTAGAAACTGCCGAAATAGAAGGTCGAGCGTCAAATTTGAATGAAAATGGTATCGTGCTGACTCACCCTGTGAGTGTGAAAATGCTCCCTGATTTTTCTGAAGGTCATATCTCTGTACAGGATTTGGCGGCTCAACTTGCCATACCCTTACTGGATCCACAACCCGGTGAGCGAATACTTGATGCATGTTCGGCGCCAGGCGGGAAATTGGCCCATCTACTGGAAAACATGCCAACATTGGGAGAAGCAGTTGCCATTGAGATGGAACCACACAGATTTAAAAAGCTTGTAAGCACATTGGATCGCATCCGACTCAAGGCAACGTTAATACAAAATGATGTGTGCGCGCCAAATAATTGGTGGGACAACAAGCCCTTTGATCGCATATTGATTGATGCGCCTTGTAGCGCTTCTGGTGTGATACGCAGACATCCTGATATCAAGTATTTGCGAACACCTGAAGATATTCAAAATGCTACTGTTTTTCAAGCTGAAATTCTAAATGCATTGTGGCCATTGTTAAGAAAAGGTGGCAAGTTGTTGTATATTACCTGTTCAGTATTCAAGACAGAGAATGACGAGCAAATCGCTGCTTTTATAAATAAACATCATGATGTTAAGGCGATACCAATACAGGCCAGTTGGGGCAAGGCGACAAAATATGGTCGACAAATTCTACCCGGTGAAAATGCAATGGATGGATTTTATTATGCTCAATTGTATAAAACCTGAGGCGGGTAGATTCATTATCCGCTCCGTTCTGGCGAGTTTGTTCCTGTGCCCAGCAGTGCTCTATGCCGATTTAACAGATGGCTTCATTGTAGAAAATGCTCAATTAAAACCGGGCGAAGCAGAATACCTAATCGATGCGGATATACAATATCATTTCAGCCAGGAAGTACTGAAGGCTCTTGAGCATGGTATCGCCTTACACATCGATATAGAAATACAGGCCAGGCAGACCAGAAAATGGTTATGGGATAAAATTATTTTCAAGGCAACATTAAGTAAAAGACTTGAACACCACCCGATTAGCAACCAATATCTGGTCACCGATCTCAATACGGGTATCAAACGTCATTTCCAGAGTTTATCTCATGCACTCGAATTTCTGGGGACAATCAGAGATTACCCTTTTATTGGAGCCGCCACTCTGGAACCGGGGGAGACATATACCACACAGATACGTACCCGACTAAACACAGAATCGTTGCCTGCACCATTAAGACTTTCAGCTTATATCACCTCCGATTGGCAGCTATCAAGCCCCTGGTTTAAATGGACGATTCAGCAGTGAAACGACTCGGAATGAAACGACCCGGCACATTAATCCTCTATAGTGGTATCGTTTTGTTTGCCTGCATGTTGGTTTCCTTACTCATGATGAGCAATGCGCTTAAAGATTCATCACAGTTCAGTCGTCTGTATTCGGAATTATTAATCTTTATCACTATTGGCCTTTGCGCATTAGTGACGCTCATATTCCTGAATCTCAGACACCTGATTCATCAACGCCGTAAACATATTCCTGGAACACGTATGACAGTGCGTATGATTGGTATGTTTACCGCACTCTCAGTTACGCCCGTATTAATTGTTTATCTTTTCTCGCTAGATTTTTTACATCGGGGTATTGATAGCTGGTTTGATCTGCGCGTTGAACAGGCACTGGATGATTCACTGGTATTAAGTCGGCTCTCTCTTGATATACGTATGAGAGAATTGTTAAAAGAAACAGAGCAAATCGCGGGAGAGATATCAGAGATATCAGATGTAGCGATGCCCTTCGAAATTGATGGATTACGAACACGTAGTAATGCCAGTGAAATAACACTACTCAATCGAAAAGGTGGCATTATCACCTCAAGTTCTGAGGATACAACAAGCATTATCCCTGACAGACCGAGTAGTACCATTTTATTGCAGCTTCAGCAGGGCGGTAGCTACACTGGTCTAGATAATGTGATTGACGCAGGCCTACAAATCCGTGTCGTCGTTAACGTACCTAGTTTAAGCGTGGGCAGTAATCCCAGAATCGTTCAGGCGCTTTACCCTGTTTCTAAGCAGATAAATAGCCTAGCCAATAATATTCAGACCTCTTATATCAAATATAAGGAACTCTCTTATCTGCGCGAGCAACTGAAACTAAGTTTTGTTTTAATCCTAACACTGGTTCTTCTGTTCAGTGTCTTCGCAACGGTTTGGACTGCTTTTTATTTTGCTAAAAGGCATGTGGCACCAATAAGGGATATGGCTGAAGGGACCAGGGCAGTCGCTGAAGGGGATTACCACACCCAAATACCCATACCAAGTAATGATGAACTTGGATTTTTGGTTGCTTCTTTTAATGAAATGACACAAAAGATTGCACAGGCACGCGATGCTGCAAGGCGCAGCCAGCATGAGGCCGAAACCCAGCAGGCTTATCTTGAAGCAGTACTGGGCAGGCTTTCCTCCGGGGTACTGGTGTTTGACCATGATAAAATATTACGCACGTCAAATATCAGTGCGGGTCAAATCCTGGGGATGCCCATTGATTCTGTTACGGGAAAGTCTCTGGAAAATATATGTAAGGAGTATCATTATCTTGAGCCCTTGCATGCAACCATCCAGTCCCATAACAATGCCGAACAGGATTGGCGCGAACAGATCACACTCTTCGGTAATAGTGGCCGACAGATTTTAATGTGCAGTGGAACACCGCACTCGTTAACACAGGATGAAAAAGAGGGTTATATCATCGTATTCGATGACATCACGGAACTTATCCAGGGACAGAAGAATGCTGCATGGAGCGAGATGGCGCGCAGACTTGCACATGAAATAAAAAACCCATTAACACCAATACAACTTGCGGCTGAAAGATTGCGTCACAAATATCTTCACACCATGAACCAGGCAGATGCAGATATTCTTGATCGGCTGACAAATACTATTGTTCAGCAAGTAGAAACAATGAAGGATATGGTGAACACATTCTCAGACTATGCAAGAACTCCGGAGATACAAGCACAGGCCATGGATATCAATGCGCTAATTAATGAAGTGCTTGATCTATTTACCCACCTGGATCAAAAGACAGAGGTTACACTGGATCTTGAACCTGAGCTGCCAATGGTAAACGCTGACGTAAGCAGACTCAGACAAGTTTTAAATAACCTGCTGAAAAATGCATTCGATGCCTGCGAAAATAGTAACGATCCGATGTTGGATATCACTACCCGTTGTATTTCTACAACGGGTACAGAATATGTAGAAATTTTAATCAGGGATTCCGGGCCTGGAATAGCGAAGGATATCATGGAGCATATCTTTGAACCCTATGTAACCACAAAAACAAAGGGAACGGGGCTAGGTCTTGCTATCGTAAAGAAAATTATTGAAGAGCATAATGGCGTCGTCTGGCTCGAGAACAATAAAGACAAACCCGGTGTATGTGCGACAATCAGATTACCCTTAATACAGAAACAACATAACAATGTGAAAAGCGAAGCAGGAATAACTGCATGACAACAGGCAAAATTCTGGTCGTGGATGATGAACCGGACATTAGAAGTCTGATTAAGGAAATACTTGAGGATGAAGATTTTGAAGTTGCAGTCGCCGAAAATGCCACGCAAGCTGATGGCATTCGTGAGAATTTTAATCCTGATCTGATTCTGCTCGATATCTGGATGCCAGATGTTGATGGCATTACCTTACTCAAACAATGGAATGAATCGGGCCATATAAATGTACCTGTTATTATGATTTCCGGTCATGGCACGGTTGAAACTGCCGTCGAGGCAACTCGCCTTGGTGCTTATGATTTTATCGAGAAACCTCTCTCACTCGCTAAGTTAATCCTCACGGTTAAACATGCCCTGGACAATAGATCTCTACAGAAGGAAAACACACGCCTCAGAGATCATGGCCAAAGAGTTGATACGCCTATTGGCAAAAGCAAAATCTTACAAAACCTGAGGCAACAGATTTTGCAGATTGTTGAACACAGTACGCCCGTTTTGATTACCGGGGAATCAGGCACAGACAAGGAACTCTTTGCACGCTATCTACATAATCAAAGTTCCAGATCTGAAGAAGTATTTATCAGTGTTGGGATATCTGCCCTGTCCGCGGATAATTTTCTGATGGAATTTTTTGGCAGCGATGAGCATGATAAAGACAGAGCTGGCTTTTTTGAACAGGCAGAAGGCGGCACCTTGTTTCTCAAGGACATTGCAGATATGGAACCATCATTACAGGCAAAACTGCAAAACACTTTGGACAATAAATATTTTACACGTGTCGGAAGCACCCGGACACAACCGTTTGATATACGCATTGTTGCCGCTACCAGTCATGACATCCTTGAGCTTGTCAATGAAAGACGTTTCCAAGATGACCTCTATTATCAATTAAACATTTTGCCTATTCATGTCCCGCCATTGCGTGATCACACCGAAGACATACCGGAATTACTGGAATTTTATGTTGATTATTTTACAGAAAGAGAAGGATTACCCTACCGACATTTCTCTGTAGCAGCACAAAACTACCTGCGAAGCTATACATGGCCTGGCAATGTCAGGGAATTAAAAAACATGGTGCAGAGACTGCTTATTCTTGGAACAGGAGAAAACATTGATCTACAAGAACTGGAACTGGCGCAGGGAAAACTGGCATCACTGCCTGATGAACAACATTTAAACCCTAATTTTGACATGCCATTACGGGAAGCAAGAGAACAGTTTGAAAGGGAATATCTAAAACACCAGCTCAATCTTGCGGGGGGCAGTGTCAGTAAAGTTGCAGAAGCCGTGGGTATGGAGAGAACACATCTTTACCGCAAATTAAAATCACTCGGCATCACCTCCAAAAATCAGGATTCAAAATAGCCATGTTCCAAAATAAGTTGGAAGATAGGGAAAGTCTGGCTATATTGCATCAGGTGTATTGCATTGGGATTGAGTAGAAATATTCTAATCACCAGGCGTTTGCATGGGCTTAATATGACAATCACATTAACGATTCATACTGCAGAACCCGAAAAATGAAAATAATCATACTAGGTGCAGGTCAGGTCGGCTCCTCAGTGGCGGCAAATCTCGTCGGTGAGGCAAATGACATTACAGTGGTAGATACAAACCCAAAGTGTCTGGCCAATCTGAATGAAAAATATGATCTGCAGACGATTGTCGGCGTAGCATCTCATCCTTCTGTACTCGAACAGGCCGGCGCAAAGGATGCTGATATGATCCTTGCGGTGACGAATAGCGATGAAACCAACATGATCGCCTGTCAGGTGGCCTACACCTTATTTCATACCCCCACAAAAATAGCACGTGTAAGAAATAAAGAATACCTGTCAAAACCTGCCCTTTTTGCACAAGAGGCTTTGCCGATAGATGTTCTTATCAGTCCTGAACAATTAGTCACAGAACACATTGAACGCCTGATCAGTTACCCAAGGGCACTACAGGTTCTGGAGTTTGCCGATGGCAAGGTACAAATGGTCGCTGTGCGCGCCAGTTATAGTGGCCCTCTGGTCGGCCATCGAACAGGAGATATTGGCAAATACTTACCAGAGCTTGATTATCGGATAGTCATCCTGTTTCGTCAGGGCAAGGCAATCATTCCCGATGGAAAAACCGTGGTTGAACCCGATGATGAACTTTACTTTATTGGTGCACCCAAGCATATGCGTGCCCTGTTACAAAGTTTGCGAAGCACGAAAAGGGAATTCAAACGCATCATGCTGGCGGGTGGCGGGAACATTGGTATGCGTCTGGCCATGAAGCTGGAGCGACATTATCAGGTCAAACTGATTGAAATAGACTTTGAACGCGCACAACATGCCGCGGCAGAATTGAAAAATACAATTGTCTTGCATGGTGATGCGACTAATGAGGAACTGCTAATAGAAGAAAACATAGATGAAACTGATATCTTCTGCGCACTAACCAATGCGGATGAAGCAAATATTATTTCATGTATGCTATCCAAGCGGCTTGGCGCACGTAAGGTAATGGCATTAATCAACCGTGCCGGGTATGTCGATTTGGTACAAAGCAATGTCATTGATATTGCCATCTCTCCCCAACAAGCAACTATCGGCACAATTTTGGCTCATATCCGGAAGGGTGATGTGGTTGCAGTCCATCCCCTACGCAGAGGGGCTGCTGAGGCGATCGAAGCAATCGCCCACGGTAACAAAAATTCTTCCAATGTTGTCGGCCGTATGATTGAAGAAATTGCCTTACCGCCAGCAACAAGTATTGGCGCTCTCGTTCGCGGGGATAAAGTTCTCCTTGCGCATCATGATATTGTTGTAGAAGCCGAAGACCATGTCATCTTACTGGTAGCAGACAAGAAACAAGTACCTGAAATCGAACGATTGTTTCAGGTGGGCATCACTTTTCTATAAACTTCTTTTGGCCAACAAACACAATGCAATACGCAGTCGTTCAACGAATACTGGGGATTTTACTCAGTCTGTTTAGTCTGACATTGTTACCCCCCATAACCATTGCATGGTGGAGTAATGATCACAGCCTGCAAGGCTTCCTCACTGCATTTTCTATTATTATCGCCACGGGCTTATTTCTCTGGTTACCCGTCAGAAATATTCGTAATGAATTAAAGCTCAGGGATGGCTTCGTTGTTGTTGTGCTGTTTTGGGTAGGTCTGGGTTTTACCGGCTCAATTCCGTTTGTTTTATCAGAGACACTACATTTAAGTTTTACCGATGCTGTGTTCGAATCACTGTCGGGCTTAACCACCACCGGTGCAACGATACTCACCGGTATCGATAATCTGCCAAAATCAATCTTGTTTTATCGTCAGGAACTGCAATGGCTAGGTGGCATGGGGATCATTGTTCTCGCTGTTGCTATTTTACCCATCCTCGGTATTGGTGGTATGCAGTTATACCGTGCTGAAACGCCAGGACCTATGAAAGACTCAAAATTGACACCAAGAATCACCGAGACCGCAAAAGCCCTCTGGTATATTTATCTTGGTTTGACCGTGAGTTGCTGTTTGTCTTACTGGCTGGCTGGCATGACTTTTTTTGATGCTATCAGTCATAGT
>Ga0209980_10000955_pt1 | contig 15823 bp, 12 predicted proteins | sample CR02metaG_FD_183611 | JGI IMG/M metagenome (GOLD analysis project Ga0209980, IMG submission 183611) | Deep subsurface microbial communities from Mariana Trench to uncover new lineages of life (NeLLi) - CR02 metaG (SPAdes) (version 2) | ecosystem: Environmental > Aquatic > Marine > Ocean trench...
TAAAAGAGGAGAATGAGAAGTAATGTTCCCTAGCAGGTTATTGAAAAAAGCTGTTTGCAGGCTGGTCAAAAAGATCTCAGAGGCGAGGCGCGCGATAAATCGACGAGCGGAGGCGTACTTAGATGGTACGTTGGAGCGAGGCGATTGAGCGCAACGAAGCATATGAGTCTTTTTCAGCAGCCTGCTAGACCGCCCCAATAGGATCGTCGGTCCTTTGCATGCTTACTCAAGGACAAAATAACACCTTAACCCGAGTCAGCCCCGGTACCCCTATGGGGCACCTCATGCGCCGCTACTGGCATCCCGTGGCAGCGGTTGCAGAACTAAACAATGGTCAAGTTAAGAAGGTCAAGGTCCTAAACGAGTCGTTAGTCATTTGCCGTGACAAAAAGCAGCGGGTCCGTCTCCTGGCCGAGTCCTCGCTCCATGGAAATGCGTCCCTGGCCCACAGCATGCCGGAATTTAAAAGCCTGCGCTGGTCGTACCAAGGCTGGGTATTTAATTCCATAGGCGAGTGTGTCGAGCAACCGTTGAAGCGACTGGGAAGTCTGTTCAAGGACCGCATAAGGACAAGGGAGTATTCCGTTGCGGAACTGGGTGGGCTGATTTTCGCATACCTCGGTCCTGAACCTGTGCCTAGGTTGCCTCGGTATAACGCGCTGCTCTGGGACGATGCCGTGCGTGAGATCAATGGCACTGTGATCGCCTGTAATTGGTTGCAGGTGATGGAAAACCTTCTTGACCCTTACCATGTGGAGTTCCTCCACGGCCGGTTTTTTGAGTATGTCCTTCGACTCAAGGGAGGAGGACAACTCGAGGAATTTCTGGGCCGCTACGCTCCGAAACCCATTAAGAAGATCGCGTTTGATCTCTTTGAAAACGGTATCATCGAGCGACACATGATCCGAAGCGAGGAGGAGATCAGCTGGAAGGTTGGGGCTCCGACCTTTTTCCCGACCACAACACTGGTCGGGTCCGTCGAAAACAGTAAGGTGATTAACTTCGTGGTGCCATTGGATGATACCCACACATGGTTCGTGGTGTATTTGGTCGAGCGAACGGGTATCCCGATTCCCTGGGAGGAGACGCCCCGATTCTTCGATGTGCCAGGAGCGGACGATGGCGGGAAGTTCGTCCTGGACACCGCAAACGGACAGGACCATATGGTTGTGGTGACTCAGGGAGATATTGCCCGGCGTGAGATTGAGCACCTTACGACTTCTGATATGGGAATCACCCTTTACCGTCAGCTGTTGATGAATCAAATTGAGCTGATGGAAAGGGGTGGAGAGCTCATGAACGTTTACCAAGACTCGGACAGGAATCCAATTGAGTTGGATAATCTCTTAGAGATTGCCTGAGACGCGTTCGAGTATCCATGAAAAACCGTGAACTCGATGGTACATGGGATTATCATAATCGGACAAAGCATTCTTTTTACAGTATTCGCACCAACCCACATTTCATGGACTGGGACAATCAGCCGCTTCCTTTCAAAATCTATTCCACATTAGATCCCGTTCCCATACCGCAAGACCTTTCTTCATCCGGGATGCCGGCTCTGACCGCAATCTCGAGCACAGGCCTCAAGCAAGACGGTCAGCCCATTATTAATAAACAGATTCTAGCGGAGATCTTTCATTTGTCCGCCGGGGTTACCAAACGCAAGACCAATCCAGGAGGGGAAATCCTCTTCCGTGCTGCCGCCTGTACCGGCGCGCTTTATCACATTGATCTCTACCTTATCTGCGGTGAGCTATCCGATTTGGCAGCGGGGGTCTACCATTTCGGTCCCCACGACTTTTCCTTGAGAAAACTCCGCTCAGGGGATTACCGGTCTGTTGTCATAGATGCCAGTGGTCAAGAGCCTGCCGTGGCCAGTGCCCCGGCGACGTTAGTCTGTGCCTCGACCTACTGGCGCAACTCGTGGAAATACCAGGCTCGAGCCTACCGGCATTGCTATTGGGACAACGGTACGATCCTGGCCAACCTGTTAGCAGTCACGGCGGCCCGCAGCGTTAAATCCCGTGTGATTATCGGTTTCGTCGACAAGGCCATCAATGAACTTCTGGGTCTCGACCCCGAGCGTGAGGGTGCACTGACCCTTGTCCCCTTTGGGGACACTGCACCCACGGCACCTGCGCCATCACCCGAGATGGAACCGCTTCATTTGGAGACGATGCCCCTTTCCAAGAAAGACGTTGACTATCCAGCCATCCGAGCGATGCACACTGCTTCGTCTTTGGATAGCCAGGAAGAGGTCATCGCTTGGCGCAAGCAGTCTGCGGCTGGTGGCCAAGCTGGAACGACGAGGAAACCCAAGGGGCGCTTCGTACCGCTTCAACCACTCCCCGATCAGGATATGCCGGGAGATACCATTGAGCAAGTCATCATGCGCCGTGGCTCCACCCGACAGTTTTCTCAAGAAACCATTAGCTTTGCCCAACTCTCAACCATGCTCAAGCAGGCCACGGGTAGCATCCCGGGGGATTTCTCGGATGGGAGTACCCTCATCGAGCACTATCTCATTGTCAATGCGGTGGATGATCTATCCCCCGGTGCCTACGTCTTTCACCGAGACACCTTGGGCCTTGAGCTGATCAAAGAGGGCAATTTCAGGCGTGATGCGGGCCACCTGGGATTGGGCCAAGAGATTCCTGCCGATGCCAGCGTCGATGTCTTTTCCCTGGCCGATCTCAGGGTTATTTTGGAACGGTTCGGGAACCGCGGTTATCGTGCCGCTCAGCTAGAGGCCAGCATCACCGGTGGAAAACTCTATCTTTCCGCTTATGCCCAACGCCTCGGGGCGTCCGGTCTCACCTTTTTCGACGACGACGTGACGGAGTTCTTTTCACCACACGCTGCTGGCAAGAGCGTAATGTTCTTGGTAGCATTGGGGAAGATAGTGAGGCGCACGCGGAAGTAAGGATCAGCATCATCCCTCGGTTCTGAACCCCGATCCGACAAAAATGAGTGAGCAATGTGGGATCTTGGGCCAGCCATTTCAACGGTCGCCGACATTTTGGTCACTGGCCCGTAGTTGCACTACCTGTGAGTTACCAATGTATGGCACAATCAGCTCTGGAGCCCTATATGATGCTTGCTAACGATACTTTTTTGGAAGGATCAATGTTCGGATCGGGGTGAACAGCCAGCCCCTTTGGCATCAACTCTCTCATTATTACCGACTCTGATTCTGCCGCCATCAGCCTTGCTGCTTTTCTATGTGAGTGCGTCTAGCAGGCTGCTGAAAAAGACTCATATGCTTCGTTGCGCTCAATCGCCTCGCCTCTGAGATCTTTTTGACCAGCCTGCAACCAGATTTATTAAGCAGCATGCTGGTGGTGCCTAGGGAATCATCACACTTTTAAGAGATGGATGTTCATATGAAAAAGGTCCCAGCCCTGGATATGCGTAACGTTTCCTATACCGTTGATAGGAAAAAAATCCTTGATTCCATTGACTGGGCTGTCCAACAGGGAGAGCACTGGGTCATTCTGGGGCCCAATGGCTCAGGGAAAACCACGCTCCTCAAGGTTGCTTGCGGTTACATCTGGCCTAATGACGGCGGTGAAATCTACCGGAATGGTGAAGTTTTGGTCAATCTTCGAGATCTCAGAAAGAGCATTGGTTGGGTGACTTCCACGCTACCACCCGAAATACCTCCACGCGAAAAAATATTGAGGACAGTGGTATCAGGAAAATTTGCTCAAATTGGACTCCTTGAAGGTCCCTGGGGAAGGCCGAGCAAAAGGGATTACTCCCAAGCCGAGGAATATTTAGCGCAGATGGGTTGTGCCAGTTTAATCGACCAGGAGTTTGGCACCTTATCCCAAGGGGAACAGCAGAAGGTTCTCATCGCCCGGGCGCGGATGACCACGCCATACTTGATATTTCTCGATGAGCCTTGCGCTGGGATGGATCCGGGCGGGAGGGAAAATATTCTCGAAAGTCTTCAAGAACTTGGGAAGCAGAAACAGGTTCCGTCTCTCATCTATGTAACCCACCACATCGAAGAAATCCTTCCTCTGTTTAAGAAGATGCTTATCTTGAAAGAGGGTAGGGTGTTAGAGTCTGGGGACACCCACTCACTCTTGAAACAAGATGTTTTGAGAAAACTATATAAGGTCACCTTGACTCTCACCAAAAAGAACGGTCGCTATTGGCTCACCAGTCAATAGGACAGGTCACGCAGATCTGTATTATTTAGGCGAGGGTTCGTAGCCGAGGTTAGGGGAAAGCCAGCGCTCCACTTCAGGGACGCTCATTCCTTTGCGATGGGCGTATGATTCCACCTGGTCTTTGGCAATTGGACCCACGGCAAAATAGCGTGATTCCTTGTGGGCGAAATATAAGCCGCACACGGTGGCGTGAGGGAGCATGGCGTAGTTCTCGGTCATGGTAATACCGGTCGCTTTTTCAACCCCAAGGAGATCAAAGAGAATCGATTTCTCTGTGTGGTCCGGGCAGGCGGGATAGCCCGGCGCAGGGCGGATACCCCGGTACAGCTCGGCGATCAGTTCCTGGTTGGTCAGGTTTTCGTCTTTGCCGTAGCTCCACGCGACTCGGACGCTTTTATGAAGACATTCAGTGAAGGCCTCGGCCAGCCGGTCGGCGAGGGCCTTGGCCATAATAGAGTTATACTGATCGTGATCTTTTTCAAAGCGCTCCACCAGTTTCTCAGTTCCATGTCCTGCGGTTACGGCAAAGGCACCGATGTAATCCACCAAGCCGGTATTTCGCGGGGCAATGAAGTCGGAGAGGGCCATCTGGGATGTGCTCCGTTGGTTTTCCTTTTGCTGGCGTAGGATATGGAAGCGCTTGAATTCCTGCGAGCGGGAAACGTCAGTGAAAAGTATGATATCATCGCCTTCGCTGTTGGCCGGATAAAAACCGTACACGGCATGTGCGGTGAGCAACTTTTTGTCCACGATCTCCTGTAGGAGCTCCTTGGCGTCGGCAAACAATTCCCTGGCCGCCGGGCCCCTAACCGGGTCGTCCAGCAGTCCTGGGAAGCTTCCCCTCATCTCCCAAGCATGAAAAAATGGGGACCAGTCAATGAAAGGGACCAGTTCCGACAGAGGGAAATCCCGTAGCTGTTTGTTGCCAATAAACTCTGGGACGGAAATGTCTGAGTCATCCCATTCGATGTGTTTCTTGCGCCGCAGGGCCTCCTCGTACGTCAATAACGGGGCCGCTTGTTTTCCTTCAAAATCCGCAACGATCCTCTGTTGTTCGGCCCGATTTTTAGCATCCAAGGCTTTGCGAGATTCGGGTCTCATCAGGTTACCCATGACGGGCACGGCACGCGAGGCATCGATCACATGAATCGTCTCATGCCGGTAGGCTGGGGCGATCTTGACGGCCGTGTGCCTCTTGCTCGTGGTGGCACCTCCGATCAGGAGCGGCACGTCCATGCCGCGACGATCCATCTCCTTGGCTACGTGGACCATTTCATCCAAAGAAGGAGTGATGAGACCGCTTAGGCCAACGACGTCCACCTTTTCTTCTACTGCGGTATTGATGATCTTATCCGAGGGGACCATCACCCCCAGGTCGATAACTTCATAATTGTTGCATCCCAGCACAACGCCAACGATGTTTTTTCCGATGTCATGGACGTCGCCTTTCACTGTGGCCATAACGATCTTTTTCCTCACCTGAGTTTCTTCCACCGCTTGCTTCTCTGCGTCAAGAAGGGGGGTCAAGTAGGCAACCGCCTTTTTCATTACCCGAGCGCTTTTGACCACCTGGGGGAGAAACATTTTACCTTCGCCAAAAAGGTCTCCCACCACATTCATGCCGTCCATCAGTGGGCCCTCGATGATATGCAGAGGTCGGTCGTATTTCTTGAGTGCCTCTGCCAAATCGGCGTCGATGTAGTCTGTGATTCCCTTGATGACGGCATGGGCAAGCCGATGGTCCACGTCCTCGTTTTCTCTGTCGGTGTCTTCCTCAACCTCTTTCTTGGAACCTTTGACCCCCTCGGCGAACTCCAGCAGTCGTTCGGTGGCGTCGGCGTGCCGATTGAAGAGGACATCTTCCACGACCTTTAGCAGATCCTTTGGGATATCCTCATACACGGCGAGTTGCCCGGCGTTCACAATGCCCATGTCCATTCCGGCCTGGATGGCGTGGTAGAGAAACGCGGAATGCATGGCCTCACGGATGGTATCGTTGCCACGGAAGGAAAAGGAGAAATTGCTCACCCCGCCGGAGATGTGACAGTAGGGTAAAAGCTCTTTGATCTGCCGCGCGGCTTCAATGAAGTTGATGCCGTAGTCGTTATGCTCTTCCATTCCCGTCGCCACGACGAGGATGTTGGTGTCGAATATAAGGTCGCTATCATCGAAACCTATCTCATCGGTAAGGATCTTGTGGCAGCGCTTGACAACTCGGATTCGGTCCTCGATGGTGGTGGCCTGTTTTTCCTCGTCAAACGCCATGACGACCACCGCTGCCCCGTAGCGTTTGATGAGGCGTGCACGCCGTTTAAATTCTTCTTCCCCCTCTTTGAGGGAAATTGAGTTGACCACTGCCTTGCCTTGGACGCACTTGAGTCCTGCCTCGATGACTGCAAAATTGGAACTGTCAATTACGATGGGGACACGGGCGATGTCGGGCTCGGCGGCGATGTAATTGAGAAATACCTGCATGGCCTTGACCGAGTCGAGCATCCCCTCGTCCATATTCACGTCGATCAGATTGGCTCCGTCCTCAATCTGGTCCCTGGCCACAGAGAGGGCTTCCTCGTATTTCTCTTCGCGGATCAACCTGGCGAACTTTCGCGAGCCTGCCACGTTCGTGCGCTCGCCGATCATGATGAAATTCGACTCCGGGCGGATGGTTAACTCCTCAAGTCCGCTCAGGTGAGTGAAGTGATCCGGCTCGGGAGGTTTTCGGGGTCGGGCGCCACGAAGGACTTCGGCGATGGCAGCGATGTGTTCGGGATTTGTCCCGCAGCAGCCCCCGATCAAATTGACCCAGCCTTCTTTGACCCAGTTTTCCAGGGCCGTGGCCAACTCATCGGGACCCATGTCATAACCGCCAAATTCGTTGGGCAACCCGGCGTTGGGGTAGGAAAAGACAGGAAGCGGTGAGAGGCGCGCAAGCTCCTCAACATGGGGACCCATCAGATCCGGTCCGAGGGCGCAGTTCATTCCCACTGCAGTCAGGTTTGCGTGGGAGATCGAGGCCAGGAATGCCTCAAGGGTTTGCCCGGAAAGGGTGCGGCCACTCCTGTCCGTAATAGTCACGGAAGCGAAGACAGGGATACGAATACCACGTTTCCCTAAAAGCTTATCGAGGGCGAACAGACAGGCCTTCAAGTTCAAGGTGTCAAAGGAGGTCTCGGGAAGAAGGAGGTCCACACCCCCATCGAGCAATCCACGTGCCTGATCGGAGTATGCCTGGACCAGCTCGTCGAAGTTAACGGCCCGGAAGGCCGGGTTGTTGACATCTGGGGAGAGGGAAGCGGTTCGGTTCGTGGGTCCCATGGCGCCGGCGACAAATCGAGGTCTACCTGGGGACTTCCGATTGGCATCTTCAACCGCCCGCCGCGCGACCTTTGCCGCAGCCACGTTTATGTTATAGGCCTCTCCTTCCAATCCGTAGTCTGCTAAGGAAATAGCGTTAGAATTGAAGGTGTTGGTCTCGATGATATCCGAGCCGGCCTCTAGGTAATCCCGGTGGATTTTCTCGATAGCCCCGGGTTGGGTGATCGATAGTAGATCGTTGCATCCCTTGAGAGGTCGGCTATGGTTGGCGAAACGCTTCCCACGAAAGTCCTTTTCATCCAGGTTGAGGGCCTGGATCATGGTCCCTGTGGCACCATCGAAGAGGAGAATTCTCTCAGAGATGAGATCTTGGATTTGCTTTACAGAGTCTCCCATCACTGTCCATCTGATTGCGGATCGAAGCTATTCTAGCATAATCTCAGTGGATCACTAATGGAAGGCGGGAGCCTGGTCCCAAATCTCCCAGTGCCAGCGGTGAGCGGAGTTTCGCCGGTATAATTCCCTTGATTTTATCCTATGCCCGATTATAGTTTTTATACTTGAATAGTCTGGACCCATTGAATCAAAAGGAGGTTTTACGATGTCAGAGTCAGGTACATATACCATTGAGCAGTTTGTTGGTGACATGAAAAAGGTCTTTGCCAGCACCAAGGACCCGCGCGCGCAGGCAGGTGCCATAGCCAAGCATATGGAAGCACTCCTGGTCTCGCCCAGCCTGCCGGATGAAATTCAACAGCGGGCCGCTGGCCGCACAGGCCGCATCGACCTCTATGTCGATCAGGAGCACGGGCACCCTGGTCCAGGTTTCTGCCTGATGACCTCAATCCCTGATCCGAATGCACAGGGCGATTCACGTGAGCGCTATCCCCATGACCATGGTGCCTCTTTTGTGGTCTATGGTGTGTTTAAGGGTGCTGCTCAACAGGTGAAGTTCCGATGGACTTGTCCAGACAATGGGGACCGGAAGACGCCGGAGCTGAAAGAATACGACCGCTTCACGCAGAATACGGGTCAGGCAGCGTTCTTCCTCCCCGGGGAGATCCACATGACCGGCCCTGCGGGAGACGGGCCAAGTAGGATCATTCGGCTCGAAGCACAGAAGCTCGACCGTGTGCTACGCCACTCGTATAAATCCAAGGGGGCGTTCGTAGCCTTGGTCGAGACATAACGATCAAGAGATTGGTTTGAGTTGTGCAAAACGATTAAAACGTTTCAGCCGTTTAAGAGTAATCGTTTTGAATTGTTAGAATGGACGGATCTGCTTAGGCCAACGCGTAGCTCTGCGTAGGTATTACGAATCCGATACTAGAAGGTCCAGAATCTCGTGAAATTTTACGCTAGTTGTCATTGAGCCAAAATTAAAATTCTGTTCGATGCGAAGCGCTTCGTCCTCGACCTCCAGGAGTATGCCCTCTCGTTCGATCCCATCCCTCATCAGAATTTTTACCCATCGACCCTTATAGGTTCTAACCGCATCAATGTCGATCCTGCTATAGGTTACCTCTTTCGGTGACGTTTCCGCCGCTAATCGGCTTTCAGGCCTCTTTTTAACTCTCCTTGTGGGTTCAGCAGGCTTTGGTGGTTTGTTTTTTGCTACGGCAACTATGGGTTTGGTAATATCAACAAATGTTCCCGCCTTGTCGGTGTAGCCAGCCTTTATCGTTTTCCATTGTCCCGCGCTCTTTTCTGACAGAAGGGTAACCGTCTTCCGCCCTTTGGTTCCAGCGGCCTGCATTAAAAAAAATGCTTTCCCATAGTCGCCTATAACTGCAAAGTTCCCCGTAAAGAACCAGCCAATTTTGACTGGCTTGCCTACCTCTTGTTGGATCCTAGGATTTGTTTTCAGATATTTCTCGGCTGATTCATAGGCTTCTGAATCCTTGAGAAAGATTCTCATGCCAACAAAGAGGCCGATAAAGAGAGACACGCTTACCACCGCTAGGGTAGCAAGCAATTTTGTCCTTATTAAATTGTTTCGACGGACCTCGGTGGTTCCAACGGGAGTAGCTTTGGGCCTGATCACGTATGTGCCGGCAATCTTATCGTGCCAGGCTTGCTTATTCTTGTCTAAAGCGATCCAAAGGTATCCCAGCCCAAGCGCCAAAGCAGAAAAGAACGCGGCAATCAGCCTTATGGCTATCTGTTTGACAGTGGGTTTTGCACCATTGATGGAAACTATTTGCATGCCTAGCAACCGATATCCCAGGGTTGCACCAAAGGCGAACTTGAGCCCGATCATGTAGGCGAGAAAAATCACCAATTCCACGACAGCGGTTAGTATATTGGATGAGAAACTAACGATGGCGAAGACGATTCCCAGCAATAGGCAATCGATCAGGTTGGCGATTCCTCGTTTCCAGTAACCGCCGTATTGAGTTCGGACGTAAACGTTACATTCCATATGCGTTATTTACGGACATCCGCAATGTTTTGCATTGGGACACGGACAGATATTGTGCCATAGTCATAATCTTGTTCGAGGTGTACTATATTCTCTTTTACATCTACGATTCGTCCCTCTCGTTGCAAACCATCCTTCATCAAGATTGTGACCCATTGACCCTTGTAGTTTTTGAGCGCGTGAAGATTGATTTGTCTAGGGCTAGCATTGCCTGAAGATCTTCGTGCCGAAGCTTGTTTTTTCAGTCTGTTTTCCTGTTCTCTAATGCTCTGTAACAGTTCTCTTGACTCAGCCAAAAGCCCTGGCAGTTCTTCAAGGCTTGTTACCTTTGGTATCGGTTTTTGGATTTTAGCCACCGTTGGCTTTTGGATTCTAATAGGTTTGCCCTCTTTTGCGTGGTAGGTTTTCACGTAATATCCGCCGCCTAAGAGGACAATGACTAGGAGGATCTGCTTGAGCGGTAACTTGAAAGAGGACCTCTCCGAATCCTCATCCTCCAGCGGAATTCGGTACTTAGGAGGGGCATCCGGCACCTCGCCTCCCATCGCCGCACCTACTGCCTCATCACCCTCCGTTGCCTCACTCGCCATCACGTCGTTCGCACCTACCTCACTCTCTTCCACATCAGGCTCTAGCGCGGCGCTCTCTTCTACCTTGGTCTCCTCTCCCTCCTGCAGAGCGAAGTCGTTGCCAGGGACCTCGCTTTCCGGGGCCTCGTTCTCTACCGCTTCGTCTTCAGTCTTTTTGTCTTTGTCTTTGAATTTAAAGTCCATTGGCCTCACCCAGTGCAGGATTAGGTAATTTGCAGGTCAGATCGGATTATCGATTTAACCTCCAGTTCCGATACCCCGCGCCATTTGTCTTTTTACCCCCCAAGGAATAGGGGCACTTAGCTAACGAAAGGGGCAGAAATCATGCCAACGGTTGCCAATCACCCCTAATTGGATAAAAATCATTATTTATCAATGGGTTATGTTGTTTTTGGCAGGCTGCAATTGGAAGAATTTTAGGCGAGAATAATGCTCATTTTGATCAAGTTTGATCGCCCGTCTGGCAAATAATGTCCTACCCTTTGCCAGAGGAAATGGCGAGAAAAGAGGGTAAATCCTATTTCCTATATGAAGGATTTGAACTCCTTGAACGAGTTGAACAATGTAATTTGCCACCATCAGAGTTCCCACTCAGTGTAGCAGGTTTAGCGCCTGGCCTTGGTACAGATGAGCTCCGGCTCGGCCGTGTAAATCTTGTCGTGGCTGGTCATATGGCACGGGAATTGCCACGAAATTCTTCGAATTGGACAATCATCTGTGATTGCTTCGGTACGGATGGAGCATTAAAGGATTTTTTGGATCGGGTGTCATGGATTGAAAGTGCCATAGAAAAGGAGAATGTAACACTATGAGACAATTAGCTATTTCCGTCGCGGTGCTCGCAGCAGCTCTGTTTTTGACCGAAACTCATGCGTTTGCACAACGTAACTACGGAGTAGGGGGAAGAGTCCGGGATATACCCGGGATGCGTGGAAGAGGGTGGCAGAGTCATGAGAGAAAAACGAATCATGGCAGCGTGCGTTCCGGGACAAGAGGATCTAAAGGTGCCGTCGAGCTCAATGGCCGAAAGTCGGTCAACGATCGGCTCCGCAGAAACGAAAAACTGTCTACCCGGCTGCAGGAGCTTTTAGGCGACCGAAATCTGCAGGAATCGGCGGAAGGTTTCAAGAACCTAGGTCAGTTCGTTGCCGCCGCCCATGTATCGAATAGTCTCGGTATCAACTTTGACGACTTAAAGATGTACATGACGGATCCGGACTCCCCGAAGAGCCTCAGTAAAGCCATCCGTGAGCTGAGACCTGCTGTCAGTGCTAGAAGGGAAGCCAGAAAAGCCAATAAACAGGCTTCGAAGGATCTGAAGGAAACCTCTGAATAACCTTCTCAATTCCAACTTGAACCTCTTTTGCCATTTGAACGACTTGAACGTGTAGAACGCCGCCTCACGATGTCGATGAGGCGGCGCTTGCCGGAGTCCATTTTAGCGGACGCGATGTTGTTCCAAAGCAAACGGGATGGCCGGGGACAACTACCGCGGTACGGGGTTCACTTAAACGTAATCATGGATTGTTTCGTGAATTTGAACCGCTTATTGGCACCGCCACGTAGTACCGTGAAATGATGGAAAGTATATTCCTGCGCATATTGTGTTCGGGTGTTAACTCCGTCCATCGGAATGATCACGTTGTAGCGATGATTGCGTGCTGCAGTTGTGGCTGTATAAAGGACCGCCATATTAGTAGACGAGCCAACGATGACCACGTTTTTGATTCCCTTCGGTTTTAAGAAACCCTGAAACTTACCCCCTGCGAATTTGTCAAAGCCCTTGGGAAATATAACCGGTTCTCCCTCTCTTCTCTTTAGAGGTGAGGCTATTTCCCCTGCGGGTTTTCCCTTGTATCGGCCTGAAACGCTATAAATAATGGGTACGGAAGAAGCCTGGCCTTCTCCAGAAGCTTTCCCACCGCTGGCATCAGCCGAGAACATACCTTTTTGGGATTTTCGCAGCGGGCGTTCAGATCCAGGACAAGGATGGCAGTGATCTTGCTGTCCAAGTTGATTGGTTTGGCCTCCGGCTTGTTAGGTCCCCCCTGTGTCCATCCATCCGCTATTGTCATGATTAGAAACAATAAAATGAGGGAAAGTTTTGACCGTGTTCAGGTCGTAGACCTCAGCGATCAGGTCACCGTCCTTAACATGCTGGCCAAGCCTTTCTTTCAGTTTGGGCGTCGTGACTACACCAGTGATGGGACTTACGATTCTAGCCAGACGAAGCTTCTCCTTCAGGTGGTTTTGCTCGGCGTTTAATCGGGCAATCTCTGTTTGTGTGGCCTCGATTTCCTCTGGCCTGCTTCCTGCCAAGAGAGCGCTAAGGTGTCCCTTCGCCTCTTCCAGCTCCTTTTCGGCAATAGCGAATTCCTCTCTTACTGTAGCGAGGTCACCAGCCTGGACAATTTCAAGTTCTGCTTGAGATTCTTCCAGTTCCTTTTCTGAAACATCAAGTTTTTCTTTAGATTCTTCGAATTCTCGTTGAGAAATTAGCTCCTTTTCAAATAGTTCTCTGTGCATATTAATGTAGCTTTTTGCGTACTTCCTCCGCTCTTCAGCCTTTTCGACGGCGGCTTTTGCTTTGGAAAGGCGCCGCTCGCGCATGCGCGTTGCCTCCTGATAACGGTTCCACGCATGCTACCGTCTGGTCACTGCGGTAGAGACTTCATTCTCGGCAAGCCGGATCTCCTGCGTCCGTCGCCCTGCCTTCAGCATTTTCAGATTGGCCTGCGTTTCGGCAATCTGTGCAATGAGTTGCTTTATATCGGGCTGGTAATCACTGTCTGAGAGGTGGGCAATCACAGTGCCTTTTTTGATAACGCTCCTTCATCCACCTGGATTTCCTTGATGATCCCTTCGATTTCAGCTGGAACGTCTGCGTTATGAATGCGCTTGGTGCGAAGATTGCTTACAAGCAGTAGTTCACACTGTACGTCTCTGCGCACCCCTTGCCGGGTTACTTACCACTGCACCTAAAGCTAGCCCCTTCGTGCCGTGGTTAAGATTTATTCTCAATGAGCAATCCCGGTTGGAGCCTGCGAATCAAGTGAGTAACTCGGCAGGGCGCCCCTCCCATCGGCAGGGAAAACCATAATGTCAGCAGGATCCACATGGAGGCAAAGCTCGCTATGTTCGGGGACAGGGAGAGCCCGGTTCTTTCCTACGAACACACGGTCTTGGAACGCTACGTGAAATAGAAACTGGTCGCCCAGGAACGTGCTCGAACGGAGCGTGGCCCTAAAAGTGTTGCGCTCATTTCCTGCACTTGCTTTAACCACGGTGAGACATTCAGGGCGAATGCCAAGGAACACCGCGTCCCCGGTCTTTGCGTCCCCGGTGATGTTGAGGGATCCAACAGCTGTCTCCGCCAGGTGTGGCTCCAGCATCTTTCCCTTGAGCCAGTTAACCAAGCCAAAGAACTCGGCGACTTCCACGCGGCGAGGTTTATGATACAACTCCATCGGCGCACCGACTTGAAGCAGCTCGCCCTGCTGCATCAGCGCAATCTTATCGGCCATAGCCATGGCCTCAACCTGATCATGCGTGACATAGAGCACGGTGAAGCCTAGTTGTTTCGCAAGTTCTCGTATCTTTCCCCGTACCTCTTCCCTTAGGCGGGCATCCAGATTACTGAGGGGCTCGTCCATTAGCAGCACCCTAGGTTTCACCGCGATCGCTCGCGCTAGAGCTACGCGCTGCTGCTGTCCACCGCTAAGCAGGGTGGCCGAGCGGTCACCCAATTCCTCGATTTGGACCAGGCGCAGAGCCTCCCGCACGCGAGCAGCAACTTCGCGCCGGGGCACTCGCTGCGCCCCTTCTGCCAGAGGCAGCGCGACGTTCTGAGAAACCGTCAAATGAGGCCAGACAGCATACGACTGGAAAACCATGCCAAGTTTGCGTTGCTGTGGGGGGATCCAGGTAGGTGGGTCGTCGGAGGAAACCAGCTGGCCGTCGATGTGAATCTCTCCACCGTCAGGGGATTCTAGACCACCAATGCAGCGCAGGAGCGTCGTTTTACCCGAACCACTCGCGCCTACAATGACAAAGAATTCACCCTCACCTATATCGAGGTCCAAACCCTTTAGGGCCTTGACAGTACCTCCGCTGACAGAGAACTGCTTTGAAAGACCACTGACCGTTATCATCATAGATGACTCCTGTCGGTCTCGACTTTTTCGGCCCTTGGCCGAACTGTACCCCTAGCCCGGAGACGTGTTTTCTAGCGCAGTTCGCGACTACAATCAAGGCAAAATTCTAATCAACCTAATTGTTTAGGTCCGGGCGATTGAGTCCTGGCGGATTTCCAGGATTGGCTGGCAAAAAATGCGATCTTTTCCGCAACCCGGGAAGGCAATAAAGGTTGCTAAGTATTTAAAAAGATTATAGAATTAGTAGTTGCAATAAAAATTGTTTGCCGCCTGTGGGGAGGTTGTCGGAAAGATAAAAAAAGCCGTGAGCAACTTCGCGAAAGCAGCAACCTCACCCTAATCGTATGGTTGCACGAAAAGGGGTCACCTAAGCTGCCCCGTTTTTCTAAATAATGTAGTTACGCGGCCTAGGACTTTACTGCTAGTGCTGAACGTTGGTGATATAGCACCGGATTTTGTACTCAAGGACCAGTCCGGTTCATCGGTTTCCCTTGATCAACTCCTTTTGAAGGGTGATTTGGTCCTCTACTTTTATCCCGCTGATTTCACCCGAGTCTGCACCGCTGAAGCCTGTGCATTCCGTGATGCTTACGATGACCTATCCGAGGTCAAGGTACAGGTTGTCGGCATTAGCCCGCAGGGAGCAGATAGCCATAGCCGATTTGCTGGCCAATATAACTTACCGTTCCCTTTGCTGTGCGATGAGCGCAAGGAGGTAATTCGCGCCTATGGTGCCGACGGACCACTGGGCTTTGGCGTCAGGCGCGTTACGTTTCTGATCGATGGCACGAAGCATATCAAGAACCGTGTCGTTGCCGATTTATTCGTGAAAAAGCATAGGAAACTGATCAAGGCTGTGATTGGTGAACCTAGGGGTACATAAGTAGGAATCAGTGTCTTCCCCGTACCACCTGTCGAGCCTTCGTCCCGGGCTCACGCCGCGGGGAGCCTCCCCTTCGAGAGCCTCATGATTCGAGTACCTCACCATGACCCTGAGCATGGTTGAAGGGTCAGGGCCGGACTTCGAGTGAGCCTCCCCTCGATCTTCCTCGGGGTGGTGAGCCCACCCTTCGAGGGCCTCAGGGCCGTGAGCCTGTCGAATCGGTCGAACGGGCAGGTCGAACGACAGAACGTCCCGTGCGTAAGCCACGATCCGAATTG
>Ga0209980_10000957_pt1 | contig 15816 bp, 14 predicted proteins | sample CR02metaG_FD_183611 | JGI IMG/M metagenome (GOLD analysis project Ga0209980, IMG submission 183611) | Deep subsurface microbial communities from Mariana Trench to uncover new lineages of life (NeLLi) - CR02 metaG (SPAdes) (version 2) | ecosystem: Environmental > Aquatic > Marine > Ocean trench...
GCTGGGCCGGCCGAGCGCCGACACCGTCCTGCCGGAGAGCCCGCTGTTCAAGGCCGAGTATCGGAACGCCTGGGCCAAGTACGACATCGAGCAGGCGAACGCGCTGCTCGACGCCGCCGGCCTGGACCAGCGCAACGGCGCCGGGATCCGGCTGCTGCCCGACGGTCGGCCGCTGCAGATCATCATCGACATCGCTGGCGAGAGCACCGAAGAGTCGGACGTTCTCGAGTTGGTCAAGAAGTATTGGAAGAAGGCCGGTGTCGGCATGTTCACCAAGCCCTCCAGCCGCGAGGTGTTCCGCAACCGGGTCTACGCAGGGGCTGCCGTGATGTCGGTCTGGACCGGCCTTGAGAACGCCCTGGTGACCTCCGAGATGGTCCCTGCGGAGATGGCGCCGACCATGCAGACCCAGTTGCAATGGCCCATGTGGGGCGAGCACTACGAGACCAGTCGGGCCTCGGGCCAGGCGCCGGACATGGCGATCGTTCAGGAGTTGCTCGCACTCAACACGGCATGGCGCGACGCCGAGAGTCCCGAGGCCCGCGCGGCGATCTGGCACCAGATGCTCGCGATCCACGCCGATCAGGTATTCACCATCGGTACGGTCAACGGTGTGCCGCAACCGGTGGTCACCACCAAGGCGCTCAAGAACGTGCCCAAGGAGGGCATGTACAACTGGGACCCGGGCGCCTACTTCGGCATCTACAAGCCGGACAGCTTCTGGTTCACCGAAGCGCGCCGCCAGGCCGCCCAGTGAGCGATCGGGCGACGGGCAATTCGGGAATGACCATAGCCAGGCGAATCGCGCCATTCCGCGACCGGCCGCTGGGTGTTCGCCCATGCTGAGCTATATCGTCCGCCGCCTGCTGATCATGGTCCCGACCCTGCTCGCGATCAGCGCGCTCATCTTCGTGATCATTCAGCTTCCGCCCGGCGATTTTTTCGAAACCATGATCAACCAGATTCAGGCGCGCGGTGAATCGGTTGATTTGCAGCGCATCGAGTTCCTGCGCCAGCAATACGGCTTCGACCGTCCCATGTGGGAGCAGTACCTGGTCTGGGTCTGGGGCATGTTGCAGGGCGACATGGGCTACTCCTTCGAGTTCGAGCTGCCGGTCAACGAGGTGGTCGGCGACCGGCTCTATCTGACCGCGCTGGTTTCTTTCACGACTATCGTGTTCACCTGGATCGTCTCCTTTCCCATCGGCCTCTATTCCGCCGCCCGCCAGTACAGCTGGGGCGACTATACGCTCACCTTCGTCGGCTTCATCGGCCTGGCGACGCCCAACTTCCTGCTGGCACTGGTCCTGCTTTACATTGCCAACGTCATGTTCGGCACCTCGATCGGCGGGCTGATGGATCCGGAGTACATGGACGCTCCCTGGACCTGGGGCAAGTTCGTTTCGGTGCTCGAGCACCTGTGGATTCCGGTGATCGTGATCGGCACGTCCGGCACCGCGGCCATGATCCGGCGCCTGCGCGCCAACCTGCTCGACGAGATCGAGAAGCAGTATGTGGTGACCGCGCGCGCCAAGGGCCTGTCGCCGATGAGAGTGCTTATCAAGTATCCCTTCCGAATTGCGATCAACTTCTTCGTCGCCGACATCGGCAGCATGCTGCCCAGCATCATCTCCGGCGCGGCGGTGGTCGAGATCGTGCTCTCGCTGCCGACCACCGGGCCCATGCTGCTCGGCGCGCTGCAGAGCCAGGACATGTACCTGGCCGGCTCGTTCCTCATGTTCCTGGCGTTCCTGACCGTGATCGGCGTGCTGGTCTCGGACCTGGCGCTGGCCATGCTCGATCCGCGCATCCGGCTGCAGGGAGGCACCACGCGATGACCGCGCCCGGCGATACCAACCCGGGGGGTTCCATGGCTGGCCGCAGTCCCCACTTCGTCTCCCAGGAGCCCTTCGACCCCTATTCGGTCGAGCACCTGACCCCGGAGCAGGAGCGCTACTATCTGGCCTCGCAATGGCAGCTCATGTGGTGGAAGCTGCGCCACCACCGGCTCGCCGTGATCAGCGGCATCGTGCTCCTGTTCTTGTACGGCTCGATCGCGATCAGCGAGTGGATCGCGCCGTACAACCTGCACACCCAGGTCGAGTACCAGGAAGACGTTCCCTACATCTACGCGCCGCCGCAGTCGATCCACCTGTTCCACGAGGACGCGTTCGTCGGCCCCTTCGTCTACGGCTGGAGCTACACCCTGGACATGGAGACCCTGGGCCGGGTCTACGAGGAGGATACCAGCGCGATCTATCCGATCCGCTACTTCTGCTCGGGTGACGCCTACGAGTTCTGGGGCGTGATTCCCATGCGCTTCCACTTGGCCTGCCCCGCGGAGGGCGGCACCTTGTTCCTGTTCGGCACAGATCGTCTGGGGCGGGACATGTTCTCGCGCATCGTCTATGGCGCGCGCATCTCGCTGACCATCGGGCTGATCGGCATCGTCATCAGTTTCACGCTCGGCCTGGTCATCGGCGGCATCGCCGGCTACTACGGGGGCATAGCCGACGTGATCATCCAGCGGATCATCGAGATCTTCCGTTCGTTCCCGGAGATCCCCTTGTGGATGGCACTGTCCGCGATTCTGCCGGCCGACTGGGACCCGATCCTGATCTATTTCGGCATCAGCGGAATCTTGGGCCTGCTCGACTGGACCGGGCTCGCGCGCGCGGTGCGCTCCAAGCTGCTCTCTCTGCGCGAGGAGGACTACTGCACCGCGGCGCTCTTCATGGGCGCCTCGCCGAGCCGCATCATCGCGCGCCACCTGATGCCCGGCTTCATGAGCCACCTGATCGCCTCGGCGACGATCTCGATCCCGACCATGATCCTGGGCGAGACCGCGCTCTCCTTCCTGGGCCTGGGCCTGCGCTCGCCGATCACCTCTTGGGGCGTGCTGCTCAACGAGGCCCAGAACATCAACGTGGTCGCGCTCTATCCCTGGCTGATGCTGCCGGTGATCCCGGTGATCGTGCTGATCCTGGCGTTTAACTTCTTCGGCGACGGCCTGCGCGACGCCGCCGATCCTTACAAATAGCCAATCCTTACGCATCAATGGACCGGGGTTCCGGTCGGGGGAGGAGACCCATGAGAGAGAACAGGCTGCGCCGGCTGTGGCGCGAGGGCGGGGCCGCGGTCAACGGCTGGCTGGCGATCCCGAGCAGCGTTTCGGCCGAGGCCATGGCCCATCAGGGCTGGGACTCGCTGACCATCGATATGCAGCACGGGCTGGTCGACTACACCAACGCCGTGCCCATGCTCCAGGGCATCTCGACCACCGAGACCGTGCCGCTCGCCCGCGTCCCCTGGCTCGAGCCGGGGATCATCATGAAGGCGTTGGACGCCGGCGCCTACGGCATCATCTGTCCGATGATCAACACCCGCGAGGACGCCGAGCGCTTCGTCGGCGCCTGCCGCTACGCGCCGCAGGGCTACCGCAGCTTCGGGCCGACCCGGGCGCTGCTCTACGCCGGCGCCGACTATCCGGTGCACGCGAACGAGACCGTGCTCGCCTTCGCCATGATCGAGACCGCCCAGGCGCTCGAGAACCTGGAGGCGATCGTGAGCACGCCGGGCCTGGACGGGGTCTATATCGGCCCGGCGGATCTCGCGCTCTCGCTCGGCCACACGCCCAAGTTCGACCATACCGAGCCGGAACTGTTGGAGCCGATCGAGCGGATCATGACCGCCGCCAAGGCCCAGGGCGTGGTGCCGGGCATCCACTGCGGCTCGTCCGCCTACGCCCGGCGCATGATCGAGCTCGGGTTTCAACTGGTGACGCTGTTGTCCGATCAGCGCCTGATGGCCGCCGCCGCCAAGGCCATCGTCGAGGAGACGCGCGGCGCGGGCGCCGGCAAGCAGGACGGCGGCAGCTACTGAGCTAAACTACGGCAACGCAAGACCTGACCCCATCTCTGGCACATTCCAATTGGGGTCAGGTCTTGCATTGCCACGAATCTTCGCTAAGCAGGCCTCATGGCGAGGCCGCTTCGCATCGAGTTCCCGGGCGCGCTCTATCACATCACCGCGCGCGGCAACGCGGGTCAGGACCTCTTCCTGGACGCCCGTGACTCCCAACGCTTTTTGGACCTCCTGGGCGAGGTTGCGACGCGGCTCCGGTGGCGCTGCACCGCCTACTGCCTGATGACCAACCACTACCACCTGGTGGTCGAGACCCCGGCGCCGAACCTGTCCCACGGCATGCGCCAGCTCAACGGCCGCTACACCCAGGCGTTCAATTTCCGGCACCAGCGCGATGGCCACCTGTTCCAGGGCCGCTACCAGGCGATTCTGGTCGACCGCGAGGCCTACCTGAAGGAGGTCTGCCGCTACGTGGTGCTGAACCCGGTCCGCGCCGGCCTGGCGCCGGACGCCCGGGCCTGGCGCTGGAGCAGCTACCGCGCGACCCTGGCTTCCGGCCAGAGGGGTCGCGGCCAGGGGGGCAGGGATCCCGCGGGTGGCGCGCAAGACTGGCTGTCGGTGCGCGACTTGCTGGCCCTGTTCGCGGCCGAGCCCGAGGCCGCGGCGCGGATTTACGCCGGCTTCGTGGCCGAGGGCGCCGGGGGCGCGGCCGGGCGCGCGACCGGGCTGTGGGACCGGCTCGAGGGCCAGATCTATCTCGGCGCGGCCGGCTTCGCCGAGGCGATGCGGGCGCGCATGGGCGCCAAGGGTGCGGCGACCGAGGTCCCGCGGGTCCAGCGGGAAGCGCCGCCGCGGCCGCTGCCGGCCTTCGCCCGGCGCTACCCGGACCGGCGCGAGGCGATGGCGCGGGCGCACCTGGAGGGCGGTTACAGCCAGGCCGCGGTGGCGCGCCACTTCGGCGTCCACTACAGCACGGTGAGCCGCGCCGCCCGCCGGCTCCAGTCAGAAAGTGGCAACGCAAGACCTGACCCCACCTAGAGTGATTCCAGATGGGGTCAGGTCTTGCATTGCCACTTTTTACGAGGCGACGCGCGCTTCGATCGACGCCGGGTCGAGGCCGACCGCCGCCGCCGCCGCCACGATGTCGCCCCAGGCCTGCGCCGGCAGCTCCAGCCCCTCGGCCAGGCGCGCCTCGCGCCGCCGTCGCTCCGGCTCGCCCGGGACCAGCACCTCGCCGCCCGGCTCCGCGGGCCGTGCGCTGGTGAAGAAATCGAGATAGCTCCGCGCCTCGGCGCCGAAGTCGTGGTCCCCGGCCAAGGCTTCGGGGGACAGGTAGATCGACAGCATGCCGTTGGCGATGGGCCGCTCGGCCGGCCCGGCGCAGCCTGAGCCGGTCAGCGCCCCGGCCAGCATCTCGCACATCAAGGCCAGGCCCGAGCCCTTGTGCTCGCCCATGGTGCGGATCGCGCCCGCGCCCTGGCGGCCGCCCCGGGGGTCGTGGATGTCGCCCTCGCCGTAGAGCGTCTTGGGGTCGGCGCTGGGCACGCCGTCGGGTCCGATCAGGGCGCCCGGCGGCAAGGCCTTGCCGCCGGTGGCCGCGACCAGCACCTTGCCCTCGGCGACCATTGCGGTGGCAAAATCCAGGATCAGCGGCGGCCCGTCGGCGAGCGGCACGCCGATGCAGACCGGGTTGGTGGACATGCGCCGCTCGGTGCCGCCGAAGGGCGCGACCAAGAGCGAGCCGGCGACGTTGACGAAGTGGATCGAGATCAACCCGGCGGCGACCGCCATCTCGGCCCAGTCGCCGATCCGCCCCAGGTGTCCGGCATTGCGCAGCGCCACGATCGCGACGCCGTTCCTCTTGGCCATGGCGATGCCGAGCTCGACCGCCTGGGTGCCGACGCTCTGGCCGAAGCCGTGACGGCCGTCGACCACCGCGAAGGATTCGCTTTCGGTCACGATCTCGATGGTCTGGCCCGGCACCAGGGTGCCGTCGCGCATCCACTGCAGATAGCGCGGTATCCGAATCACCCCGTGGCTGTCGTGGCCGGTCAGGTTCGCCATCACCAGGCGGCGGCCGATGCACGCGCCCTCCTCGGCCGAGCATCCAGCCGCCACGAAGATCTCGGCGGTCAGGTCCTGCATTGCTTCCGCTTGAATACGCACGTTCGTCCTCATATGGAATATTCCCGCTGCCTGCGGGCCGGGCGCTAAGATTATCACAAGCGCGTGCGGCCGCACGGGTTCTTGCGCTAGGATCGGGTCGCGCAGGGAAAAATCCGGCCCGGGAAGCGGCCGGGCAGGGAGGTGCGCCAACATGAGCGACACGAGGACCGGACCCGGATTTCCAAACCTTTTCTCGCCGCTTCGGATCGGCGGGATCACGCTCAAGAACCGCATCGTCTCGACCGGGCATGAAACCGCCATGGCGGATGCCGGCGGCATCAGCGAGGCCATGCTCGCCTACCACGAGGCGCGCGCGCGCGGCGGCGCCGGCCTGATCGTGGCCGAGGTCGCGCTGGTCGACGACGCCGCGGTCTTCGTCTCCCATCCCATCAAGGTCACCTCGGACGATTGCATCCCGCGCTATCGGCGCCTGGCCGAGGTGGTCCAGCGCCACGACTGCCGCCTGTTCGGCCAACTGTTCCACCCCGGGCGCGAGATCATCGACAGCCTGGACGGCAGCGCGCCGGTGTCCTTCGCGCCCTCGGCGGTGCCCAACGAGCGCTTCCACGTCATGCCCAAGCCGATGTCCCGGGATGATATTGCGCGCGTGGTGGCGGGCTTCGGCGACGGCGCCCGGCGCCTGCGGGAGGCCGGGCTCGACGGCGCCGAGATGCTGGCCAGCCACGGCTACCTGCTGTCCCAGTTCCTCAATCCCCGGGTCAATCTGCGCGACGACGATTACGGCGGCGATCTCGAGGGGCGGCTGCGAATCTTCCGCGAGATCGTCGCCGACATCCGCGCCAAGGCCGGCGGCGATTTCGTGCTCGGCCTGCGCATCTCCGGCGACGAGCGCAGCCATGAGGGCCTGAGCGGCGCCGAGGTGGTCGCGGCCTGCGCTGCCCTCGCCGCCGACGGCGGGCTCGACTACTACAGCGTGGTCGCCGGTTCCTCGGCCACGCTCGCCGGCTCGGCCCACATCGTGCCGGAGATGACCATGGAGACCGGCTACACCGCACCTTACGCGGCCAGGATTCGCGCGGTGGTCGGCAAGCCGGTGATCGCCACCGGGCGCATCAACCAGCCGCAGATTGCCGAAGCCATCCTCGCCGCCGGCCAGGCCGACGCCTGCGGCATGACCCGGGCGATGATCTGCGACCCGGAAATGGCCAACAAGGCGCGCACCGGCCGTCCCGACGACATCCGCGCCTGCATCGGCTGCAACCAGGCCTGCATCGGGCATTTTCTGAGCGGCTATCCGATCTCCTGCATCCAGCATCCGGAGACCGGGCGCGAGCGCGACTACGGCCGGCGCGAACCCGCGGCCCGGCCCAGGCAGGTGTTGGTGGTGGGCGGCGGCCCGGCCGGCATGAAGGCCGCCGCGGTGGCCGCCGAACGCGGCCATCAGGTCACGCTCTACGAGGCCGAGGCGCACCTGGGCGGCCAGGCGCGCCTGGCCCAGCTGCTGCCCCACCGCCTGGAGTTCGGCGGCATCATCACCAACCTGACCCGCGAGATGGCGTTGGCGGGGGTCGAGGTCGTGACCGGATGCCGTGTGGACCGGGCCCTGATCGAAGGCGCGGCGCCGGACGCCGTGGTGCTGGCGACCGGCGCCCGGCCGCGGCGTCCCGAGATCGAGGGCGCCGAGGAGGCCCATGTGGTCGACGCCTGGCAGGTGCTGCGCGGCGAGGTCAACGTCGGCGGCTCGGTGGTGGTCGCCGACTGGCGCGCCGACTGGATCGGCATCGGCATCGCCGAGAAGCTGGCCAGCGAGGGCTGCCGGGTGCGGCTCTGCGTCAACGGCTACACGCCGGGCCAGACCATCCAGCAGTACGTGCGCGATACCGCGATCGGGCGCCTGCACAAGCTGGGGGTGGAATGGATCTCCTATCTGCGCTTGTTTGGCGCCGACGGCGACAGCGTCTATTTCCAGCACACCACCAGCGGCGAGCCGGTGATCTGCGAAGGCGTCGAGACCCTGGTGCTGTGCCAGGGCCACGAGCGGGTCGCCGAGCTCGAAACCGAACTCGAGGGCTGCGGCATCGAGGTCCACATGGCCGGCGACTGCCTGGCGCCGCGCACCGCCGAGGAGGCGGTGCTCGAAGGCCTCAAGGTCGGCTGCGCGTTGTGAACCCGGTGCCGTGGAGCGCGTCCAGGGTCTGACGCACGCACTCGGTCTCGGGGGCGACTTGGCGCAGGGCCCAGCGAATGGCGAAGGCCTCGTCGGCGAGCTTGCCCGCGCGGGCCTCGGCGCGCGGGTCGCGGCCGCCGTTGCGGATCAGCGCCGCCTGGTGGTCGAGGCGGCCGGCCAGGTCACGCAGGCGGGCCACATGGCGCCGCTGGGCCAGGTGGTGCTGGGCCTCGGGCGCCGGTTCCGGGGTGTCGGCCATCTCGCCGGTCTCGGTCATGGCTTCGCGTCCTTTCGAATCGCAGACCAATTGGATCTGCGCAATATGCGTAGCGCGCATATAATCGGAAGGTCAAGCACGGGGCTGTGGAAATCGTCCCGCCTGGGCGTCCTAGAGAGCATCCCGGGAGAGCACCCCGGGAGAGCACCCCGGGGCGGCGGCGCTAGGGCCTCACGCGGGTGGAACCGAAACTACGGCCGGATCGAGAGCACCGGGGCGGCCCAGTCGACGCGCACGTCCTCGATCGGCGGGGCGTTCCAGCTCGACAGCACGAAATGTCCCTCGCGGTAGCCGCGGTGCAACTCCTTGACCAGGACCGGCCCGTCGTCTGCCAGCTTGACGATGCACAGGCGGTTCAGGCAGGCCTCGGGCACGCCGTGCTGGTCGCGCCGGTAGAACAGCAGCCAGCCGTCGCGCAAGGGATGCATGGATTCGCCGCGCACCCGGACCGCGACCATGGTGTCCCTGCCCACGCCCTCGGGCGCCTCGACCTCCTCCAGGCCGGCGCCGAGCGCATGGTCGTCGAGCGCGAATATTTCTTGGCCGGCGCCGACGTAGCCGACCACCGATACCCTGTGCGATGGCGGCGCCTCCGAGTCGGTCTCGGGGAGCCGGCCATAGCGGAACGCGGCCGGGTGTTGGCCGGCGAGCGCGGCCAGCCGAACGATGTGGGTGTCGTCCGGCGGCGCGCCGCTCTCCCAGCGCGAGACGTTGGACTGGTCGACGCCGACCCGGCTGGCGAAGCTTGCCTGGGACAGGCCCAGAGACTTGCGTAGTGCCCGGATGCGGGCCGCCAGATCCCGCGCCTGCGACAGCTCGTCCACGGTGGTGTCTCGGTCATCCTCATGCATGGTGCGCATTATCGCCGCAGACCGCCGCCGCGTCCAACCCGGAATTCGGCGGACCAAAGTGCGTGGAGACTGTGCGCCCGCGCCCGCGCGTCCCCGTGGCGGGCGGTCATGGGGTCTGCAATATGAAGATCGGCGTGCGTTCCCCCGCCTTCTACAGCCTGGGATATCGTTCACAGAACCACTATGTTTGACGCCGTAATAGCTAGTCCAGGCATGACGAGGGCACACATGGACGCGAACGCGCTACCCAGGGTACTGCTGGTCGAAGACGATAACCTGGTGGCCGAGACGTTTCTCGAGTTTCTCAAAGGGCGGCCGGTCGCGGCCGAGCGTGTCGGCACCGGCGCGGCCGCCTTGGGGTGCCTGGACGCGGCGCCGCCGACGGTATTGTTGCTCGATCTCGGGCTGCCGGATATGAACGGCCGCGAGATCCTGCGCCACGTCGTGGACCGGGGCTTGCCCACCTCCGTGATCGTGATCACCGGGCAGGGCAGTATCGAAATTGCCGTGGAAGCGATGCGCGCCGGCGCCTACGATTTCTTGGTCAAGCCGTTCAGTCTGGCTCGGCTCGACGTCACCTTGAAGAACGCCATCGAACACCAGCGCCTGGCGTACCTGGTCGAGACCTACGAGCGGGATTTCGCGCGCGATCACTATCATGGTTTCATCGGCGCCTCGCCGGAGATGCGCGGAGTCTATCAAATCGTCGAAAACGCCGCGCCCAGCAAGGCCACCGTCTTCATCACCGGAGAGAGCGGCACCGGCAAGGAGGTCTGCGCCCAGGCGATTCACCAGTCGAGCCCACGCCGGGACAGGCCCTTCATCGCGATCAACTGCGGGGCAATCCCCAAAGAATTGATGGAAAGCGAGATCTTCGGCCATACCAAGGGCGCCTACACCGGCGCGGCTTCGGCGCGCGACGGTGCCGCCAAGCGGGCCGACGGCGGCACCTTGTTCCTGGACGAGATCTGCGACATGGATCCCGCCTTGCAGACCAAGCTGCTGCGCTTCGCCCAGACCGGGGCGGTCCAACCGGTCGGCAGCGATCGCCATTTCAAAGTCGACGTACGCCTGGTCTGCGCCACCAACCGGGACCCGCTTCAGGAGGTCGAGGCCGGGCGCTTTCGCGAGGACCTCTACTACCGCCTCCACGTCATTCCGATTCACCTGCCGCCGCTGCGCGAGCGCCGCGACGATATCCTGCCGCTCGCGGCGCACTTCCTGACCAGCTTCGCCGCGGAGGAGGGCAAGGCCTTCAGGCGTTTCACTCGCGAGGCCGAGGCGATCCTCCGGCGCTACCAATGGCCGGGCAACGTTCGCCAGCTCCAAAACGTGGTGCGCAACGTCGTGGTGCTCCACGAGTCCGACACCGCCACGCCGGCCATGCTGCCGGCGCCGCTCGAAGGCGGTGCGGGCGCTGCGTCCGGCTCCGATTCGGATAATGCGGCGCCTTCCGGCGGCCCGCGCCGCGACCCGGCCGGGCCGGCGAGCGCGGCCGAGGGACCGGTGCGGCCGTTGTGGATGGTCGAGCGGGACGCCATCGAGGCGGCGATCGCACGCTGCCAGGGCAGCGTCCTGCGGGCCGCCGCGCTCCTGGGCATCGACGACTCGACGATCTACCGCAAGCGCCGCCGCTGGGCGGAGGCGGAATCCAAGGCTCAGGCGTTGCCCGGGGCTCAGGCGCCGTCCGAGGCGCTGCATTGATCGCCTGATCACCGCCCGGCTTGGCGGCCCAGGCGGTTTTCGAAACCCCGCCCAAACTGCGTGCCGGTGGGCTTCGCCAGATCTGCCAGACTCTCAAGGGCGCGTTCGGTTTAGACCGGATCAGGATCGATCGAACCCGCGATCCGGGTTCGATCGATCCTGTGAATCCGGTCCCCATCAAGTGTGTCGAGCAGATTCACGCGGTCGATCGGATCGCCATCGACGATTCGATCGGCCGCGATCTGCTTAATTGAATAATATGTGCACAACGCATTTTTTGCTTGCGATCGTGCGAGTAATGCGCATTATGCATTTTATGGTCAGGAATAAACGCCTATTTCATCCAACTCACAACAGCCGCATCCCGAACCCGCAGCCGTGCCATGCCGCCACCCTTACCGACGCCCACATCGCGGCCATGCGGGCCGGTGGCATGTCGATCCGGGCGATTCGGCGGGCGCTCGGCTTGAGCGAGACCGCGGCCACCGCGGCCGGACTCCTGGAGCCCGGGCGTTTGGTGGCGGCACCCGTGCCCGCTGGCGGCGCCACGAACGCGCACGGTCTGGGGGGTCCGGGCATGGCCGAGGTGCTCGCCGCGGTGTCGCGCGACTCCGGCATCGACTGCAAGACTCTGATCGCGGCCGGCCAACGGCAGCCGGTCGTGCGTGCGCGGCAACTGGTCACGTACCTGATCCGCGAGCTCTGCCCCAGGACGTCGCTTTCGGCGATCGGATTTCTCCTCAACCGCGACCACACCACAGTGCTCTACGGCTGCCACCGCGCCGCGGCGCTGCTGCGTCACGACCGGGCCTTCCGCGAGGCCTATCTGCGAACCCGGCGCGCGCTGACCGAAGTGGCCCCGGAGGCCGGGTCCCGTGGCTAGGGCGTCGAAGCGGCGCGGCGCCCGCCGGATTCCGCTCGGCCCGGCCGACCGCCCGGCCGACCGCCCGGCCGACCAAGGTCCGCCCGAGCGCTACCAGCACGGCGACGTGATCCGCAGCGAAGCCGGCGAGGACGCCGGTGTGTTCCACCGCCGCGTGACCACCCAGTCCGCACTCGACCGCTACCTGAGCCGCGGCCAGATCGGCCAGCGCCAGTTCGACGCCGGCGCCAAGCTGTACCGCCTGTGGCGCGCCACCGGTGGCGCCCAGCGGGTCACCCTGTCCTACGAGCTGCGCATCCCCTCCGGGCGCGAGCTGAGCGACGATCAGGCCGCGCTGCGCCGGCGCCTGACCGAGGTGCTCCGCGCCATGGGGCCGCTCGGCGGTATCCTGGTGCACGTCTGCCTCTGCGACGAGGCGGCGCGGACCTGGGCGTCGTCGCGCGGCGACACGCCGCAGGCCGGGGTCGTGGTGCTGCGCCTGGCGCTGGACGCGTTGGGGGATTACTGGAAGCTGTGACTTGTTCGTGGCCATCACGCGCGCCTTAAGAATGCCTTAACCATATTCCGGGCAGGATCGGAGCCACGTTCCGGTGCGCGGGCGCGCCGGCGGTCCGAAATCTCCCGAGAAGGCAGCTCAACATGTTCTCCAAAGACAGCAAGTCATCGGCCACGCCGGCCACGTCGATCGGCAGCAACGGTTCGGCTGGCGCCAATGGCAGCAACGGCGGCAGCGCCAGCGCCAGCACCAGCACCAGCACCAGCACCAGCACCAGCACCAGCACCAGCAAGGCGAGCGGCGTGCCCTCCATCATCTCTCCCGACCTCAAGATCGTCGGCGATCTGAAGAGCAACGGCGACATCCAGATCGATGGCACCATCGAGGGCGACATCAACAGCCGCCTGTTGACCGTCGGCGAGCAGGCCGTCGTCGAGGGCTGCATCGTGGCCGACACGGTGCGCATCTCCGGCACGGTCAAGGGCCAGATCAAGGCGCGCATGGTCCACCTGGACAAGGACGCCCGGGTCACCGGCGACCTGACCCACGAGACCCTGACCATGGAGGCCGGCGCCCTCCTCGAGGGCCAGGTCAGGCGCATGGAGCCGTCGAGCACCGCGACCGCGGCCAAGATCTCGCCGCTGCGTCCGGCGGCCTCGGCCAACGATTCCGAGAAGAGCCACGGCGGTGCCGAGAGCGCGGCGGCGGCGAGCCCGGCGCCGTAAATCAGGCTGGGTTGTTCCGTCACGACAGCGTAAGTTCCCTGCCAACAGGGGAGCGTCCGAATACCGCGAGACGATCAAGGTCCCGCCGGGCAGCCGGTGGGGCCTTTGCTATTGCGCGATCGGGTATTTGGCCTTGAGGTCCGCGATCGACCAGCGCGCGGCGGAGAGCGCCTTGGCCAGCGGGCTGTGCAGGATCAGGTCTTGGACGACCACGTGATCGGGTCCCTCGAAGCGGCGGATCGCGATGCCCAGGTTGCGCGGGATCGATTTGGCGTAGCGGGTGATGAAGATGGTGTAGGCGTCCAGGTGGATCTCGCCGTGGATCAAAATATCGCCGGAGAGAATCTGCCGCGCCGCCGCATTGTGTCGTTCCTCGTCGGCCGGCGGCGCGCCCGGCGCCCCGCTGGCGAGACGGACGATGGGCGCGATCTCGGCGAAGTCGGCGATCCGCGCCAGCGTCCGGTGATAGCTCAGCAGGGTGTGGTAGGGGGTGTCGCGCGCGCCGCTCGCCTGGGTGAGATCGAGCACCAGGGGCTCGCGATAGGCCCGGGTGCCGAAGCTATGGTCGACGCCGTCGATGCGCACCACGACCGTCTCGATCGGCACCTCGGCATGGGGCGCGTCGCCGGCCCGTGCCGATGCGGCAGACAGGAAGAGCAAGAGGGCAGGGACAAGAGGAACGAGACGGACGAGAGCGAAGCGTGCGCGGCCCATGGCAGCCTCCCCGGCTGAAGTTGGAAGCGGCCCGCTCCCGGGTTTGGCTTGCCCGCTTCTTATACCAAGTCTCGCTGATAATGACCCATAGAGATCGCGCGGGCGATCCGCCGGGCAGGAGGGGAGCCGCCAGCGATGCGGGGCATCGTCAAGGCTTCCCGACGCCCCCACCGGCGGTTCGCCCGCGCGACCGGAACGGCGGCTTCCCCAATGCTTTGAGGCCGGGGCTTTCGGGCGTCGTCGCCCGTGGCTTGCGATGCCCCGCATCGCCACGCCACGCGCTCCTGGCCGAAAACCCCAGCCTGGAAGCATGGGGGGAAGCCGTCTCTATGGGTCATTATCAGCGAGACTTGGTATTAGCCCAGGGTCAACGGCGCCGCGCCCGGGCGCCGATCAAGTTTGCGCGATCTTCCCCAACTTGCCCCCTTCACAGCGTGACGCCGATCAGGGTATTTTATCCCAGGCTCGAGAGTTGGGCCTTCGAAACGCGGCCCCACGGTTCAGCTCCGCCGTGCCGGCGCCAATCCCAGTCCCGCCCCGATCAGCAGGCCGCCGGTCACCCGGTTGCGCAAGCGCGCCCGGGCACGGCTCGCGAGCCACGGCCGCCACCGCCCGCCGAGCAACGCGTAGCCCCCGTCGAGCAGGGTCTGGACCACCAGGAAGGTGACGCAGAACGCCGCGATCTGTGGGCCCGTGCGGCCGCGCCGGATCGATGAACTGCGGCAAGAAGGCGGCGTAGAAGAACAAGGTTTTGGGGTTGGTGGCGTTGACCACCACGCCGGTCCAGTAGAGCCGCGCGCGCGACACGCTCGACGCCGCGACATCGCCGAGCGCGACCGGTGCCGCGCGCCACTGTCGAACGCCGAGAGTGACCAGATAGGCGACTCCGGTCCAACGCAACCATTCGAACCACTCGGCGAGCAGCGCCAGGACCGAGGCCATGCCGAAGCCGACCACGACCAGCTGGCCGACCACCGCCGTACTCACCCCGGCGACCGACACCAGCGCCCCGCGCGCGCCATGGGCCGGCGCAGTGGCCACGATCAGCGCCACCGCCGGCCCCGGAATGAGGATCAACACCGCCGTCGCCGCCACGAAGGCGAGATAGAGCTCGAGAGGCATAGGGCCGGGGCTCCTGGGGGTGGTGGGTTGCGGGGGTTCCGAGGGTATCACCGATGGGCGCGCGGTTCCCAAGCGTGGGTGTACCTCAGTTTGAAATTCCGCCGAAGCAACGCGGGAATGGCGATTTTTCAGTGGATCATGTTTGCTTTACGCCCAACGGCAAACCATGGGGGCATGGTCATTGATACAGCCGCTAATGACCCAGGGGGTGTGGAAACTAATTTTTTGGCGATCGAGACCAAATATTGATTCGTGAAGTTGGTTTCAGTCGCATTAATGATTCGCCTACATGACCTTCCGGGTTCAATTGTTGTGCGGAAGGTCTCGACATCGGAGTTCTCGCACAGCCTGGACCTATCTCGAACATAACAAGTGAGGAGCCGCGCGGATGGATTGAGCGCTCCAAACCATATAGGCTTGCCAGCAGCTCATCACCCGTTGAGGCAAAATGGCTCGTGACATCAGTGAATGGCTGGAGGATCTGGGGCTCGGTAAATACGCGAGTGTGTTCGCCGAGAACGAGATCGATTTTGATGCCTTGCCTCATGTCACAGAAGAGGACCTGAAGGAGATCGGGATCGCACTGGGTGCTCGGCGCAAGCTGCTCGTGGCGATCACGAAGCTTGAATCCAAAATCGAGCCGATGCCAAACCAAGAGGCTGCTGGCGGTCGCCCGGTTGGTACGGAAGCCGAGCGCCGGCAGCTGACGGTGATGTTCTGCGATTTGGCCGGGTCCACGGCGCTCTCCGAGCGGCTCGACCCGGAAGACCTGCGCGAGGTCCTGCGCGCCTATCAGGAGAGCTGCTCGAAAGTCATTGGGCGCTACGACGGCTACATCGCCAAGTACATCGGCGACGGGCTTCTGGTCTATTTCGGCTATCCACAG
>Ga0209980_10000958_pt1 | contig 15808 bp, 14 predicted proteins | sample CR02metaG_FD_183611 | JGI IMG/M metagenome (GOLD analysis project Ga0209980, IMG submission 183611) | Deep subsurface microbial communities from Mariana Trench to uncover new lineages of life (NeLLi) - CR02 metaG (SPAdes) (version 2) | ecosystem: Environmental > Aquatic > Marine > Ocean trench...
TGTAAAAATCAGTGAGCTAGCGAACGTATTTTTGCATGAGATTAGCCTTAGTTTCTGCAAAAATACGCTTCGCTGATTTTTGCACTCCTATTTTTCACTGATTCATTTTATAAAGTAATTTTGCATGAAAATAGACTTTTTCATCGTAAGTGCAATAATAACAATTCAAACTGAAGTGAGAAATGTTAGTTTTTTAGAATTAAAGTCATCTCAAAAATGAGACTATGAGAATAATTATTAAGACCACAGCAAATGAAAATCTTGACCACCTGTCGATTCTGATAGCAAGCGAGTGTTTTCCCTTGCCGGCGAGGGCACTGGTAAATACGGATTCCGCCAATGCAAGAAATACCAGAATTGTGGAACCCAGCACAAAAAAGTCCAGGCGAGTCAGATATGAGACCTTTGGCAGCACAAATCCAAAACTGAACTGGAAGGCGAACAAGGTTAGAACAGAGGCAGTAGAGACACCCACCTGCGCAGCTAACTCGGTCGGATTAATCCAGAACACGGCCCACGACATGACCACAATTAAGCAAAGCGGCACCAGAATTTTCCAAAGATAATAACCTGTATGGCGCTTCACCTGCAGGCGATAGTCGACCCGTGAGAGGCTTATGTTTTGGGCTGCTAGGTAAAACGAATCAACTATGGCAGTGCCCACGTCGATTGACCATTCTGCCATGGTAAACCTGTCTCTCTGACCCGTGGTTGCCGGATCAACGATGAACAAAACTTCCCGCGGTGCAAGCATAGTGAAAAAAAGCGTCTGGCTGTCCAGCGGGAAATCCTTCAAATCAAGGTGAGAGGAAAACTGGCCGATGAATCTCTGCACGTATTTTACAGTTCCGTCTTCAGTCACCTCGACCACATCTTCGAATTGCTTTTTAAGGTTCGGTCCGTTGAGTATCCGGACACCCGGGTTCCAGATCTCACCAAGCTTGTACTTACAGCCTGCACGCGAGCCTGCAGAATTCTCCTTCGAAAGGCGGTGATCCCGCCAGCGTAATTCGAGCCGAAAGTCCGCAAAAAACATCTGCGCAGCATCGTCGATTTTATTGATATCGACTACGTATAACCCCACCGCCACCTCTGTCGGTGTTCCGGCGGGATCGGGACGTGAACTTGAGTAGGTTGCCGGTATCGTGCAGCCTCCTCTATAGCCCTCTTCAGCCGAGAGTGCCGTTACAAGAGATGCGGTAGCGAACAAAATTGCTGTGAGTGAAATAAGGGGTAGGCCATATAGAGGCGGGAACCACTCAACGTTTTCAGCTTGCCGTACCTGACCTGATTCAGTCTTCCCATTTTCAATTAGTGACAAGAGCATATGCCAAACCGAAATTCAGACCAAAACTTGAAAACGTAGCACCATCCGTTTTGAATGCATAGTGATACTTGAGGCTGAGCAATGCATTAACAGAGGAACCTAATAAGATGCGTAATCCAACATCGGGAGCGACGCCAAAATGCCACGTTACCTTTTTTGGGCTGAGATTTGATGTTTTGATTCTTTGATCTATTCTATAGGGACCGATACCGGTGCCAATATAGGGCGCAATACGAGCCTCCGGCTGAAAATAATAGTGAAAAATGAGCGTAATAGGATAGACATCCAGGGAACGCAATTCCTCGCTATTTGTCCCTGAGTTAAGCTCATCATCAAAGTTGTTCCAACCGAAATAAAGGCCATAGGAAAAGCTGGGCTTTATAAACCCCCTGCCCTCAAAACCATAACCGGCGAAACTTGTCTTGTCGATAAAATCTTTCGTATCGGAAGTCGGGAATGATACATTGTAAGTCAAGCCCACCAGGACGTTTTGCTGCCCAAAGGCAGTGACGCTCAGCAGAAGGGTTAATATTACCGCAAGTACAGGTTTCACTATTTCGACTCCTTCGTTGACTCCCGAACTATCAGGGTGTAGATAGAACCCAAGTTTGGCAGTTTTTTTAGAAGTTTATGGATTTCACGTTCCTTGTTTTTTGTCTTGCCTGGGAAGCAGTGGTCTCTGATCCATATGTTGTCAGGCCTTCGTCCTCCGGAGTCTCGATGAGAACGTGCTTCCAACGCTCCGGACCGGGTTCGAGCATCGAAGCCTTACCCCAATAATTGTTTTCACCCGTTGTGCCGGGGCACAGTATTGGCAATGTAGCCCCGGCAAATATCCGCTATCGATCTACTTCACGAGAGGGCCTTATTCAAGAGCCCATTGGAAAAGTAACGCCTGCCATGACCTGAAATGCCTTGGTTTTCAGTTCAGAGACAGCCGACAAGGGCACAGCCTGCAGGCTGGGGTCGTAAATGTCCGACAGGCCTAACATATAGCGTCCCTCAATGAAGAACGTCCTGCCACCGGCAGGCAGGCTCAGTCCCCCGCCGATGTTCCAGGAAATATTAGTGCCTTTGAGGTCGTCCTTGACGTCCTCGCTCCCCGATTTGGCGCTGGTCAAAAATCCCAAAGTAAAACCGGATGTCACGTATGGCTTCACGCTTGAGCTGCCGAACTCTACCTTGAGCATCACCGGAACGTCAATATAATTAAGTTTAATTGTTGATTCTGTACTTAACGGGTTAACTACGGGACCGTCAAACTTAAATTTGCTGCCTTGTCGCGAATACATAGGCTGGACACTCAGCGATATCATGGGTGACAAAGAGTATTCTGCCACGCCACCTATGGCAAAAGAGGTTCGAGAGTTAAAACTCCCCTGTTCGAATGCATTGTTTGGCAACTGGACCGCGATCGGGTCGTCACCAACCCTAAAATTAGAGAAATTGGCTCCACCCATGAGTCCCAGTTTAACCTGGGCGCTTGCGGATTGTACGAGAAACAGCACCAACGTCATCATAAGAATTTGCTTAATCATTTTCATTTCAAAATCTCCTTTCCTAATGAGGATAATAATTGATATATTGTGTTGACATTTCATTTGGCGCACTTAGGCTACCGAGACTGTACGTCAAAGTTGATCTGCTACGTTAAAAAAAACGGTTTTGTGGGGTGAAATAGGCGTTTCCCTCCTTTCTATCTTGTTAAGTACTAGAATTCATAAATACGATCAAGGCTAAAAGCGACACCCTTATCCCCTTGAATCTGTTTTTTTCTTCTTTGATTGTTCTTCTCCTCTGTTCGCGGTTTGCACTGACAGCTAAGGTCGAGTCTAGCTTTGAAAAACAGAGTATCAAGCGCTGCTTTACAAGCTGTCCCAAGGGGATCTATTTTCTTTTAGCTCAGTCATATTATTGAATGGTCAAGGGTTGTTTGAGATGCATTTCGATCAACGTTCCCGCCGGAATCTGAATATGATTACCCGGACCTAACAAAGCCAGACCCGCGCCAACCAGGGCGCCGGTTTTAGCGCCTTTTTTGCCCTTAGCTCCGGAACCAATGAGTGCTGCGGCTCCAATCGTGCGCGCAGCTCCACCTTGGCCTCCTTCTGCACCAATATTGTCTGTTACAATTGGCACCAATTGATTGTTAATACTGAGAGCCGTAAACGTGGCGAGAAGCCTCTGCTTTCCGAGACGTTTTCCACCTCTTGATTCAAGAATTTTGCCGTAAACCTGGGTGCCTTTCTTGGCTGCCACCACCCCGCCGGCAACCAGATCTGTTTCGAGAACGGCTGAGAAAGATGAACCCTTTTTGTGTGAGGCAGTGCTCAGTGCTTTGACTAGTTTCACCATTACTTTAGTACCAGCCGGCACAGTAACGGGACCTGAAGCGGTCTGCGTTTGCGCCTGCTTTTCGGGCGCGGGAGCCGCGGCGGTCTTAACCTCACCAAACTCCAGGGCCACGACATCTCCCACAGAAAATTCCTCAGTTTTGCCGTTCACTTCGAATTTAACAGCTCGCGGCGAACCGCCCTGGTAATAACCGGACAGAACACGGCCATCCTTCAGTTTTAGCGTATCCGCAGCTGCCAGCGAGCAAAATAAGCCAACCAGAATGACTATTAATGGCGTTCGCTTGTTAATTGAGCTCATTTGAATGTCCTCCATAGTAAAAAAGAACCCTAAGGCTTAGCTTGACAAAGTGCAGTTAGAGCCATCACCTTTGGACGCTCGAGGTTATGACGATGGAACCGGCGGAAATTTCGCCAGGATTTTGGCGATAGCCTCATTCAGCCTTTTTTCCCGCTCTTCCTTAGGTCTACTAGGATCTACTGTCCCGGTCGCGATTCCCCGCCAGATGAGTTGCTTGGTTTTGGTATCGATGAAGTCTAATATCAAAGTACCTTCCGTATACTCGTACACATCGATATTTCGCCCGCCCCAGGCTCTACCATAGTAAAGGCCATACCCTCCATAGCTGTAACCATAATCAATGACGTTAATTTTCTGATCGAATCCGATATGCTTTGCAATTAAGAAGTTGGGGTTGCGGGAATCCTTCTTCAGACCCTTGGCCCGCAACTCGTTGTCCACTGCGTCCTTAATTCGTTTGGCAAGGAGGCCGCTTCTTTCCATCGCAGTGCGCGCATTGCCGGGGATGATTGCCGGTTCCGGAAACCAATCATAGGTTTTCAATGCCGAAAAGTCCTGACTCTTGTCGTAATCGTGCTTAACGTCGATGGACGAAGCGCAACCGAGCGCCAGAACCATCAGCAACACACAAAACAGCGAAACTGTACTGATCCAGCTCATAACAAACCTCCTTAGAGTGTTGAAAAATTGGATTTATGAAAGTTACAATCTAGAAGCATCTTGAAAAAAACAGGCACAAACAATTTTGTTTTAGGCTAATATTGTGCCACACTTGGAATTTGGATATAATCGTGTTTTTTTATAACCATAAAGTTCAGCAAAACAATTACTTATCTTAACACACGTGTGAATGGCAGCCGTTAGCGACCTCAATGCAGGAAATCACGATATGATGAATGTCTTATGAAATGCTAAAGAAAGTGGGTCAGGCGCTCTGACCCTTGAGCGCAGAATGGGGTGAAAAACTCCGCCAGGGATTATCCCGCCAAATGGCGGGATAACGAGTAGGATAAATCCCTGACGAAAACAAATGAGGAAAGTGACAAAACATTCCTCTCATATATTCTTATTATCCGGGAATTTTTTCAGGATCTGCTTAACCCCCTCACCGACATTTTTATCCCTCTTTTCCGGAGAGGATTGTCTGTCAACCATCTTAGTCGCTGATCCCCGCCAGATGATTTCTCTTGTTTCCGGGTCAACAAAGTCTATGATAAGCGTGCCTTCCTCAAAGGTCTTTTTAAATGTGCTTTTTTTCACTGCAGTTCTCAATAATCTCCCATATGAAACATTATTGTATGGCTGGCTAACATCAACGAACTCTTTCGCCTGCAAAAGCAGATGATAAGCAACCAAAAAGTCCCCATCAGGTGATCGCATTTCATAGCCTTTGTTTCGCAATCGGTTTTCTACTGCGGTCTTAATCAGCATATGCAAATCAGGGGCTCGGTCCAAAACTTCCTGGGTGCGCTGTGGAATTTCTTTTGGTAATTCCATCCAGTTGAATGTTTTAAGGTTAGAGAAATCTGCATTCGGATCAAAATCATGTCGTACTGAAATTCCCGACCCGGAACAGGCGAGCCAAAAAGATGCCAAGCACAGCAAAAGAACCAATTTATAAAGTCTCATAATGGTCTCCGCTAAATTTAGGTCAGATATAGTTGGGCCCGAATTCGGCCCTATTCACCTACAAGGCGAAAATGATCCCGAAAAGCAAGCCTTGTTGTTGAATGTCAAACTTAAAGAAATTTTCACCGCTTGAAGTTTCATAATCTGTGTCCATCCACCGATATTGGAACCCAAACAGAATTCCCGGCGTCATTCGATAGGCAAATCCCGCCGCGACCTGCCAAACGAGGTCGGAACCGACCCCAAAACCTCCCACATCCCCCCTTGCGATAAAGACGACCCTGTCGGTCCAATTAGCAATATATCGGGCTCCGACAAAAGGATCTAACCAGCCCGTATCACGAAAAGCCCGCTCGGTCACAACACCCGAATCTGAATCCCTGAGCTGGCCCTCGAACTGCAGGTTAACATATCGGAAACCAACCATCGGCTCAAATGCTCTTCTTACGCCTCCAAGACGGTAACTCCCAAAGACTTCGAACTTGAGAATCAGTAAATCGAGGACTGCATCCCTGGTGGCATTAATCTCCCTGGTGTTTCCCACGTTAAAGTAAGTAAAATCAAATCCAAGGTTGGTTTTATCCTTTCTGGATTCGATTCGGAGCGAGCCGCTGAAGTAGTCCTGTAGCAAGCCATCCAGGTCAACGTCTATCGGTATTTCAGTGTTGCCTACAGTGCCGGTACCGTTCACGTTTGATGACCAAAAGTAGAAGCTAACAAGCGTTTTCCACGCAGGGTCAAAGGATGGATAAAAGCCGGCGCCAACACCCTGGCCAAATGCAGGTGAAAAGGATAAACTTAGCATGAGTAAAGTCAATGTTGCAGCCGCGGTTCGTACACGCCTTTTCGAAAACAATTTTGTACTCTCCATATTTATCTCCTTTCTGAGAATTAATATTGACTTCTCCATTGGAATGAGTCTTCAGGGTAATAGAATGATTCCCACTGTCAATAACCCGTATTGGGTTTCTTTCGTTTCCGTTACTGGTAAATCAGCCAAGTCATCATCCGTATGCAAGAGATCCCAATGAAATTCAGCAAAAAACCCCATTCTTGATGTGCCTTTAAATCTAAAGCCCATTCCCATAGCAAGCAAAAATGCGCTTTCATTAGCGCTCAAAAAATCTTCAGATTCAGTGGTCGTAATTGTGAAGTCAGATACACTCGAGTGCCCAAGGCCAGCAGCCACTGAAAGGTAAAAATTTGCCACCTTTTGCGAATCATATTGCAAAAGATAAAACTTCGCTTCTCCAAAAAGCGCGAGAGATGTAAATGTTGCGCCATCTATTTTCATGCCAGTTGGTGCGTCAATACCAAAAGAATTGCAGGCCGCAAAGATGCCAAACTCCAAATCTGGATCGAACTGATAACTTGCCCCAACCTTGCCGTTAAGACCGATACTGTAAAATTTCCCGATCCCGGCCGGACCAAAAAAACGTGAAATACCACCACCGATAACGGCCTGCAGTTTTTTCTCTTGTGAGAAAACATTTGCATCGGCAAAGACTACAAAGACTATATTAACTAAGCACAGGAAAACTCTGTACATCGGTTCTCTCCCTTACCAAGGCAGAATACTAGAATTCGAATGAAAACCCAAAAATATACTTCCAGCGTCTAACTTTGATTTTAGACGTGGCCTCGTCGTCCAAGATTGGATCCTCAACGCCCGGATCGAAAAAACTGATGGTTTGCGGAATATCCTGGTTGCCAAACGACCATGTAAACCCCAATGTCACTTCACCGCGACCCACTTTAACAGAGGCGCCGCCTGCGACATGGTACAAATCCCAGCCCGCCGTTGAGGCATTGGTTTGCGTGTCGGTCAGGTTCACAATTCTTCCCACATCTTCGGGAGCAGCGGAACGATCTGTTGCAAAGCTGCCGTAGCCTGATAGCGTCTCGTCTACATAAACCTCCAGGCCAATGCCGTAGTTTAAGACCTCACGCAGATTCTGGGTCAGGCGCCTGTTAATTGTTTCACCTGTGCTCTGGCTGACAAAGCTTGAAGGCTCCATGATCGAAAATTCCTTCACGGCATCATACCATTCCGCACTGAAGTGAAGTTTGTTCCTGCCAAGTTTTAAAGCTCCGCCAAACCCGAGCGCCCATGAGGATTGGTACTCGGCATCAATGTCTTTTTCCTGTCGTGAGGAAATCCGATCGTCCTGAGTGCCGTCCCCATCCAGGTCAGCTCCTGCAAACGCATCGTTAAAAAGCGTCGAACCACTGCCGGTCAAGTTTAGCCTTGGTGTTGTTAGTGTGGCCCCAACAGACAGGTACTTGAGATCAAGGGCAAAGCCAGCTTTCCATAAAAGACCTTTGGTCTCGTAGTCATACTCATTTATCTGAATAGCAATGACCGCCTCGTTCGTCGTCGTTAACGCCTCCGAAAGTCTCCTGAAAGCGATATCCTGACTACGTATGGAGAGGAACTGGGTGATACCAAAACTCGCCTTAGCGCCCGCTCTATGAGCCCAGCTGAGGCCGAGCCATTCGTCCCTGATTTTCTGGGTCAGCGAAATTTCCGTTGCAAACAATTCATCACCCGGGATGGTTTCAATAATATCCTCTATGCCACCTCGCGCGATGCCAAGATCTAACTCACTCCGCTGCCGGGTCAGGAATGAGTAGGCGAAATGATGTCCAGGCAAAAAACCGATCTTGAACGTTCCCGCCACCAGGCTGGGAGCGCCGCCAAATGACGAGCTTCTGGCATCTACCCCCTCGCCAGCGCCATCTTCAACAGTAACTTTATCCCACTGGTACACTTTGGCGCTGAGCAGGAAAGACAAGTCGGGCGTTAAAGCCAGCCGGGCCGGATTATAATAAGTCGCTCCAAGGTCCTCGACACTGCCGATCACACTGCCTCCCAGCAAAGTCGATCTTGTTCCGTATTGCAAAGTCCAGTAATGTGCATCCTGAGCTTTGCCGGCTGCCGGAAAAAGACAGGCCGTAGCGAAAATGGCAATCAATAAAGTTTCTTTAAAGCTAGTCATTCCACCCTCCATTTTTTTTCAATTTCAGACAATTCGAACAGGTGGGAGTTTCATTTACTTCCCTCTCCAAAATAAAATGAAAAGCCGGCGATCACCAGTAGACTGCGATAGGTAGACTCCACTTCTCCGCGCGTGCCGAGCAACTCGTTACTTTCGTTGGCATCAATCAAATTCACTGGCTGCCTGTTTTTGCCGTTGCCGAAAATAAGACCCATTCCCAGTGTAAACTCAAACCTGCGAATCCTAAAAGTTGAGCCCCCCGTGAGGTGGTAGAGATCCCAATTTGAGAATGCTAAATTGCTATCTGTTCCGGGCACAGCTGCCGAAAAATCTGTGCTGAAACTGGCATACCCTGTCAAATGACTATTGTAAGTATGCTCAACACCAATACCAAAATTGACGATTGACCTGAGCTCGTGAGTGACCTGGTTTGCATATGCTTCGCCGGAACTTTGAGCCTCAAAAGGCTGTGTTTCAAGCACGTCGAATTTGCTGACCGCATCAAACCACTCGGCGCTAACATGGACCGCGCTCTTCTCAAAATGATACGCCAGACCTATTCCAACTGCCCAGGATGACTTATAGTTGGCTTTAACTTTCTCCTGTTCATTAAAAATGAATTCCAGATCTTCAACATTGTCGTTATTTACGTCCTGCCCGCTCACCGTTCTGTTTATGGTGGCAGTGCCGCTGCCAAAGAGGCGAAGACTTGGCGTGGTTAAAGACAGTCCGAAGCTGACAGGTTTGAAATCAAAAGCAGCACCGACCTTCCACAAGGTGCGCCAATGGTCGTAATCGAATTCCTCAAACTCTATGGTGGTGGCAACGTCCTCCTGAGTCAGGGCCTGTGAGATGACCTGAACGCGCTTAAGCTGGGCTCGTACTGCAATATACTGCGTCAGCCCGATGCTGGATTTGTCACTTAACCTATATGACCAGGTCAATCCACCCCAATCTTCATCCAGGTCTTGTCGCACAACCACCTCTCCACCGAATGGCTCTTCGCCCGGTGAGCTTGTTATCGCTTCGCGTGTATCTATCTGTCTCTGGCTGAGCCGGACATGAAACTTTTGGCGACTTAGAACTGAAAAAGCCAATCGACTTCTACTGGCTCTGTCGTAAGTCAATAAACCGGCAAGCAGATCCGGGGCGGTCTTGAACTGAAATTGCGAGAGGTCAAGATCCTGACCGGCACCGTTTTTAAAAATCAAAGTCCTAAAGCCGAAGATCGAACCGCTGATTACAAATTCCGGATCCGCCATCAAGGCCAATGCGCCCGGATTATAGTAGGTCGAACTTATATCCAGCAAACTGCCAATCACTGATCCCCCAAGCAGGGTCGAACGGGTGCCATAGTGCTGCGACCAGTAGTGTGTATCCTGGCCGACAATATCACCAACCCAAAGATTCGTTGTAATGCAGGTTAGAAACAGAACTCTCACTCGTTGGGGTTTCATTTGTCGTAAACTTTGGAATTGTGCAAAATATATGGCTGGAAATATTTCCCGCTCACCGAACCCTCTGCCGCTGTGTGAGTGCCTTTTCACGGCCCCGGATTCCCACACGAATGCTTTTTCCCGCCTCGTTCCATGCCAAATGCACGCGAGCCATACCTGAGAAAGGCGTTAAAATATTTATGCCAAAACCGTAGCCATCGAGAAAGTTATCCAATTTAAATTCATCTTTCTCATTCCATGCATGGCCCAAATCAGCAAAAACGACAGCTTGTAAGCCAATAAATGCCGTAAACTTACCAAAGAAAGTCAGTACATAAGGCTCAAAGAAAGTCCAGCGATATTCCAGGGTATTAATCATTTGATTTTTGCCAACCCTGGAACTTAGATCCGAACCGCGAATGGTGTTCCACCCACCCAGCCCGTAGAATTGCCAGGGTGCGTAGTCTACTCCGGCTGTTCCCGTAGTTAATGTTGTCAATGAGAAAAGGGCCAAGGTGTGGTTGTGTACAATCGGTTGATAGCGTCTGAGGTCAAGTGTCAACTTCCAGAAACTGGCATCGCCCCAGCCAAAAATTCCGGATCGCATTACCTCAATTTCATTCCACCAGCCCCGCGTGGTATTTATCCACAGATTGCGGTTATCATATCCGACAAAGAATCCAATTGACGGGACATTATCCCTGTTAGTTGAGGAAATGGTTGCACCAGTGGTATCACTTTTCACAGACTGAAACGAAAACCGGCCCCCGATCCGGCCCCTTTCGCCAATGTAACTGCCAACAGTAGTGTAAAGCTCCGTGCTGGTTTCATCAAATTTAGCAACTTCGTTCCCTCTATCGCGTTGGTAGAATTCAACTCGGTAAGATAAATGATTTCCGGCAAACCAGGGGTCCTCGATAGCGGCTTCCACGTTTGTAGCTCCACCGAGCAAAAAGCGACCTGAAAAGCGAATATTCTGGCCTTTTAGATTTAAGGAGGTGAATCCTGCTCCGGCTTGAACACCATCTGCATCGCTAATTCTAAAAGCAAGGGTAGGCAGATGGGGGAAGGTTTCTTTGACTTCGATGCCAATGACAACACTATCCCGCTCTGCAAATGCTTCTACCTTATGGTAACTGAAGAGCCCCAGCGTTTCTAAGCGCTCATAATCTCTTTGTGCATTGCCTGCGACGTAAGGCTCACCCACTTTCGAGGTAAGCTCACGCGTGATAATATACCTCTTCGTCCACTTCAGGCCGGAAATTCGAATTTCTTTAATGGTTTGCCCGTTAAGCGCCCCATCTGAACCCGAGGCATAAATACTTACGCATAAAACATGAAAAAAAAGAATGGTAAAGAGTGATCTTGCCGAAAAGGCCATTGACGTCTCCATTAATTCTTTGGGAATTTCTCGAATATCTTTTGCACAGCCATATTAATTGTCTCTTCGCGTTTTTCAGGCGTAGATTTTTCCTCAAGTGTTTTGGTGGCAGAACCGCGCCAGAGACGATCGCCTGTCTTGGTTTCTAAAAAATCCAAGACAAGGGTGCCTTCTTTGTATTTCTGTTCGAGTATTTTCTCAGAGAAACTGACACTAACAGAACCGGAACTGCCATATGCCCGACCCTGTGCGATGCTTAGGTCTAATGTTTTGTCTTGCACAATAATGAAGTAAAGGATTTTCAAATCCGGATCTCCTCGTTGCAGCTCTAAGCCCTTGGCCTGTAGTTCACTATTAACCGCGTTTTTTATAAGTTCCTGCAATTCTGGGAATTGTTGCAAAACTCCCACAGCCTCACTATCCGCTTGCCAATCAAAGGTCCTGTAGTTACTAAAGTCAGTTTTTTTGAAATAATAATCTTCTACACGAATCGACGAAGAGGCACAACTCAGGCAAAAAGCGAGCAAACTAACACCACTGATTATGTCTTTCATTTTCATTGGAATTCCTCCATGTAAGTCTTATAACAGGAAGTCAACTCCCTACCCTTCACTGTGTTCAAGCAGCGAATTCAGAAAGTGAAGAACAAGCCGCCCGAGATATCCAACTGAAACATCCATGTTGTCTTGGGACTATCATAACATTCGTCAGATTCGTTACAGAAGGCGGCCTCAACACTACCAAACCACGCTGAAGCCACTCGACTCTGGAGACGGAATCCAACTCTTTTGCTGATTAAGGTCTTCGCACCAAGCACATAGCTGAACGCAATGCCCTTTTCATTATCAAAATCGCCTTTAGGTACGAGACGAGTCAAGCCCCAGGTCAAGGCAAAAAACGGCTGAATCTTCTTCGACGATCCAGGAAAAGCCACTATCCCTAACTCGTAGGAGTCTAAATTCAAGTCGAAGAGGGTGCTTTTCCGGTCAATTTCTGAATTGAAAAACGTGAGCTCTGTCGATTGTCGTTCGAGGATGAACTCTAACATAATAGTGCTTTCGACTAGCCAGACGCCAAAGATCAGCCCGAAATCCGGGGAACTTTGTATCTTGAGGCCCTGCACCAAGTGCTGTTCAGCCAAATCCAGGCTCCCACCTTCAAATCCGCCCCCGAGGCGGTAGCCTCCGAAAACGGTGAACTCCCCTTTCTGGGCCCATGCACTGGATAAATCGAGGACCAAAAACAGAAAAATTGCTGTCAGTATTAAACCCTGCTGATTTTTTGAGATTGTTTTTTCTTTCTTCATCTTTGAACGGACACAAAACGTCTAAATTAGTTTCCGGCGAAGAACCAGTGGTCAATCTTATGCGAATACGGTGCCAGACTACACCATTCAAGAAAAAACAAAATTAGTCTCGTCGTAAGCTTTAAAAAATAAATAACTAAGGGCAGGAAAGCGAACTGAATGAAAAAGCAATTAAGTTACGAAACCGGCATGTCTATCTAATGATATGCTGCAGTTTTTATGATATGATGGAGATTCCAGCACCGCTTCGATTCATTATTTTAAATCATATTTCTCAAGGCGGTAATAAAACGTCGGCGGGGTCAGATGCAGTAGTTTTGCCGCTTTGCTCTTATTATATTTTGCAAGTTTCAAAGCCTGCAAAAGCAAGCTCTTTTCAACCTCCTCTAAATCAATACCGCTTGAGGGAAGCTGGACGGCCTCAGCTGAAAATCTCGATGGAGCGGTCGATTCTATAAAACCCAGATGCTCTTTCTCAATAGTCTTTTCCTTCGAAAAGAGCACCACCCTCTCAACAACATTGCGCAATTCCCGAACATTCCCACGCCACTTGTGATTCAATAATAGTTCTTGCGCTGCCGAAGTTAAAGTCGGTACATCTCTCCTGGATTTGCGGGCAAATTTTTCAATAAAGAATTCAGCCAGTTCGATAATATCCTCCTGGCGGTGCCGCAGCGGTGAAATGACAATCCGATACACATTTAATCGGAACAACAAATCCTGCCGAAACTTACCTTCTTGCGCTAATTCTTTGAGATTCCCATTTGTGGAGGCAATAACACGTACATCAACTTTAATAAGACGAGATCCGCCAACACGATAGAATTCCTCCTCCTCGAGAATTCGTAGTAACTTAACCTGTGCTCCCATCGGAAGCTCGCCAATTTCGTCCAGAATCAATGTCCCACGGTGCGCCAACTCAAACTTACCCATGCTGTCTTGAAACGCACCCGTAAACGCGCCTTTTACGTGACCAAAAATCTCTGATTCTACTAAATTCTCGGGTATGGCGCCGCAATTTAATACAACACAGGGCCTTTGGGAGCGCGGGCTGTCCGCATGGATTAGTTGAGCTATCAATTCTTTGCCCGTGCCGGTTTCTCCCTCTAAAAGAATTGTAGCATCTGTTTTAGCAACTCTAGCTGCTTCGGTCTTCAATTTTTTTGTGTCCTGGCTGCTTCCGATTATTATAATTGACTTGTCGGAGAAAGATTGCAATTTTCGCCTGTGTTCGAGTTCAATTTGCAGTTCATAAGATTCAAGTGCTCTTTCAAGAGAAAGCAACAATTCCTGAGCATTGATTGGTTTGACAAGATAATCGGATGCACCCTTTTTAATTGAATCCACTACCTGGGGAATACTATCATAGGCAGTAATCATGATCACCGGGAGCATCGACCAGCGGGTTTTAATACCCGCCAGGAGCTCTATGCCGTTTTTACCCGGCAAATTAATATCAACGATAACCAAATCATAAGAACTTTCCGATAAAACAGTCAACGCTTCTTCTGCAGATTCAGCCATTTGAATCGTATACTTCTGCTCGAGGGTGTCTTGCATCGCCTCCCGAAACAGTTCATCATCTTCTACAATTAGAATGCTTTTTTGCGAATCAGCCACGTTGTTTAACCCCTTGCCCTAGAAGTCTGATTATGAATTGGTACCAATACCTGTCTGGTTCTCAACTGCGGACTACGAATTCTCATAAGCGATATTTGCAAGAAAACATTGCCCTGTGGAGCAAGCCTATTCACTCGTTGGTTTGCTGGGACTTTGTTTAACGATTTTTCCCGCATATAATATCCGAACTCAGCCACAAAGGACCGGTTTTAGATAAAACAGAATTTTAAAGCAATTTACGAAACCTCTGAAAGCACTTAGCCACAAAAACGGGAGAGTATAAATCATTAGGTTAGGTGCACGGGTACAACAAAAATTCAGGATTCGTCTCTATTGATTTTTGCCAATTCTATAAACTCGGCTCTTTGGCGATAGCCAAACTTATCTGTCTTCACTTTAGAACGAATTCTGAACCATGAAGATCTATATTTCAGTACTAAAAGTCCGGTCGAAGTGCAACTGGCATCATGTTTGACCCGATCTCGAAACTCCGGCCGGACTTTGGTTCTATCAGGCGATGAAAAAGGTTAAGATCAAGGGAATTAACATTTTTGAGACTTGCCACTTCTGTGCCAAAGTATTCTTGGAAAACAAGAGGCGGCTTTGAAATTACTGGAAGTCAAATAAAGGTAGGTAGTTAGACAAGATAGGGTAGGAGATTATTAAGAAGTGCTGGCGATCTGACTCTTACATGATATAATGAATCTTCTATTATATCATAAATCGATCACTCTATTTTAAACCGTATTTCTCAAGGCGATAATAGAACGCTGGTGGGGTAAGATTCAAAAGTTTGGCGGCTTTAGTTTTGTTATGCTTTGCAAGCTCAAGCGCCTGCAGTAGCAGACTCTTTTCTACCTCCTCCAGAGGCAAGCCGGTCTCAGGCAGCGTAATGACCCCGGCTTCGGACTTGGGCGCCGAAGAGAACTCCATGAAATTCAAATCTCCTTTCCTAATAGTGCTGCTTTCTGTAAAAAGAACAACCCTTTCAATGACATTCCGGAGTTCACGGACATTTCCTTTCCAGGCATGCTGCATTAACAATTCTTTTGCTTCCTCACTGAACTTTACATTTTCTCTTTTTGCCTTCCTGCTATATTGTGCAGAAAAAAATTCGGCAAGCGCAATAATGTCTTTAGGTCTTTCCCGAAGGGGTGGAATGCGAATGGCGTACACATTAATTCGAAATAATAAATCCTCACGGAACTTTCCTTGTTTTACGAGTGCATTTAGATTTCTGTTTGTGGATGCAATAACTCGGACATCAACCTTAACAAGTTCGGTCCCCCCAACCGGATAAAATGAATACTCTTCTAAGACTCGTAAGAGCTTAACCTGTGCGGCAGATGAGAGCTCGCCAATTTCGTCAAGGAGCAATGTGCCGCGATGTGCCAGTCGAAATTTGCCTTCACTATCTTTATGCGCCCCGGTAAAAGCACCTCTTTTGTGCCCAAA
>Ga0209980_10000959_pt1 | contig 15807 bp, 20 predicted proteins | sample CR02metaG_FD_183611 | JGI IMG/M metagenome (GOLD analysis project Ga0209980, IMG submission 183611) | Deep subsurface microbial communities from Mariana Trench to uncover new lineages of life (NeLLi) - CR02 metaG (SPAdes) (version 2) | ecosystem: Environmental > Aquatic > Marine > Ocean trench...
CAAGAACGTGCAGCGAGGAATCGAGGGCGACTTCGAGACCGGCAACCTGCGCTACAAGGCACGAGAGCGCTACAGCTACGGCTTTTCTGACTGGCGTGGTGCATACGGATCACCAGGAGGTGGTACCTAAGCAAGTAACCACAAGCAGGAAACGGTTCCCGGGGGGAATGATCTCCCCGGGACCTTTTACAAAACTGACGTGGCTGCAATACGCCACTGCCCCTAAGGAGGGCTGTCATGAGTAGACACACAATTTCACATGCAGATAGATTCCAGGCTGGCAACGCTGTTGTCTTCAACAAACCTTCGGAATTTGAGAACGCACTGCGCGGCATACCGATCATCTTGCTGGCAGTGGAAACTTTCCCCGCGGTAGCAGCCGCAGATCCAGATGGTATTGCCACATCACAGACACCTGCGGCCGGTGGCCAGCAGGACCTGACGCTCGATGGTGCGTTTGTCACCGACGGCGTGGCTGATCTGCCGCTGGTGTCGGTAGTCTCGATCACTGCTGCGGCCAACGATTCAGCCAGGACCTTCACCGTGTTGGGCAGCGATGCCAACGGTCGGCCACAGGCTGAAGAAATAGCAGGCCCGAACGCGACCACGGTTGATGGTGCCAAGTCATTCTCGAAGGTCGATCGCATCTTTGTCGATGCCGACACTGCCGGTGCCATTGAGGCCGGTCAGTCGATTGACCAGGTGCGTGGTCTTCGAGCCAGAGCAGAAGACCTCAGGGACTTCTTCATGGCCACAGAGGACGGCGTGCCGGTGATCACGGGAACATTCGATCCAGGTAACACCACGCTGCAGACGGCCACCACAGCGGATAATCGCGCTGACTATGTGCCGGCTACGGACACGGCCCAGGTCGAAGTTATGTACCTGGCGGATCTCACAAAGGAAGGCATCGGCTCGAACTTTGTCGACTCGAGTCAGAACGTACCGTCAGCCATCTAATCACTAGCGAATAGGAGGGCCGATCATGCGCCCAAGAGTATTAACAATCTCGCCTTACGCCGCTACTGATCCGGATGCTGTTGCGACATCTCAAACGCCTGCTGCCGGAGGGCGGCAGGCACTGACTCTCGACGGCACGTTTGCTTCAGGTGGTGTGGCAACCATGGACTTCCGCCGGCAGGTGGTGATCACCTCGGCGGCCGACGACACGGGACGTGTGTTCTTAGTCAAGGGCACCGACGAGAAGGGCAATTTCCGATCAGAGGCGGTGGCTGGTGCGAATGCCGGCACTGCATCCACGGTGCAGGCCTTCACGAGCGTGACTTCGATCGAGGTCGACGACGACACTGCTGGCGCAATTGAGGTCGGCACACTGACGATCATCTCGAGTAACTGGCTGCCACTCGATTATCTGCGGACTGACTTCCAGGTAGCGATGGCGATCGCCGTCGGTGCAGCGACAGCCGATCTCACAGTCGAGTTGACCTTGTCCAACATTCTGGCGCGCCGCGGAAATGATCCACAGCCTGTTGTCGGATCACATCTCGGCAGTGAGTTCGATCTGTTCTTCCCGACCATCAACATTCACGACCACGACACCCTGGTCAACATTGCGGCAGATGACACCGGCAACCTCGCTTTCCCAGTGAGAGCGATTCGCCTGAAGTCGAATGCAGTGCTGACTGGTGATGATGTATCGCTCGAGGTTGTCCAGTCCTCGCACGGAGCGTAAGTCATGGGCCTGGGAACATCAGGGCTTGGTGGTACCGGGCTGACGACTTCTGGCGTCAAGCTCGGTGGTGCCGGCTTGCAGGTGCCTGTTGCTGGTGGAGCTTCGCCTGCTAGTTTGTATCTCCTGGATGAAGTTCAGAACAATCCTGGCTTAGCGTCAGGAACTCGGCTTGATGTGTTCTGGAAGCAGGATGGACTGAAAGTCTGGACTGCCCGGCAGAGCGACACCATAAGGCAGTACGATGTGTCGCCAGCGTGGTCGATTGTTCCAGGCGACTGGACCATCGATTTTACCACCGGGGCGGTCCTCAACCTCCGCTCTATCTGGTGGTCACCCGATGGAACCGTATTTTCTGAGTGTATAAGAGTTCCTAATACATTCATGAGGATAACTACTTTCGATCAGTCAGCGACTCCGTTTGATATTACGGTTTTCGGTGCCAGCACAACTATCACACCGAACATAACAGGGGGTATAACGCCTCAAGATCATGTCTGGAGCGATGATGGTAAGAGACTTTGGGTGCATGGTCCTATTGGAGCCACCTCGCCGCTACTTGAGTTGGCAGCGACAATACCTTTTACCGCATCAAGTATTCTTAGCCCACAAGTTAAGTCATTTGACTTCGTACCGACTGCTGGTACGAATGTTCACACTTTTGCTTTCTCGAATGACGGAACTGTTCTTTACGTGATGGATGGATCGGTTCTTTCTTCATATGATCTTGGCACTGCGTTCGACATCGACACGACGAGCAACTTCACGGCAGGTCCGAGTGTATTGGCAAGCGATGTACAGTTTCCCAGAGGGCTTACCTTCCGCAACGACAACGCAGACATCTTTACAGCGGGAGACCAGAATCTGCGAAAGTGCGCCTGGTTCAGGATACCGTAGCGAGGGATAGATAATGGCAAGCACAGCCTCATTTTTGTTTGACCCGAACCTCTCGGTGATCTGTGACGAGGCGGTCGAGCGCGCCGGCATGAACCTGCAGGAGATCACCGGGACACACATCATCTCGATCAGGCGATCCGCAGGATTCATGCTCTCGTCCTGGTCCAACCGCGGGCACAGGCAGTGGACTTTTGAAGAGGTGCAAGAACCTGTCACACCAGGCCAGGTGAGCTTCGATCTGCCTGTCGGCACCATCGAGGTGCAGAGCGCGATCATTCGCCGGGCCGGCGTCGATACCGAGATTTACCCGATCTCGAGAGAGGACTACCTGATCTTGCACGACAAGAATCTCACCGGGCGGCCGGACAGATACTTTGTTGACCGGCGCCGGGATACCGACGGCACCAATCGAGTGCAGGTTTTCTTCTGGCTTGCCGGCGAGAACACCACGGACGTCCTGATCTTCAATGTCTACAAGCAGGTTCAGGATGTCGGCAACGCACAGAACACGCTGGACATTCCATTCAGATTCCAGGAGGCCTTCGTTGCCGAACTAGCTGCCAAGGTGGCGATGAAATACAACGAGGCAAAGTGGGAAGCGCTGCAAACGCTTGCTGATAACGAGTGGACGTTAGCCCACGATGAAGACAGGGACACGGCACCGTTTGTCATGTCCGCGAACTATTCAAGATTACACGGGAGACCATGATGGCGCTGTCACGCTCAATGAAGAATCTTATGCACGACGCTGCGCAAGCCAGGAGGGGTGGCGGAAGTCACAATCCAAACGGCGGCGGAAGGTTAGGTGGGGTTATGGGTCAATACAATCCTGGTGGCAGAACGACGCCGCGTGGTCCGATGCCTGACCGAGGTCCTCGAGGTCCAGTGAGGCCGACCGCACCGAGTCGTGTTTCTCAAGTGATGCAGCGATTTCAGCAGCAGCGAGGCGGTTTTGCTGGTCTGGTTGGTGGCGCTGGTGGGCGCAATCCAGCGACTGGTGGTCCTGGTCTCCCGCAAAGAATTACCATGGGCGGCCTTGGTCAGAGGACCGCAGGCGGCGGGATGCCAAGAGGTGGAGTGATGGGTGGCCGGTGGGGTGCGCCGGGAGGACCGGGACGGCTACAACCGGGTGGTCCGACAGGTGGCGGCATGATGCGCCCAGCAGTTCAGCCTCCCCAGCGAGGTCCTGGCACGGTTGCCGGCAAGCCGATGCCGCGAGCCGGCACCTTCGGCTTCGCAAGTCAGGGCGGCGGCGGTACGCCGGCCATGCAGGCGCCCAGGCCGGGCGGTTTACCTGGTGCCATATCTGGGCCAGGAGGAAAATCTATCGCGCAGCGGATTAGCGGCAGGCAGAGACCGCCGGCCCGTCGAGGCGGTATGGCTCGAGCGCTAGGTAGCGGCGGATCACGACGTCGGCTGCTGAGGTGAACACGTGCCGAAGCGATACGCCAAGGGAAAATTTGCGGTAGGCGAATGCGCCAGGTCCGGCAGGAAAATGCTGCTGAAGAACATGGTGTCAGACGGTTACTACCCAAGCCTTGTCGTGGATCCGGCGTGGTACGAGGGCAAACATCCGCAGGAATCACTGCCTGAGATTGAGGATCCGGTGTCGCTGTGGCGGCCGGCGCCGGAACGCGATCAGTCGGGTGCGACATTCAGGCCAGATCGTGGCCTGCTGTTCTTTGGCTTTGCGTTTGGCAGTCCTACGCTTCAGGCTGTCAGCACAGGAGCGCCGGTACTTCCTGCTGCTACGCATCAGTATGACCAGGACAGCGGCCCAAATGGTCCTGAGCCAGACACCGGGACCGGATAACGATGCCGCTATTTCCTCTCACCTATCAGGCCTCGCCTGACACATTCCAGCCATCCTTGAGAGCGGATGCGACTGGGGCAGCGATTTTGTATATTGGCGCAGCCAGGATGCAGAATCTCTTCGCGCCTATTCTTTACGACCAGGGATTCACGATCGAGTATGCGATTAAGCCGACAGCCATTGGCGCACGAAGCGTGGCTGGGGGTGATTCTCGGATCGTGCCTTGCGTTCATTCGCATGTGAATACCGCTACCTCTATTTTTAATTTGGGCTTTGACAACTGGGCGAACCCTGGTGTGGCAACCGACTTACTTCCTGCCTTCTCAATTCTTTCGGACAGTCAGAATTACCAGGTCATCAACGATCGTGCCGCTTTCCTGGGTGAAGCTCGTGGCACCAAGGTCATGGTCCTGGACGATACCTACCATCTCCTTGGAACGCTGGACGTTAATGGTCTCTGCCAGATCTATGTCAATGGAGTGCTTGAAGACACGGTAGTACCGAACATCAACATGGTGGTCTTCCTTTCAACTTTGAACGAGTTCCTGGGCAATGCAGGCAGGACGCTGAGAAACGATCTCATAGTCGGCACGAGGTTTCTCGATGGTGCGTATCGTGGCAGTTCGGCTACCGGGCGAGCGATCATTGACAATATTCGCTTCTATCCACAACATTTCAGTGCGGCCCAGGCAGCTACCGCTGCTTCGGCAATTGCATTCACACCATGAGTACCTGACATGCCTTCATCGACATCATTTTCTTACGACGACCTGATCGCGGCTCTCAGTGCATGGCTCGAGGAGACCAGTCAGGAGTTCATCGACAATCAGAGCATCATTGTTTCCATGGGCGAGAGTCGCCTGACCACCGATCTGAACTTCGAAATCTTTGATCGGGTGGTGACCGGCGCGCTGTCGGCCGGCGTCTTTGTACAATCGATCAAGCCAAGCAACTGGCAGGGTACCAGGTCACTGCATATTCGTGATGTGGGCGGAAGTGGGTTAAGGCGTTATCTCGAGCGCAGGACCTACGAGTGGTGCCTGGACTTCGAACCTGATGAGTCGGCGACAGCCGAGCCGAAGTATTACGCGGAGCTTACCGAGACAGACTTCTTTGTGGTGCCGGCACCAGTGTTGACCCATGCCTTCGAGCTTCGCCAGATCCAACCACCCGATGCCCTGGCACCGGGTAACCAGAACACATGGCTTGGTGACAACGCAGGAGATCTGCTCTTGTACGCCTGCCTGCTTGCCTCTGATGAGTTCCTAATCTCTGACCAGCAGGACCTGGAGACATGGCGGCAGAGCTACGCTGAATTGATGCCGGCGAGAAAAATCGAACTCAGGCGGCAGTGGCGTGGTGACTATGATCCAATCAAACACGCCGCTGAAACAGTGAGCATATCTGGATGAGCATTCAAGGCGGCACATCATTTCGGTTTTTGCGGCAGACGATCAATGGCGATCACGATCTCGAGAACGATACGCTGTTCTTCGCCATGTACTCGACGCTGGCGGATATCGATCCGGTAAACGTCGACGACCAGGCATCGATCACTGGCGAACTGGTCGGCTCCGGGTATCCCGCGGGCGGCGTGGTGCTCACACAGTCGGTCATCTACACACCAGGTGATTCCGTGCGGCCAGCAATTGACTTAGTAGATCTGGCCTTCGGGCCAGGAGCAACCTGGGGGATTCTCAACGAGGCCGCGCAGGGCGCCGTCATCTATAACACTACAGTAGGACCACAGCAGAACAAGGTCATCTGGGTCATCAATTTTGGATCGCCCATCGCCGTCAACAACGGGACATTCGATGTTATCTGGCCGGACCCGACTGACCCGACTCTCGCAATCATAAGGACATCAGGCTAATGGCTGACACATTCACATCATTACTACGGCTGGTCCTTCAGGAAACTGGCGGCAACCAGAATATCTGGGGCGGCATCAACAACGCGAGCGCCATCGAGTTGCTCGAGGACGCGATCGCTGCTCGCCTGGACCTCGATGTCACGCCGGCCATAGACCCGGTAACGCTTCTCTCAGAGAACGGCGCGCTTGATCAGTCGAGAAACGCGATCATTGCTCTCACCGGCAACCCTGGCGGCACCAGAGACATCATCGTACCGAGTACCTCGAAGCTCTATATCGTGTCGAACGAGACCAGCCCCGGCTTTGACATGACGATCAAAACAAACGCCAATCCAGGCGTGGTCGTAAGTCCTGGGACAAGGGTAGCGGTGGTTGTGGATTCGGTCGCTGATGACGTTTTCACCATTGGCAGCGTTGCTACGGCTACGGAGACTGAGGCCGGCATCCTCGAGGTGGCAACGCAGGTAGAGACTGATGCCGGCGTGCTTGACGACAAGATTGTCACTCCGCTGAAGCTGAATGATCGGGAGGCATCAGAAAGCCTGACCGGCATCATAGCGATCGCTGACCAGGCGGAGACCGATCTCGGTATCGAACAGGACAAAGCAATCACGCCGGAGAAGCTCGAGGGCCGCCAGGCAACCGAGAGTTTGACAGGTCTTTCGGCTATCGCTGATCAGGCTGAGGTAGACGCCGGAATAGAAGATACCAAGTTCGTGACGTCGTTGAAGCTGGCAACTAAACCTGGTGGCATTGGTGTAGGAGTAAGCGGAGCTAAAGCATTCGGCAGTGCCAATCAGGCGATTGCCACTGGTGCCAGCCTGAAGCAAGTGGCTTTCAACAGTGAGGGTTTCGATACCGGAACTCCGCCTATTCACGATAATGCTGTCAACAATAGCAGGCTCGTTGTGCCAACAGGCGTCACCAGGATCAGACTCACCGGGTACGTCAAATGGCAAAATAATGGTTCCAGCTTCAGAAGATTGAAAATAAGAAAAAACGGCGCTGTTGGAACGATTGATGATGATCAGGCTGGATTCGAGCCTGACATATTCTCAAGTGCTGCGAATGCCAGTGTTCCTGCTCTTGGGGTGACCATTGATACTGGAATAATCAGGGCGGTGGCGACAGACTTCTTCGAGCTTCAGGTCAGCCAGGAGTCGGGACTCTCGCTCAACTTATTGGCTGGTGACTATTGGTTGCAGATGGACCTGATTGAATGAGCCGATTGCCTGACATTCCGCTCGAGTTACTCCCCGGCATCATGACCGAGGAGACCGACCGTGGCGCGAAAGGTCGGTACAAGGACGGCGACAAGATCCGCTTCAGAAAGCGGCTGCCCGAGAAGCTCGGCGGCTGGGTGCTTAATTCGCTGGGTACCGAGGTCGATGGCATTGATGAGAATCTGAGTCAGCAGACCGTAGCAACCGTAGGTATTTTGGCGGCTGCAACTAACATCAGCAGCCTTAGCCCCGCAGTCACCTGCCTCGATGCAGATCCGGTGTGGCTGTTTGACGATTCCCTGGTTGGCGGTCTCGGCGGCCGTACCATCGATGACGCGACTGCGCTCCAGGATGAGTTCGTGTTCGACCTGGACTCTACGGTTACGGCCACAGCCGGCGATGCGTTTCTGATCAGGTATCCGGAAGAGTTTGGCGGCGGCGCCAATGTCAACAGTGGCGGGGTCAAGGACTCTGAGACCATCGTTGTCTCGGTGCCGGTGACAAAGTACCTGCGCGAAGGAACGGTCGTTCGGTTGCTGACAGACTCCGGGGAGCAGATCAATTCGCTTGCTGCCAATCATTCATCCGGGGCGACTGTGTTCACGCTGACCGATCCCCTGATCGATGACATTCAGGCGGGTACGCCGAACGTATTCTTTTATGCCGCCGAGTCCTTCATCAGGGATGACAACGAAAGCCTGGTCGTGCGGTTTTTGAATCTCGACATAGCGGCTGCCACCGAGGTCATGCTCACGCAGTCGTTACCTGAAGATGCCGATGGGTTGGACATCGACATCCGGCCATTCCAGGCGACTGGCTGTGACGGTAACCAGACAAGCACTACATCCCTGGATATTCTTCCGGCGACCGTCTTTGGTATTGGTATCCCTGCGGCTTATCCGGATGGTCTGATAATCTTGCCGGCCCAGAATATAGTGCAGACCTGCTACGTCGGAGTGGTCAGGGCGCTGTGGGACTGGAGCAGCCTGGATGGGCAGAAGTGGCTGGCACTAGGTACCCACCTGAAGCTCCACCTGGTCAACAACAATGAACTGTTCGACATCACGCCGTTCCGTGAGGAAGGCACCCTGATCGATCCATTCGATACTGACATCACCGGAGCGTTCGATCCGGATGGCGGAGATGACCCGACTTTTGTGCAGGTCACCGATGCGGCCCACGGCAATGCGGTTGGCAATTTTGTCCACTTCGAAAACGCCGACATCGTTGGTGGCCTGGATCTCAATGACGAGTTTCGTGTCGAGCAAGTGGTCGATGACGATATGTACATCATTCGCTCTCCGGTACCGCCGACGTCGACCGCTACCGGTGGAGGGACTGTCGACTTTCAGTATGAAATCCAGGTCGGCTTGGAAGACACCACGACGCTCCTGGGCTACGGTACCGGCGCCTATGGCCTGGGCGCCTATGGTGTTGGCAGTTTCCTAGCCGGCGCCGGAATCATAGGCAATCTCAGGACCTGGTCGCTGGATAATTTCGGTGAGGACCTGCTCGCATCGCCGAATGGCCGGCAACTGTTTCACTGGGATCGCGACAATGGACCGACCGTGAGGGCAGTGCTGGTCCCTGAGGCGCCGAACACCATCGAGCGTATGCTGATCTCGCCGCAAGCCAGGCATGTGATTTTATTCGGCGCCGGCACTGGGTCAGCCGCAGCGCCTGGAACCCCTGATCCACTGCTGATCAGATTCTCGAGTTCAGAGGATTTCACGGACTGGATTCCCAGTAGCATTAACACTGCCGGCGATCTTCGGCTTGACGTTGGATCCGAGATTATCACTGCTGTCGAGTCCCGTGGCGATATCCTCATTAACACCGATCAGTCGCTGCATGCGCTGCAGTTCATCGGCGGAGACTTCGTATTCGCGCTGCGTCACTTGGGCCAGTCGGTCACGATCATTGGGCCTAATGCTGCGATTGACGCGAACGGCATTATGATCTTCATGGGCGAGGACGATTTTCTGATGTACGACGGCGTGCTCCGGGTCATGGAGTGCGAGGTCCGCAACCAGGTCTTCGACGATATCAATCTGGACCAGGGCCGGAAGTCCTACGCATCCGTGAACAAACTCTTCACCGAGGTCTGGTGGGTCTATTCATCGGAAGGCGCGCAGAGCAATGACCGCTACGTCAAGTACAACTACTACGACAAGGTGTGGGATTACGGCACGCTTGAGCGCAGCGCTTTTCACGATAGCTCGTCGCATTTTAATCAGAAACCATACGGCACGTTTGACGGCAAGATCTTCATACATGAGACCGGCGTCGACGATACAGATCCAGAGAACAACGTCGTGCCGATGGTGTCATTCATCGATAGTTACGACATGGATGTGGACGAGGGTACCTACCACGCGCTGATACGAAAGATGATCCCAGACTTCGAGAAGCTCGTTGGCTCGGTTGATCTGTCGCTGACGGCTAAGTCCTATCCATCCAGTGGCGGTGTCGAGGTAGTCACCAAAGGCCCGTTTACCATCACGCCGACGACAGCTTTTGTGAATCCACGAATCAAGGGCCGGCAGATATCGTTCCGGATCCAATCCGATGCACTTGGTGATGACTGGCGCATGGGTACCTGGCGTGCACAATTCAAACGGAAGGGGAGGCGCGGCAACTGATGGTTCCTTTTACCACCGTACAATTCGAGGATTTCTACGACGTCTACAAGATGCGCGCCATGGTGGACGACCTGGCGCGTCAGTTCGCGAGCATGCAATTCGAGTTCGCGAGCGTGACCGCCACTGTCCACAACGATTTAAGCGGCAGAGGTGCGGCAGACGCGCATCCTACGACCGCGGTCACTGGATTGCAGGAAGAACTCGACCGTATACGCATTGAAAGGTACTTCTTAGGCGAATGAGCAGCGGCATACTTGGACAAGCGGCACCAGCAGCGACGACGCTTACGGATATCTATACAGTTCCGGCGACGACGGTGGCTTCCTTGCGAGTGATCATTACGAATCGCGGCATTAACGATGCATCGTTCAGGGTGGCGGTATCACCGAATGGTGCTGCGATTGTCGATAGACACTTCATTGCTTTCGATAAATTGATGGCAGCTAACGACGCTGGGTCAACGATAGCTTTTGTCGTATCATCCGGCGACATCGTAAGGGTGTTTGCCGAGAACGCAGATTTTAGTTTCACAGCTACAGGTGAAGAGCGCGCCGAATAATTGATGGAGGGCATCATGGCGATATCAGCGAAACTGCAGGCAGCGAGGAAGCAGGCACAAAAAGCCCGGCTCGAAAGAAAGGGCAAGCCAGGCTACCAGGAGTATTACGCCAACCAGCCCCTGCAGAAAATAAAGGCCGCCGAGAACGAAGAGATTCGCAAGGCGAAGCAGGACGTTCGCAATGCGCTGGAGGACCTCAAGCTTGCCCAGGTCACGGGTAAAGGCCTCCAGAAAGCTGTGGACGCTCTACCGGTTAAGAGACTGATCGTCCAACGGCTGCTGGAGCAGAAGCGCGCTAACAAGCATCCTGGCGTGCAGCTTACCTCAGCCACTGGGGGTGAGTCATGAGTGCCACCAACATATTTGAAGATGGCACCCTTGACCTTCTGTTCACGAATATCGCGCTGCCGAACGTCGGTGACGCTGCCGGATTGCAACCATCGGCCGCAGCCGGCAACTGGCACATTTCTCTGCACTTTGGCAATGCGATCAGCGATACCTCGACGCTGCAAACGGATAACGAGGCTGCGTATACGCCTTACGTGAGGCAGCCTGTGGTGCGATCAGTCGCCGGTTGGACCGTTGCATCAGGCACTGTTACCAACGATGCACCGATCACGTTCCCGACTTCGAGTACTGGCCCGGAGACCGAGACTGACGTTGGCCTGGGATTCGCAGCAGCTGGTGGTGGAGAACTGCAGATTTTCTCACCGCTCGATGCGGATTTGATCGTGAACAATCTCGTGACTCCTCAGTTTGCGATCGCTGCGCTGGCGGTGTCATTGGATTAGCCATGCAAGATCTCTTCACATCAGAGCAGGTGGCTGTCCAGAAAGCCCAGGATATCGTGCGCTTGATACTCGGACCCAACAAGATCCGCATGTACTACCCGACCGTGTTCAAATTCTGCTCGGACCTGCAAGGCGCATCGAAGCTCGCGATGCAGCACGAAGGAGTGAAACCTGAGTTCTGGCACAAGCTGGCCATATACGAAGGGCAGGTAATCGATACGCCGATCAACAAGAAATACCGCCGCTCAAAATATCAGAGCAACACGGGTGACCCCATAGTCGATGTCGAGGGATCGCTGGTGGTGGCGAGGTTCGATGACCTGGTCGCCAAGTTCCATTACCCGCATGCGGCACAACTGTGCGTGGCGCTGAGAGTTGCGGCCAAGCATTGCAAGAACTGGGCAGGCGACCGCAGCCGAATCCGGAATGTCTACGCCAGGCTTACTGATGCGGAGCAGAACGACAAGGTGCGATATGCAAGCTGATGGATCCATTAGGCCCAGTAACCAATGCGAGGGTTGAGATCACAATGGCAGATGTAGTCAAAACTGTTGTCAAGGACTTCAATCCGGCGCTGCTGGACGAGGAGCTTAATGCGACCATCGTGCCGACGCGAGACACTTTCTTTGCTGGCTTCGTTCGTTCACAGACTGATTCAAACGTCGCCACACCGCAAGCGAGAACGGTTTCCGAGGACAGGGTAGCCGGCATTAAAGATGAAGCTGCTGAGGGAGAGATTCGCTTCACGTTCAGGAATGCGCTGACCACCGCCGAAGATACGGCGCTCGATGATGCGCTGACCGCTCATGTGGCGACCGGCAAAACCTCGGAGCAGGACAGAGTCGACCAGGACGCAGCCGATCTCGATCAATTGATCACCGATCTACCAGACGTCACGACCATGAGCGATGTATTATTCAAAGAAAACGTCGAGCGACTGCAGCGCGTTTTAGTGCGCGAGTTCAAATCACCGAAGCCGGCGGTCTGATGGCTAATCTGCTCACTGATCTGATCCTAACCACCGCGTACACCGTCACCGGCTCGTTTGCCGACATTGCTGATATGTCGGATACCGTGACCATTGCCGGCACGGGCAGCGTCGTCATCCTGATGATGTCGCTCAACCCGGAAATGCCCAGTAATGACGAGTGCGCCGAGTATCGGTTCACGCATGACGGCGCACGGGTTGGCCCCGAGGTGTCCAGCTTTGCCGACAGCACTGACGAGGGAACCGGGCGAACGCTGATGTTCGCGCTCACCGGCTTGTCGGCCGGCAGCCATACCTTCGCGGTGCAGGCGGCAAACCGTTCCGGCACTGCAGTCATTGATACGGCCTTCCCGCGCACCTTCCAAGTCTTAGAGATCGAAAGCGGCGCATCGATCCTGGTCGACCTTGAATCGCAGGCAGCGAATACCGCGCCCGTGGCCTTTGCCAATATGGTCAACCTGTCAGTGTCAGCTACGCCGGCAGCCGGCGCGTTGCTGCTGTTCATACATGGCAGTCAGGTACTTGGTGAAACCGGGCAGAAGGTCGCGCAGCATCGCTTTGCAATAGACGGCGCTCGCGACGGCCCGGAAATGACCAATATAATGGACAACGTGGACGAGACGACCGGCGTCATGATGGCGTGGGGCGTAACAGGCGTGTCGGCAGCCAGCCATACCTTTTCGGTGCAATGGGAGCGCAGTCTCGACATCCCGCAAATTGATACGGCGCGGCCACATATTTTCCAAGTTGTCGAAATAACATCAGACTTTGATCTGCTGGTCGATCTCGAATCGGTCAGTGCTGACTCCGCAGCGGCAGGCTATACCGACATAGCCGATATGAGCGGCACACCGGTCATTGATTCGACTGACAGCATAGCGCTGGTGCTGGCGAATTACTCGATACAGCCGGCAGCCGATGACACTTCGGATAACCGTTTCTCAATCGGCGGCGTTCAAGAAGGCGCGGAAGTATCGGTATGGGCCGACGACGGAGATCGTGGCGAATCTTTGCTCATGGCGCGTGGCGTTACTGGCGAATCCGGCTCGACTGCAATGTCGCTGCAATGGAAAATTCGCAAAGCCTCACCATCGACCGATACAGATCGCGAGCGGACATTCCAGGTAATTGATCTCAAACTTGCCGTGGACGGAGCGATCAGTGCATCTCCAGATCTCGCGATCACTGCCGCGGCAGACCTGCAGGGTGTCGGTGGAATCAGCGCAGGACCAGCCTTGGCGATCACGGCGGCAGCGGACTTGCAAGGCATAGGCGGTATTAGCGCAGGGCCAGCCTTGGCATTTACAGCTACTGCAGCGCTCGCGAATTTACAGGAGATCTCTGCATCTCCGGCGATGGCGTTCACTTTGACTGCAGCGCTGCGCAATGCAACACCGGTTTCAACACTGACTTCCCGACACATCGAGAAGTTTATTAACTGAATGGTCGTACAGGAGTATCACCATGGAAAAGAGCGAACAAGCTGAGCAGGCACGAAAGCTGCTCATCCGGAGAGCGGTCGCGTATGACGTCGTCAATCTCACTAAGATGCTGATCCAGGCTCGAGAGGAGAAGGACCAGCATATCTATTATCCGAGCGTGCCCGAGGGCGAGCTTGGCAAGCAGATGGTTTCCGATCATGTCAGAGGCATGACCAAGACCGGAGTTGTCTACGTTGCTGATCTCGATGGACGGTTGCTCGGCGCTATTGGAATGCACGTGACCCAGATGGCGGAGTGGAGTTTTGACTTCGGTCTGATCAATGAATGGTTCTATGTAATGCCGCAGTTTCGCGATTCGGATATCGCGATCATGCTGCTGAAGGCGGTCGAGAAATGGGCTGATGCGGACATCAATCCATGGAATGACAAGGCTAAGCCCAAGATGCCGATGGTTGTCGGCATGATGAGCGGCCAGCAGACCGGTCTCAAGAACAAATTCATGCAGAGTCTCGGGTATGTCAATGGCGGTGGTAATTTTGTGAGGGCACCGCACCATGAGCACCGGCACGAAGACGACAACAACGGACGCGATTCCCGAGTGGCTTGAGACAGGCAGCCAAAGGGCTGTAGAGCTTGCTAGTGGAATAGCCGATAGGCCGTACACGCCGTACGAAGATCAGCGAATAGCCGATCTCTCGGAGGGCGAACGAGTCGCTGGTGAGCGAGCACTCGAGTTAGGGCAGGATTACCAGTCCGACCTGGCACGATCCCGTGAACTGACCGAACAGGGCGTCCAGGCATTCACCGATGCCGACATGGAAGGCTACATGAGTCCCTACATCTCGGGTGCTCTGGATCCTGCCGCGCGCGAGCTTCGCGAAGAGATGGCTAGGCAGCAGCAAGGAATCAAGGGACAAGCCGGCATGGTCGGCGCCTTCGGCGGTGGCCGGCAGGCGATTGCCGAGGCCGAAGGTCGCCGCGGTGGCCTCGAGGCGATGAGCGATCTGTATGGGCGTGGTTACCAGCAGGCCTTCGAGTCGGCCCGTGAGCAATTCAATCGCGATCGCGATGTATTCGCCAGGGGCGCAGAGCAGTTCCGCGCGACTGGTCAGGCAGGCCAGCGGATGCTGGGACAAGATATCCAGAACCTGATGACAACCGGTGGCCTGAAGCGCCAGCTGGAGCAGGCAGGCCTCGACTTCGATTATGGACAGTTCGTCGAAGCGCGTGACTGGGATGTGACAAACCTGGGTCCGCTTCTCGACGCGCTCAGCACTGTCCCATACACCAAGACCAAAACAGTCAAGGAGAAGAAGGGTGCCATGGGTACGATCCTCGGCGTAGCGGCCACGGTTGCCGGCGCCTACTTTACCGGTGGCGCATCGCTCATGGGTGCCGGAGCGACCGGTGGCTTCCTGAAGAAAGTCGGTGTCGGATTCGGCGAGATGCTGGGTGGCGAAGGCGCAGGCCTTGCAGGCTTTGGAATACCAGGGTCACCGGCACCTGCATCTAGTGGCGGCGGCGGGTACTCCGGCTGGGATTATTGAGGAAAGAATCATGGGCGACAAATTAAACGAATGGATCGACGCGAACTCCGCGACCTTGCAGGCGCTTGCCGGACCCGGTCAGCCTGGCATACCACCATCAGCGATACCTGGCGCAGCTGGACCGCCTGGCGGGCCGCCACCAGCATTCCCACCGGGACAGCCTGCGACAGCGGGGGGATTTCCGGCTCCGCAGGCAGCGGCAGGGAATGCTCCTGTTGACTACTCGGGCGCATTTCCTCCTGCACCCACGCCAGAACAGATAGCGACGGCTCGAGGGGCACAGCCGCCGGCATTCGACATGCCATTCATGCAGCCGCAAGGACCAACGGCTGCACCAGTTGA
>Ga0209980_10000960_pt1 | contig 15802 bp, 9 predicted proteins | sample CR02metaG_FD_183611 | JGI IMG/M metagenome (GOLD analysis project Ga0209980, IMG submission 183611) | Deep subsurface microbial communities from Mariana Trench to uncover new lineages of life (NeLLi) - CR02 metaG (SPAdes) (version 2) | ecosystem: Environmental > Aquatic > Marine > Ocean trench >...
GCGGCGGCGGTGGTCAGCGCCGTGCCCCCGGCCCGCGCCGCGCGGTGGATCGCCGCAATGCTCGCCCCGCCGAGCCCGCGCTTGGGCACGTTGAGAATGCGCTCGAACGCCAGGCCGTCGTCGGCCTGGGCGATGACGCGCAGGTAGGCCACCGCGTCGCGGATCTCCCGGCGCTCGTAGAAACGCGGACCGCCGATCACCCGGTAGGGAATGGCCGAGGAAAGGAAGCGCTCCTCGAAGGCACGGGTTTGTGAGCCGGTTCGGACCAACACGGCGATCTCGTCGGCAGAAATTCCCCCGCCAGTCAAGAACTCGATCTCCTCGGCCACCCCGCGGGCTTCGGCCTCACCGTCCCAGACGCCGCTGACGCGGACCTTTGCGCCGTCATCGCCCTCGGTCCACAGCGTCTTGCCGAGCCGCCCGGCATTGTGGGCGATCAGCCCCGAGGCGGCGGCCAGGATCTGCGGGGTGGAACGGTAGTTGCGTTCCAGCCGGATCACCTTGGCGCCGGGGAAATCCTTCTCGAAGCGCAGGATGTTGCCCACTTCGGCGCCGCGCCAACCGTAGATCGACTGGTCGTCGTCGCCGACGCAGCAGATGTTGCCGCCGCCCTGGGCCAGCAGCCGAAGCCACAGGTATTGGGCGACGTTGGTGTCCTGGTATTCGTCGACCAGGATGAAGCGGAAGCGGCGCTGGTAATCATTGAGCACGTCCGCGTGGCCGGCGAAAATGGTCAAGCAATGAAGCAACAGATCACCGAAATCGCAGGCATTCAGGGTCTTGAGCCGGTCCTGGTAAAGACGGTAGAGCGCGAGCGAACGGCCGGCGGCGAAATCGCTCTGCTCGGCCGCCGTCACCCTGTCCGGGCCGAGCCCGCGGTCCTTCCAACGCTGGATCACCGCCAACAGGCCCCGGGGCGGCCATCTCTGCGTGTCCAGGTTGGCCGCCTCCATCACCTGCTTGAGGAGACGCAACTGGTCGTCGGTGTCCAAGATGGTGAAATTGGGCTTGAGCCCCACTGCTTCCGCGTGGCGCCGCAAGATGCGCACGCAGATCGCATGGAAGGTGCCGAGCCACAATCCCTCGGCGCCGCCGCCGATCAGGCCGGTGACCCGTTCCAGCATTTCCCGGGCCGCCTTGTTGGTGAAGGTCACGGCCAGGATTTGGCCGGGGAAGGCGCGGCCGGCGGCCAGGATATGGGCGAGGCGGCTGACCAACACCCGGGTCTTGCCGGTGCCCGCCCCGGCCAGCACCAGAACCGCGCCATCGAGGCTCTCGGCCGCTTCGCGCTGTTGGGCGTTGAGCGCGTCGAGGAAGGGCGCGGCGGCCTCGGTGGCGCCGGGCTGGGGCGGGGAAACCGCGCCGGGTTCGGCGCGGGGCGAAGCCCCCGGTTGGGGCCCGGGTTCGGGAGCTGCGCCGGTTAGATCGAAGGGATCGGACATGGCGGCGTTATAGCACATGCGGCGAATTACGCCTCGCCGCGCTCCTCGGCGCGGGCCTGCATCAGGGCCCGGTTATAGGCGTCGATGATATCGCGGCCGCGCAGGTAGCCGACCATCACCATGGAATCCAGGTCGTCCACCACGGCGAGTCGATCCTCATGGCTTTGGTCCAGTAATGCGCGCGCGTCCTCCAGATTGGCGTCCCGGGCCAGGACCGGCGGATCGGCCCTGGCCACCTCGCCGGCGTTCAGGAGCGAGTCGTAAGAGGTGTCGAACGCGGCCTCGGACAGGTCCGCCAGGGTGATGGTGCCGGTGAGCGCGCCATGGGCGCCGGTCACGAACAGTTCCCCTTCGGGCGCCCGGTGCAATTTTTCGCGGATCGTCGACAGAGGTTGGTCGCCGGCCACGGTCTCGAAGTCGCCCTCCATGATCTCGGTCACCTTGCGCGACTTTAAAAGGGTGATTTCGCGCCCGCCGTCGATGCGGATGCCGCGGCGTTCCAATTGCACGGTGAAGAACGACCGGCCCACCACCGCCTGGGTGATCACCGAGGCGATCACCACCCCCACCATCACGGCGATGGTCAGGGTGAAGCTGGAGGTTAGTTCGAAGATGATGAGGATGGTAGACATGGGCGCGCCCAGGACGGCGCCCGCCACCGCGCCCATGCCGACGATGGCGTAGGTGCCGGCGCCGGAAGACAACTCCGGCACGGCCAGGGTGGCAAGCCCGCCGACCAGCCCGCCCATCAGCGCCCCCATCACCAGCGACGGGCTGAACACGCCGCCGCCGAAGCCGGCGCCGAGGCAGAGCACCGTCACCGCAAGTTTGAGCACTAAAAGGATGGCCAGCATGGCCAGCGGGAATTGTTCGGCGATGGCGGCATTGGTGGTCTCGTAGCCGACGCCAAGAACATGGGGAAATTCCAGCGCCACGACGCCCAGCAGCAGCCCGGCCACCGCCGGGTTGATCCAGCCGGGCCAGGGCAGCCTGGCGATGCCGTCCTGGGCCGCCATGGTCGCCTTGATGAATACGATAGCGATCACCGCGGCGGCGATGCCGACGATGACGAAAGCCGGGAACTCCCAGAACGAGACGAGGGCGTTTTGGGGAATGACGAAGGCGGGAAAATCGCCGTAGTAAAGCCTAGAGATGATGGTGCCGGTGACCGACGCGATGACGATGGGGGCAAAGGACGACAACGCATAGTTCCCGAGCACCACCTCGAGGGCGAAAAACACGCCGGCGATGGGCGCATTGAAGGAGGCCGCGATGGCCGACGCCACGCCGCACCCCAACAATGTCATGCCCAATTGGCGCGGCAGGTGAAGCCGCCCCGAAATCCAGGAGGCGAGGACGCTGCCCAGATGCACCACCGGTCCTTCACGGCCCACCGACGCGCCGCAGCCGATGGAGGCGGCCGAGGCCAATGCCGTGGTGAGGCCCGCCTTCAACTCCATCCGGCCGCCCCGGAGCGCCGCCGCTTCCATCACATGGGCCACCCCCTGGGGTTCGCGGCCGGGCATGACGAAATGGACCAATAATCCAACCGCCAGCCCGCCCAGCGCCGGCACCAAAAGGATGCGCCACCAGGGCAGCTCCCGGGCCAGGCTGAACGCCTGTTCCAGATCGAAGCCAAGGGCCCCCAGTTGGATCAGGCCGATCAGGTCGCGGAAGGCGATGGCCGCGCCCGCGGCCAGCGCGCCGAGCACCGGGGCGAGGACGAACAGCACCATCTGCCGGTGGCGGACCACGCGGCCTAGGAAGCTCCAGGCATCATGGAAATGTTGTGAAAGCTGGGCCATCCTCGGGGCGATCTGGTTTTGGCACAGCCACAGTTTAAGGCCAAAAACCCCACCTACTCAAAGACTTGTTTGATCGGCGCCGAGACCCCAACGGCGAACGGTGCCGGTGATGAAACGGCCCTTGACCTTCGCGGTGGCATCGCACACGATGAGGGTGTTCCTGGGGGTGCTCTTTGAGGAGCTGAGAACCGTCGCCCCCCGCAGGATTTTGCGGTGTGGACGGAACCCTTTGAACCTGATCCGGGTCATGCCGGCGTAGGGAAGGGAATGACGCGGGCCCGCCCGCTTGACCCACCGACCTCCGCCATCCCGGTTCGGCCCCAGACCGCAAACCGAGGAGAACGAGATGGCCGACGGCGCCACCCACCAGGATTTCACCGTAACCACCGGGCCCCTGCCCGCCTCCCACAAGATCCACGTGGAGAGCAAAAGGTTCCCGGGTCTCGCCATTGCCATGCGCGAAATCAAGCTGGAATCCAAGGACGAGGCGCCGGTCCGGATCTACGATCCTTCGGGTCCCTATACCGACCCCGCCCAGGTGACCGACATCCGCCGGGGGTTGCCCGCGGTGCGCAGGCAATGGATCCTCGACCGCGGCGACGTGGAGGCCTTCGACGGGCGCAGTGTCAAGCCCGAGGACAACGGCTTCCGCACGGCCAGCCAAGACCCCTTCGTGGAATTCCCGTCCAAGCCCGCAAGGCCGCTTCGCGCCAAGGGCGGGGCGGCGGTCACCCAATTGGCCTACGCGCGGGCCGGCATCATCACCCGGGAAATGGAATACATCGCGGTGCGCGAGAATTTGGGGCGCGAAAAGGCCGCAACGGCGCCGTCGGGCGGCGAGGACTTCGGCGCCAACCTGCCCGCCATGGTGACGGCGGAATTCGTCCGCGACGAGATCGCCAATGGGCGGGCCATCATCCCCGCCAATATCAACCACCCGGAAGCCGAGCCGATGATCATCGGCCGCAATTTCATCGTCAAGATCAACGCCAATATCGGCAATTCGGCGATCACGTCGACGGCGGCGGAGGAAGTGGACAAGATGGTCTGGTCCATCCGCTGGGGCGCCGACACGGTGATGGACCTGTCGACCGGCACCAACATCCACAACATCCGCGAATGGATCATCCGCAATGCCCCGGTGCCGATCGGCACGGTGCCCATCTACCAGGCCCTGGAAAAGGTCGATGGGGTGGCCGAGGACCTCACCTGGGAGGTCTACCGCGACACCTTGATCGAACAATGTGAACAAGGCGTCGATTACTTCACGGTGCACGCCGGCGTCCGCCTGCCCTTCGTGCCCATGACCGCCAAGCGCCTGACCGGCATCGTCTCGCGCGGCGGCGCGATCATGGCCAAGTGGTGCCTGTCCCACCACAAGGAGAGCTTCCTCTACGAGCGTTTCGAGGATATCTGCGACATCCTCAAGGCCTACGACGTGTCCTTCTCATTGGGCGATGGGCTGCGGCCGGGGTCGCTCGCCGACGCCAACGACGAGGCCCAGTTCGCCGAGCTTCGCACGCTGGGCGAGTTGACCCGGATCGCCTGGAAGCACGACGTCCAGGTGATGGTCGAGGGCCCGGGTCACGTGCCCATGCACATGATCAAGGAGAACATGGACCTGCAGCTGAAGCATTGCGACGAGGCGCCGTTCTATACCCTCGGGCCCCTGACCACCGATATCGCGCCCGGCTACGACCACATCACGTCGGCCATCGGCGCCGCCATGATCGGCTGGTACGGCACCGCCATGCTGTGTTACGTCACCCCCAAGGAGCATCTCGGCCTGCCCGACCGCGACGACGTCAAGGTCGGCGTGGTGACCTACAAGATCGCCGCCCATGCCGCCGACCTCGCCAAGGGGCTGCCGGGCGCCCAGGAGAGGGACGATGCGCTCTCCAAGGCGCGCTTCGAGTTCCGCTGGCGCGACCAGTTCAACCTGTCGCTCGACCCCGACACGGCGCTCGGCTACCACGACGAGACGCTGCCCGCCGAGGGCGCCAAGGTGGCCCATTTCTGCTCCATGTGCGGGCCCAAGTTCTGCTCCATGAAGATCACCCAGGAGGTCCGGGAATACGCCGAGAAGGGCATGGCCGAGATGAGCCAGGCCTTCAAGGACACCGGCGGCGAGATCTATCTGGAAAAGGACAAGCTCGAGAAAAAGGCCAAGGAGATGTCGCCGGCCGCGGAGTAGGGCCTGGAGCCTATCAATCCTTGCCCGGCGTGTACGCCAAATTGGGCGCCAGCCATATTTCCGCCTGGGCGACCTCGACGCCCTTGCGCGCCGCGTAATCGGCCACCTGGTCGCGGCCCACCTTGCCGAGGCCGAAATAGCGCGCTTGCCCGTTCCCGATGTAATAGCCCGAGACACTGGCCGCGGGCAGCATGGCGAAGTTTTCGGTCAGCGTCATGCCGGCATTCTGGTGCGCGGCCAGGAGTTGGAACAGCGCCGGCTTCTCCGAATGATCGGGACAGGCGGGATAGCCCGGCGCCGGGCGGATGCCGGCGTATTTCTCGGCGATGAGATCCTCTTTGGAAAGCGCCTCATGGGCGCCATAACCCCAGAATTCGGTGCGCACGCGCTCGTGCAGGCGCTCGGCAAAGGCCTCGGCCAGGCGGTCGGCCAGCGCCTTGAGCAAGATCGATTGGTAATCGTCGTTGGCGTCGGCGAAAGCGGCCGCGCGCTCGGTGCAGCCATGGCCCGCGGTCACCGCAAAGGCGCCCATGAAATCATCGGGGCCGGTCTCCTTGGGGGCGACGAAATCGGCCAGGCAGTGATTGGCTCCCTTGGTCTTATTCATCTGCTGGCGCAGGAAATGGACCGTGTCGGCGAGTTTGGTCCGGCTGTCATCGGCATAGAGCTCGACATCGTCGCCGAGCGCATTGGCGGGCCACAAGCCGATGACGCCGCGCGCCTCGAGCCACCCCTCGTCGATGATCAGTTCCAGCATGTCCTTGGCGTCGGCGTAGAGCGACCGTGCCGCCTCGCCCTGCTTGGCGTCGTCCAAGATGGCCGGATAGCGGCCCTTCAATTCCCAGGTCTGGAAGAAGGGCGTCCAGTCGATGCACTGGGCGAGCTCGGCCAGGTCGTAGCCCGCGAACGCCCTAATCCCGGTGAAGGCGGGCACGGTGGGGGCATGGCTCTGCCAATCGATCTCGGCCCCATTGGCGCGCGCGTCGGCCAGGGACAGCAACCGCCCTTCCCGGTCGCCGGCCTCGAAATTTTCGCGAATGGTAATGTATTCCGCCGCCACCCCGGCGACGAAATCGCTTTTGCGCGTGTCCGAGACCAGGTTCTGGACGACGCCGACGGCGCGGGACGCATCGATCACGTGGATCACCGGACCCGAATAATTGGGCGCGATCTTCACCGCCGTGTGCACCTTGGAGGTGGTGGCGCCGCCGATCAACAGCGGCAGCGCCATGCCCGCCCGCTCCATCTCCGCCGCCACCGACGCCATTTCCAGCAGCGACGGCGTGATCAGGCCCGACAGGCCGATGAAGTCGGCATGGTGCTCAAGGGCGGCCTCGAAGATGCGCCCATAGGGGACCATGACACCGAGGTCGATGACCTCGAAATTGTTGCACTGCAGGATGACGCCGACGATGTTCTTGCCGATGTCGTGAACGTCGCCCTTGACGGTGGCCATCACCACCCGGCCCTTGGGACCGCCGCCCGAGCGGGCTTTTTCGGCCTCGATGAAGGGGATCAGGTGGGCCACCGCCTGCTTCATGACCCGCGCCGATTTCACCACCTGGGGCAGGAACATCTGGCCCGATCCGAACAGGTCGCCGACCACGTTCATGCCGTCCATCAAGGGGCCCTCGATCACCTCTATGGCGTGGTCGGCTTCGAGGCGCGCCTCTTCGGTATCCTCGACGATGAAATCGGTGACCCCCTTGACCAGGCCGTGGCCCAAGCGCTCGGCCGCCGTGCCTTCGCGCCAGGAGAGATCCTCGACCCGCGCCTTTGTGTTTCCCTGGAGCCGGTCGGCCACCTCGAGCAGCCGCTCGGTGGCATCGGTGCGCCGGTTCAACACTACGTCCTCGACCCGTTCGCGGATGTCGGCGGGGATCTCGGAGTAGACCGCCAACTGGCCGGCGTTGAGGATGCCGAAATCCATCCCCGCCGCGACGGTGTGATAGAGAAAGACCGCGTTCATGGCCTGGCGCAGGGGATCGTTGCCGCGGAACGAAAACGACAGGTTCGACACCCCGCCCGACACGTGGGCGCCCGGCAGTTCCGCCTTGATGGCACGGGTCGCCTCGATGAAGTCGACGCCGTAATTGGCGTGCTCCTCCATGCCCGTGGCGACGGCAAAGACATTGGGATCAAAGATGATGTCCTCGGCGGGAAAGCCCACGGTCTCGGTCAGGATGCCATAGGCGCGGCGGCAAATTTCAATCTTGCGCGCGAAGCTATCGGCCTGGCCCGCCTCGTCGAACGCCATGACCACCACCGCGGCACCGAAGCGAAGGATCTCCCGGGCCTGGGCGATGAACGGCTCTTCCCCCTCCTTGAGGCTGATGGAGTTCACCACGCCCTTGCCCTGGAGACACTTGAGCCCGGCCAGGATGACCGGCCATTGCGAGGAGTCGACCATCACCGGCACCCGGGCGATATCCGGCTCGGCCGCCGCCAGGAGCAGGAATCGGGTCATGGCCTCCTCGGAATCGAGCATGGCGTCGTCCATGTTGACGTCGATCACCTGGGCGCCGTTCTCCACCTGCTGGCGGGCGACCTCGAGGGAGGTGTCGAAATCGCCCTCGCGGATGAGCTTGGCGAAGCGCGCCGAACCGGAGACGTTGGTGCGCTCGCCGATATTGATGAAGCCGGCGGGACCACCGCTGATCAGCGGCTCGAGCCCGGAAAGGCGGCACGCGGTCGCAGCTTCGGGGATCGCCCTGGGGGTCAGGCCGGCGACCGCCTCGGCCATGGCGGCGATGTGCGCCGGGGTCGTGCCGCAGCACCCGCCGACGATATTGACGATGCCCTCACGGGCGAATCCGCCGATTGCGGCGGCCATTTTCTCCGGGGTTTCGTCGTATCCGCCGAAGGCGTTGGGCAGACCCGCGTTGGGATGAACCGAGGTATGGGTGGAGGCGACCCGCGCCAGCGTCTGAATATGGGCGCGCAGGCCCTCGGCGCCCAAGGCGCAGTTGAATCCCACGGCGAGCGGCCTGGCATGGGCGATGGAGTACCAGAAGGCCTCCGCCGTCTGCCCCGATAAGGTGCGGCCCGAGGCATCGGTGATGGTGCCCGACACGATGATCGGGGTGACGCGGCCCAATTCCTCGAACCTCGCCAGGATGGCATAGATCGCCGCCTTGGCGTTCAAGGTATCGAACGAAGTCTCGATCATCAGCAGATCGACGCCGCCGGCGAGCAGCCCGTCGACGGCCTCCCCGTAAGCCGTGACCAGTTGGTCGAAGGTGATGTTGCGGAAACCCGGATCGTTGACGTCGGGCGACATCGTCGCCGTGCGGTTGGTGGGGCCCAATACGCCCGCGACGAAACGGGGTTTGTCGGGCGTTGCCGCCGCCCAATCGTCGGCCGCGGCGCGGGCTAGCTTGGCCGCTTCCTCGTTCAACTCACGGACCAGGCCCTCCATCCCGTAATCGGCCTGGGAAATGGCGGTCGAATTGAAGGTGTTGGTCTCGATCAGATCGGCGCCGGCGGCGAGGAATTCCTGGTGGATTTCGCTGATGATTTGGGGCTGGGTCAGGGTCAGAAGATCGTTGTTGCCCTTGAGGTCCCGCTCCCATTCCCCGAAGCGCGCACCCCGGAAATCGGCCTCGTCGAGGTCGTGGCGCTGGATCATCGTGCCCATGGCCCCGTCCAGCACCAGGATGCGCCGGGCCAGCAGGGCCGCGATCTGTTTTCCGCGCTCCGCCATGGCGGGGCCCGCTCAGCCGGCTCCCGCGGCCCGTGCGGGGCTTGGCGGGCTTTTGGGCCTGAGTCCCAGGATATGGGATATGGCGTAGGTCAGGTCGGCGCGGTTCAGGGTGTAAAAGTGGAACTCGTCGACCCCACCGGCAGCCAAAAGGCGGCACTGGTCGGCCACCACCGACGCCCCGATGAGCTTGCGTGTCTCCGCGTCGTCGTCGAGCCCTTCGAAAAGATCGGCCAACCAGTCGGGCACTTCGGTGCCGCAAAGGGCGGAGAATTTCCGGACCTGCTTGAAATTCGTGACCGGCAGGATTCCGGGGACCACGGGCACGGTGATCCCGGCCGCGCGGACCCGGTCGAGAAACCGGAAATAGTGATCCACATCGAAGAAAAACTGGGTGATGGCGCGGCTTGCCCCGGCATCGATCTTGCGCTTGAGATTGTCGAGATCGGCCTCGGGGCTGGCCGCCTCGGGGTGGGTTTCGGGATAGGCGGCGACGGAAATCTCGAAATCGCCCACCGACATCAACCCCGCCACCAGGTCAGTGGCATAGGCGAACCCCTCGGCGTGGGGCAGGTAGGCGCTCTCTCCCTCCGGCGCATCGCCGCGGAGGGCGACGATATGACGGATGCCGGCGTCCCAGTATTCGCGGGCCACTTCCAGAACTTCGACGCGCGAGGCGCCGACACAGGTGAGGTGGGCGGCGGCGGTGAGATCGGTTTCCTTGAGGATCCGCACCACGGTGGCATGGGTGCGTTCGCGCGTGCTGCCGCCGGCGCCATAGGTCACCGAGACGAAACGGGGCGCCAGGGGCGCCAAACGGCGGATCGCGGCCCATAGCGTCTCTTCCATCTTTTCCGTCCGGGGCGGGAAGAACTCGAAGGATATCCGGGGCCGGGCCTTGCCTGATTTCGGTTGCCGTACCATGGGCTTAATCCGCTTGTTGGTCCAAAGCGGCGGTGGCGTCACGTTGCCGCGCCGCCAGCCAGATCTTGACCGTCAAGGGATCGCCGGGGATGGAGACCGGGGCGGCCGGCTCCAGCGCCGCCGCCCGGCACCATGCCGCGATTTCTTGGTCTTCGAAGCCAAGACGCCGATGGGCGTGCTCGGTCCGCAAGACCTCCACGTCGTGGCGCACGAAATCCACCACCACCAAGCGTCCGCCCGGCGCCAGAACGCGCGCCGCCTCGGCGATGACCAGCCCCGGCTGATCCGCATAGTGCAGCACCTGGTGGATGGTCACCAGATCGAAGCGGTCGCCGGCGGCGGACAACCCGTACATGTCGCCGAGCCGGACCTGGCAATGATCGAGGCCGGCGCGCTCCAGATTGGCGCGCGCCACGTTGAGCATTTCGCGGGAAAGATCGATGCCGATGCCGCGCCGCGCGCGGGGCCCCAGAAGTTCCAGCATGCGCCCGGTCCCGGTTCCGATATCGAGCATACGGCCCAATTCGGCCTCGCCGAGAAGCGCCATGAGCGCCTTTTCCACCTCGTCGTCATCGGCGTGCAGCCGCCTTATTTCGTCCCATTGCTTGGCGTTCTTGCGGAAATAGGCCGCGGCGATGCGGTCCCGCTCGGCCTTGACCTCGGCCAGCCGGTGCCGATCCCGGGAGGTGGCGGGATCGTTGGCGGGCACCATTTCCAGGACCCGAGCCGCGATATCGGTGGACGAACCCCGGCGGGCGAGCCGGAAAAAGGCCCAGGTCCCTTCCCGGAAACGTTCGAGCAGGCCCGCGTCCACCATGAGCTTGAGGTGGCGGGACACCCGGGGCTGGCTCTGGCCCAGGACCCGCGTCAGTTCGGTGACCGTCAGCTCGCCTTGGGCACAAATCGCCAGCAGCCGGATCCGGGTCGGTTCCGCGACCGTGCGCAATACTGTCAGCAGCTCGTCAAGCTCAGTCATGTCGTTCCCCGTTGGACTCCCACGGCAGCCCAACGCCCGGGCAGGCCGCAAAAGAAGCACCATAAACATGCATTATCAAGACATAAATATATTATTATGTTTTAACAAACGGTGAAGAGGATGGGATACGGGAGGGTGGGCCGGGCCCGAGACTGATATAGCGTCTGGTAATTCCCCCACGGCTGTGGTACTCACTCTGATGAAATTTCGATGCCGTCCAGACGGCGTTAGGGGTCGGAATTAATGAAGATTTTACCCTCCAGGGTGATGATCGCTTGGCAGCTTCGGCACCCGGCCCGCCCAGAGGGGGCAGAAGTAAATAAGTAGGGCAGATCGGACGGTGAACTTGTCCGATCTAACGTTGAGTGGACGGTAGATCTAAATGACCAAGACGTCTCCTTTTAGGGTTTTATTCCGTCTCGGCCTGTTGACCCTTTTGGTGATCACCATGGCGGGGCTGCCGGGGTGCGCCACTGCGCCCAAGGACGCCGCCGCGCGGGCCGAGTTCGAAAAGGACAACGACCCGATCGAGCCCTTCAACAGGGCGATGTTCGCGTTCAACCAACAGATGGACGGGATGTTGCTCCGCCCCGCCGCGGTGGTATTCAAGGGAGTCCTGCCGGTGCCGGTTCAGAACGGCGTCCACAACTTCCTGTCCAACCTGCGCGCGCCGGTGGTCTTCGCCAACGATGTCCTGCAAGGTGAAATGGACCGTGCGGGGAATACCGCCGGTCGGTTCGTCATCAATACCACCGTCGGCATACTCGGCGTCTGGGACGCCGCCGCCTATATGGGAATCGAAGGGCATTCGGAAGATTTCGGTCAGACCTTCGCCGTTTGGGGCGCCGGTGAGGGCTTCTATATCGTGTTGCCGCTCCTGGGGCCGTCCAATCCACGCGACGCTTTGGGCTTAGTGACGGAATACTTCGTCGATCCCTTCAACATTTGGGTGCGCAATGAGGACGCCGAGGAATGGATTATTGTGCGGGCGTTGGTCACGGGCATCGATTTCCGCGCCCGCAACCTCGAGACCATCGACGAGCTCGAGCGGACGTCCCTCGATTTCTACATCGCCGTCCGTAGCCTCTATCGGCAGCGCCGCATCGATGCGATCGCCAACGGCAAGGCGACATCGGAACAGCCGGCGCCCGGGATCACCTTCGAGCCCGAGCTTAAAAAGAACACCACGGATGGGAAATCCGCCCGCGCGGGATAAAGCCGGCTCCGCCATGACGATTCCTGTCGTTCTCAGCATTAGGGTCCGCCGCTTTGCCGCCGTCGCGGCGCTGGCCGTTCTGCTGGCCTCCCCCGCCCCAGCCCAGCCGGCGAGCAGCCCCAAGGCTTTCGTCAAGGAGCTGACCTCGACGGTCATAACGGAGCTGGCATCAAGCGATCTTTCCGATTCCGACCGGGTCAAGCGTCTGCGCCGGCTGCTGGTGAAGTATTTCGATATTCCCGTGGTGGGAAAATTCGTCCTCGGCGTCCACTGGCGGCGGACCAGCGAGGCCCAATTCAAGGAATTCCTCAAGCTTTACGAGATTTACGTCGCCCACAATTACGCCGGCCTGTTCAAGCAATACAGCGGCGAGACCATCGACGTGTTGCGCTCCCAGCCGTCCGGCGGCAACACGACCCTGGTCTTCGGGCGCATCAACCGGGCTTCCGGCCCGCCCATCGCCATGGAAATACGCATCCACAAGAACAGCTCGGGCTACAAGGCGCTGGACCTCAAGATCGAGGGGTTGAGCATGCCGCTCACCCACCGCAAGCAGTTCTCTTCGGTGATCAGCCGAAACCGCAAGGGAGTCCAGGGATTGATCGCCGCCCTGCGCCGGGCGACCGACCGTTTCGAGGCCCAGACACCGTCCCAATAGCGCCGCCTGTGAAGGGGGGAGAGCACTTTCCGGCCAAATCGAACCATTGACCCGGAGTGTGCTCTAATCGCGTGACAGGGGCTTATATTTGATCCTGTGGGGCTGCTCGGCGTCGGTTCCCAGCCGGCGCTTGCGGTCGGCCTCGTAATCGGCGTAATTGCCCTGGAACCACTCGACATGGCTATCGCCCTCGAAGGCCAGGATGTGGGTGGCGATCCGATCCAGGAACCAGCGGTCATGGCTCACCACCACCGCCGAGCCCGCGAATTCCGTCAATGCCTCTTCCAGCGCCCGCAGGGTATCGACGTCGAGATCGTTGGTGGGCTCGTCGAGCAAAAGGAGGTTGGCGCCCGATTTCAGCATTTTCGCCAGGTGGACCCGGTTACGTTCTCCGCCCGACAACTGGCCGACCAACTTCTGCTGATCGGGGCCACGGAAATTGAAGGCCCCCACATAGGCGCGGGACCCCATGCGCCGCTTGCCGAGCATGACCTCCTCCTCACCACCCGATATTTCCTCCCACACCGTGGCATCCGCCGCCAGCGCGTCGCGGGACTGATCCATCGAGCCGAGCTTGACCGTTTCACCCAGCCGCAGGGTCCCGGAATCGGGCGCTTCTTGGCCGGTGATCATGCGCATCAGGGTCGACTTCCCGGCGCCGTTGGGACCGATGACGCCGACGATGCCGCCCGCCGGTAAGTGGAAATCCAGGTCTTCGATCAACAGCGCCTCGCCGAACCCCTTGGTCAGGCCTTTGGCCTCCACCACCAATTTGCCGAGCCTGGGTCCCGGCGGGATGATGATCTGGGAGGTGCCGGGCGCGCGGCGCTCGGCTTCGGACACCAGCCGTTCATAGGCATTGACGCGGGCCTGGGATTTGGTGCGCCTGGCTTCCGGGGTGGCTCTGATCCATTCCAGTTCCCGGGCGATCACGCGGGTCCGGGCGGCGCTTTCGCGCGCCTCCTGGGCGAGCCGCTTTCCCTTGGCCTCGAGCCAGGCGGTATAGTTGCCCTCGAAGGGCAGCGCCCGGCCCCGGTCGAGCTCCAGGATCCATCCCGCGACGTTGTCGAGAAAATAGCGGTCATGGGTGACGGCCACCACCGTGCCTTGGTAATCGGCGAGGAAACGTTCGAGCCAGGCCACGGATTCCGCATCCAGGTGATTGGTGGGCTCGTCCAGAAGAAGCAGGTCGGGCCGGCTCAACAGAAGCCGGCAGAGCGCCACCCGGCGCCTTTCGCCGCCCGACAGGGTGGTCACGTCGGCGCCCGCCGGCGGGCAGCGCAGCGCCTCCATGGCGATCTCCACCCGGCGCTCCAACTCCCAGCCGTCCACCGCCTCGATCTGCTCCTGAATTTCCCCCTGTAGGGCGAGCAGATCGTTCATTTCGTCTTCGCCCATCGGTTCGGCGAAACGCCCGGCGACGGTCTCGAAACGCTCGAGCAAGTCCCGCACCTCGCCGACGCCGTCCAGCACGTTGCCGATCACGTCCTTTTCGGGGTCGAGCTCGGGCTCCTGGTGAAGATAGCCGACCCTCGTCCCCTCGGCGGCCCGGGCCTCGCCGGAAAATTCCTCATCGATGCCGGCCATGATCCTGAGAAGGGTGGATTTCCCCGCCCCGTTGGTGCCCAGCACGCCGATCTTGGCGCCGGGCAGGAAGGCCAGGGTCACGTCCTTGACGATTTCGCGGTGTCCGGGATAGACCTTGGTCAGGCCGCGCATGACGTAAATGTATTGGCTGGAAGCCATGGAATCTCGCTTGCGGTGAGGATCGCGGGGTGCAAACTAGAGCATTATCCGGCCAAAAAAAACCGCCGCACGATCGGTGCGGCCGGTTCCGGCGGGGATGAGACCCCCGTAAAATTAATGGGCGAGAAAATCACGGGACCGGGGAAAGCCCCGGCCCCGTCGGTGCTGGCAGATCAGGCGGCGTCGATCTTCTCCATGAAGGCGCCCAACTCGTCCTTCAGTTCGTTGCCCTGGCGGGCGAGCTCGGAAGACGCGTTGAGGATGTCTTTCGAGGCCTTGCCTGTCTTCTGGGCCGCCGTGGTTACGCCGGCGATGTTCCCCGATACGTCCTGGGTGCCCTTGGAGGCTTCCTGGGTGTTGCGGGCGATCTCCTGGGTGGCGGCGCCTTGTTCCTCCACCGCGGCGGCGATGGCAGAGGCGATCTCGTTGATCTGCTCGATGGTGGAGGTGATGCCGCCGATGGCGGACACCGCTTCGTCGGTTACCGACTGCATCGCGTTGATCTGCGCGGCAATTTCCTCGGTCGCCTGGGCGGTCTGGCTGGCCAGGCTCTTGACCTCGGAGGCGACCACCGCGAAGCCCTTGCCGGCGTCGCCGGCCCGGGCCGCCTCGATGGTGGCGTTGAGCGCCAGAAGATTGGTCTGGGAGGCGATGTCGTTGATGAGATCAACCACGGCGCCGATCTTCTGCTTGTCTGGCTGGCTCCCGCGAGGATCGCGGCGGCTCGTATCCGGCGGCTTCGATCCGGCTTGCGGCATTGGGACAAATGACCCTGTTTCCCGCCTAAATCTCCAAATATAGCTATGACTAAATAAATATTAATTTTTCATTAACCTTAACACCATAGAATTAAAATTCTGCAATCAAAGAATCACTGTGAAAAAGAGAATAAGCCACAGTGAAAAAAGGAATAATAACGTATTTAGCTCCCCACAACAGGTCTCGGCTTCATCGCGTCCGCCAGGGCCTTCGTCGAATTCCTTACAGGCATATTTGCCTATAACAACTCTTTATTTAGAAGAAGATCATGAAATTCTCAGACTTGAAGACCAAGCCCAAGATCCTGCTTGGTATCTGCTCTCCAATGGTCCTCCTGTTGATCCTTGGCGGCGTCAGCGTCTACAGCATCAACACCATCGTC
>Ga0209980_10000961_pt1 | contig 15776 bp, 14 predicted proteins | sample CR02metaG_FD_183611 | JGI IMG/M metagenome (GOLD analysis project Ga0209980, IMG submission 183611) | Deep subsurface microbial communities from Mariana Trench to uncover new lineages of life (NeLLi) - CR02 metaG (SPAdes) (version 2) | ecosystem: Environmental > Aquatic > Marine > Ocean trench...
CCTACTCCCCGGGGTCCGGTTACGTCCTGCTGCATCATGTGATCGGCGAGGTCAACGGCAAGAAAGGCACCTGGGGCCACGCCATCGGCGGCATGGGGGCGATTACCCAGGCGATGGCGCGGGAAGCGGCGTCGCGGGGCGTGGACATCCGGACCGACGCACCGGTGCGCAGCGTGCTGACCGACAACGGCCGGGCCATCGGCGTGGAACTCGAATCCGGCGAGCAACATTTCGCCGCTGTCGTGGCCGCCAACGTGAACCCCAAACTGCTATACGAAAAACTGGTGGCGGCCGACGCCGTACCGGTGGAGTTCAGCCGGCGCATGAAACGCTATCGGTGTGCCTCCGGATCGTTCCGCATGAACGTCGCCCTGTCGGCGTTGCCTGATTTCAGTTGTCTGCCGGGAACCGAGCCTGCGCTCCATCATCAGTCGGGCATCATCATGGCGCCGAGCCTGCGCTATATGGACAAGGCCTATGCCGATGCGATGGAGCTTGGCTTTTCACGGCAGCCGATCGTGGAAATGCTGATACCGAGTACTGTCGACGATACGCTGGCTCCGCCGGGGGCGCATGTCGCCAGCCTGTTCTGTCAGCATGCCAACCCGGAGTTGCCCGACGGTCGTTCCTGGGCCGATGAAGAGGATGTCTTTGCGCGCCACATCATCGACTTTGTCGATTCTTACGCGCCCAATTTCAAGAACAGCCTGATCGCTTACGAGGCGATGTCGCCGCTGACGCTGGAAAAACGTTTTGGCCTGACCGGGGGCGATATATTTCACGGGGCGCTGGGACTGGACCAGATATTCAGCGCCCGGCCGATGGTCGGTTACGCGGATTACCGGACTCCCCTCAAAGGATTGTATTTATGCGGCGCCGGGGCGCATCCTGGCGGCGGCGTCAGTGGCGCCCCGGGACACAATGCCGCCCGTGAGATTCTGCGAGACCGCAAGTTCAGGCCCTGGAAAAGAAACTGATGTCGCGACTTACCGACATCTTGCCGCGCTGTTTTTTAGCGCCAACATAGCGCCTCAGGACCGACGGATGCTTGATTAGCGGCGGGGCTTTAGAGTACGGTCACACACTGTGTGCGAATCAGCAACGGAATTGCTGTTCGCGCCGGTGTTTGAACCCATTATTGATCAATAAACTTAGGGGAACCTGGAATGAGTAAAACAATGAAGAAGGGAGCCATGTTGGCGGCTTTGGTAATGAGCATCGGACTGGCCGGCTGTGCAACGACGGATGGTCTTGCCGACCGCGTCAGCGCGCTGGAAAGTGCGGTATCCGCTGCCCAGTCGGCGGCCAACGCTGCTGCTTCTGCTGCCAGTGATGCTTCATCGGCGGCACAGGGCGCGCAGAACACCGCGAACCAGGCCATGCAGGCTGCCAGTGGCGCGCAGGCATGCTGCGACGCGAACGGCGAAAGAATCAGCCGTATGTTCGAAAAAGCCAGCAGCAAGTAAGCGCTGAAGGTCGGAAAAAAAGAAACGCCGCGTTATCGCGGCGTTTCTTTATGCCCGGAAACGGGCCCTGTCAGGGCGCTCCCGGATCGAATCCGGGCAAGGTGTTTTTGCCGGGTATGGACATCTGCAGGGGAACGCCAACTGCATTTTCATAAATATCGCGAGCCGCAGCCCAGTCCACGGTTATCTGCTTTTCACGGGTCGCCGCGACCAGCATTTCGGTCACGGCGGTCATGTTCTTTTCCAGGTTTTCCGTGTCGTCATCCAGGACCGGGTGGACTTCGAGGTACAGCGTATCCATCGACCAGCCAACCTTGCTCGGCATGTTGATGATGCGGACCGGCGTATTGACCGGCACGCGTGCAAAAAAGGTTTCGATATCCTCGGGCAACATCCGGATACAGCCGTGAGTGACACGCATGCCGACACCCGACGGTTTATTCGTGCCATGGATCAGATACCCGGGAATCGACAACCGCATTGCGAACGCCCCAAGCGGATTGTCGGGTCCAGGGGGCACTATTCTCGGTAACGGATCGCCATCTGCCGCGTGTTCTTCGCGGACAGATTCCGGCGGATACCAGCTTGGGTTTTTTATCTTGCTGATCACCCGCGATTTCCCGAGCGGCGTCGTCCAGTCCATACGGCCGATACTGATCGGGTGGGTAACGACCATCGGCGTTTCACCGGCCGCTGGCTTTGGATAGTAATAAATCCGCATCTCCGGCAGGTTGATGACGATCCCGCGGCGCTCGACCGGCGGCAGGATGAACCGTGTCGGCAACAGGATTTCGGTTCCTTCACCGGGCAACCAGGGATCGACGCCGGGATTGGCGCGAAGAATCTCTGTATAGCCGAGGCCATGGTCCCTGGCGATCTGTACCAGAGTGTCCTCGTACACACTGCGAATCGTGCTGGTGGCCCCGATCAGGTCGACGTCATCCGGGGGCAAGACAAAGGTATCCGCCCCCGCCGCATGCGCCAGCAGGCAAGCGCAAACGACAACTCCAATACCTGCTTTGCCGAGTCTGAGCATAAACAATCCGAATCCCTTGTTTTTCAACGGCATATTATAGACTGCGTCGATCGAATAGTCCTCATTGTCCGACCTCGTCCGCTATCACTGTTTCTGTTTCTGCTGCCGCCAGACGGACCCAGTCCACGATATCCGGATTGCCGAGCACAGCAGCCGCCCAGTCCGCCGCCGGCCCGCTGAGATCGACGCCATAAGTTCTGAAGCGCATGGCGACCGGCGCAAAAAATGCATCGGTGATGGTCCAGTGACCAAACAGCCATGGCCCTTCGGCATTTTTCTGGCCAAGGCAGTCCGCCCAAATCTCTTTTACCCGCGCAATGTCGGCCGCACACGCGTCGTCAATTTGCACCCGCCGTTTTTTTGCACGGCAGTTCATCGGTAACTGGTCGCGGAGCGCAGCCAGGCCGGAATGCATTTCCGCACACAGACTGCGTGCTCGCGACCGGTCGGCAGTAGCTGCTGGCCACATCCGCGCCTCAGGCGACAATTCCGCCAGGTATTCGCATATCGAGAGCGTATCCCAGACCACCCGCCCCTGGTGATGCAAAACCGGAACCCGGCCGCTGGGAGAATAGGCGTCTATTTTTTGCGCAAATTCATCGGTGTCGAGTGGCAGGCGTACTTCAGCAAAGGAAAGCCCGCTGCGCCGCGCCGCCCACCAGGCCCTCAGTGACCAACTGGAGTAATTCCGATTTCCTATTACCAGGGTCGTAACCATCAACGGGTCTCCGCCAAAGTGCTCGCCGGCCCCGGCATCGCCGGATTCGGATGAAAGACTATACCCATCGGCCTTTCGTGGCGCCATTGACCCGCCGCGGTGTGCTGCGTAGTCTGTAATCCGCTACATGGACCGGGTCGCGTGTTTGGATGTCATTGAAAGTTACCTTTGAAATCAGCGAGCAAGACCTCAGGCATTTCCGCGAGGAAATGAAGCGTGCGCGTAATGCGGTTCGCATCGGCGACGATGAGGACATCATCGCCGGTGCGCAGGCGACCATGGATGAAATCGCCCGGATCGACGTGCCGCATTTCGTGAAGGACCGCGTGGAAAAACTGGCGGCCATGGTCGAAATGATCAGCGACCGGGAGTGGGCCTTACCCCGAAAAGAGTGCACCAAGGTGCTCTCGGCCCTCGCCTATTTTGGCGATCCGGACGATTTGATTCCCGACCATATTCCGGGGCTGGGATTCCTCGACGATGCGATTATGGTTGAACTCGTCTTTCGCGAACTCAAACACGATATCGAGGCCTATCGTGACTTCTGCACTTTCCGGGAGTCGTTCCCGCAGCGGTTTGCTTACCAGGATGCTGCAGCGAAATCGCGGCGTCTGGAAAAGAAACGCGAAAGCCTGCACGCGCGCATGCTCAGGCGAAAGCAACGGGACCAGGAATCGGCGCTAGCCAAGGATCGACACGCTCCCCTTTGGTAGTTGCAGACCGGATTATGTTCAATCCACCGTCGTCGCATGGGCGTCAGCAAGGATATTGTCAAATACAGCCATTTTAGTGGTTTTCGATGCTATTCTTTAGATAGCCGCAATTGTACGGGACCACGGTAACCCTCGAAAGTGTGAACCAGTTCACACTCGAAAAATGCTGAAGCGGATACTGTGAACCCCGTCACAAAAACAAAGAGTCCTCGAGGGCTTTCAATAAATGCAGACGAAGACCATTAAGCAGGAAGACACTGTCTCGGCGACAGGACAGTTTCATTGGGATACCTACACACTCTGGCAACAACAGGTACGTCACGGCGGTTTGCCGGTCAAAGAAGAGCGGGATTCGATTCCTGGCTGGGACCCGTACGAGGTCTGGCAGAAACGAGTAAAACAGGGCTGTTAGCCAGGGCCTGCACAGGAATACTTTCTGCGGCGCAGCCGCTGCAGCTTAGTATTTTATCAGCGCCGAGCCCCAGGTAAACCCCCCGCCGAATGCTTCCAGGAGCAAAGTATCCCCGCGCTGGATACGGCCATCCCGGACCGCGACATCCAGGGCCATGGGCACCGACGCAGCCGACGTATTGCCGTGGTCCTTGACCGTCTGGATCACCCGATCCATCGGCATGCCCAGCTTCCTGGCGGTGGCCTGGATGATTCTCATATTCGCCTGATGCGGGATAAGCCAGTCGATATCGGACTTTTCCAGCTGATTCTTTGCCAGGGTTTCCTCGACAATTCTCCCCAGGGTTCTGACCGCAACTTTGAAAACCTCGTTGCCTTTCATGCGAATGAAATCATTGCCTGCTTTCAATTGTTCGAATTTGTCCGATATTCCGGATGGAAAGTACAGCAGGTCCTTGTACTTGCCATCGGCATGCAGATGGGTCGATACGATTCCCGGTTCCTCGGATGGCTTGAGGATAACCGCGCCAGCGCCATCGCCGAACAAAACGCAGGTATCCCGATCGGTCCAGTCAACCATGCTGCTGAGGCGTTCGGCGCCGATGACCAGCGCACACCCGGCGTCACCGGCACGAACATATTTGTCGGCGATGCTCAGGGCATAGATGAACCCTGTGCAGGCGGCTTCGACGCTGAAGGCTGCGCAACCGTGGATGCCGAGTTTGTCCTGCACCAGCACGCCGGTATTCGGAAAGATTCTGTCCGGCGTAGTCGTTCCGATAGCGATAAAATCGATGTCATCGGGACCCACGCCCGCCGCGTCCATGGCGTTTTTCGCCGCCTCTACACAAAGGTCCGATGTCGTCTGGCCCTCTGCAGACAAATGCCTGCGCTCAATACCGCTGCGTGTCCTGATCCACTCGTCGGTCGTATCGACCATTTTCTCCAGATCGAAATTCGTCAGAATTCTTTCCGGCAGGTAACGGCCGGTGCCTGTGATTGTTGAGTACATTCAGATTTCCTGCTGCTCCAAAAGGTTGCTGATTTGCGTCGGAACGCCCTGCTGGCACTCCACGAGGGCGGTCTGAATCGCAATGCCAAAAGCTATTCTGTCGGCACCGCCGTGACTCTTGACGACAATGCCGTTCAGACCAACCAGGCTGGCGCCATTATAACGGCGCGGGTCCATTTTTTTGCGAAAAGCTCTTAAAACCGGCAACGCAACCAACCCCTGGATACGACTGAATACGGATCGGGTGAATTCTGCCCGCATGTACGAGGAAATCATCCGCGCAGCGCCTTCCAGCGTTTTCAGCGCAACATTGCCGGAAAATCCGTCACTGACCACGACATCCACCTGGCCGGTGAAAATATCGTTTGCCTCGACAAAACCGACATAATTGAGATTGCTTCTGCTCAGCATCCGTCCGGCTTCGCGGACGATTTCGGTACCCTTGATCGCCTCGACGCCAATATTCAACAGCCCGACCCGGGGCGCTTCCAGTTCGTGGAAATCCGCGGAGACGACCGAGCCCATGACACCGAATTGAAACAGCTGCATGGCGGTACAATGCGAGTTGGCGCCCAGATCGAGCATATGGGTGTGACCGCCGATCGCCGGCATCGTCGCGATGATAGCCGGCCGATCGATACCGGGCAGAGTGCGCAGGACAAACCGTGCCGTCGCCATCAATGCACCCGTATTGCCAGCGCTGACGCAGGCATCGGCAAGCCCGTCACGGACCAGGTTGATCGCCACCCGCATCGACGAGTCTTTCTTTTTGCGCAACGCGGTCCTTGGATCCTCGTCCATGGTGACCAGCTGGCTCGCTCCCTGGAAACTGACGCGGCCTGCAAGTACCGCCGGGATATTTTCCAGGTACGGCCGCAGCACATTCTCCTGCCCAACCAGGATCAGCTTGAGATCCGGGTCGGTTTGCAGTTGCTCGAGCGCCGCGGGCACACAAACCTGCGCGCCTTGATCTCCGCTCATCGTATCGATGGCAATGCAGATTGAACGCGTCATGCGCCGCGTACGTCAGGGGTTGAGAAATCTGAAATCACGATTGGCCGCTCGCAGAACCGCCAGGTGGAAAAGCTATTCCTGCTCTTCCGCTTCGACTTTCATTTCAACCACACGCTCTCCACGGTAAAACCCGTCGGCGCTGATGTGGTGCCGACGATGAGTCTCGCCAGTGGTCTTGTCGATGGCAAGCGTCGGCTTTTTCAGTTTGTCGTGCCCACGACGCATGCCACGGGTAGACGGCGTTCTGCGGCTTTTTTGTACAGCCATGGAAATCTCCTGATTTTGTGGTTTCTGATCCCGCCCGGGTCGCGGCGTCAGCCGCGACTGCTCGGGTTTCTTAAATCTGCAAACGGCCGCCGGACATCGCCAGCCACCGGTTGTTCGCCTGTCTTTCTGCAATCCGCATCACCGTCCTCGTGCATCGTCACCAAGGGCAGGCTCAGCAAAATCCGGTTATTTCCGTCTCGCCGGAAACCCGGGTTCACCGACAATTCACCATCGGTGGATTGCAGCAACCCCCCGAGCCGGGTAAAACTGGCCAACGCATACAACCGGCCCACATACCGTTTTTTGTCCGCCGCGAGCGCGGCGCTCAATATATCTGGCAACACGGTCGGCATATCCGATCAATTATAAAATGCGAGAAAATAAGAGTCAAAACTGATTCCGCCACATCTGATATGTTTCCCGATAGCCTGAATCCACAGCAAAGACCTCTACATGCAAAGCGAAACCACCTCGACTGACCTGATACTGGCCTCTGGCTCCCGCTATCGCCGGCAATTGCTGGCAAGGCTGGCGCCTGAGTTTCGCTGCGTCGCCGCCGATATCGATGAAAGCCATCAGCCCGGCGAATCCCCCGCGCAAATGGCGGCCAGGCTTGCGCAATTGAAAGCCGAGGCCGTGGCCGAACGCCACCCGGACGCCATCGTTATCGGCTCAGACCAGGTCGCCACCGTGGACGGCCTGATCGTCGGCAAGCCAGCCGACCGGCCCGCGGCAAGCGCCCAGCTTCGCTCGGCATCCGGGAAAACCATGGATTTCACCACCGCCGTACACATCATCCCCCCGCTTGGCGGGGAATGCCTGGTGCATCTGGATACGACCGAGGTATTTTTCCGCCGCTTGGACGATGCCATGATCGAGGATTATCTCGACCGCGAGCAAACCCTGGATTGTGCCGGCAGCTTCAAATCCGAAGGCCTCGGCATTGCGCTGGTGGAACAAATCAAGACCCGGGACCCGACGGCCCTGGTCGGCCTGCCGCTGATCTGGCTGGCAGAGGCTTTACGCTCGCTGGGCCTGGCAATACCCTGAACGTGCGCGGCGATCAGCGCGTTTTGGGTTTCATGCGATCCAGCACCCGGGTCAGATCGGCAGGCAACGGCGCACTGAGCAGCAATTCGTCCCCGCTCGGCGTCGTAAAGCTCAGTGCCTGCGCATGCAGGAACAAGCGCCGCAACCTTTTTCGCTCCATTCGCCGGTCGAATTCGCTATCGCCATAGCGCGAATCTCCGGCCACCGGGTGGCCGGCATGGGCCGCATGCACGCGGATCTGGTGGGTGCGCCCGGTAGCCAGCACTACCGACATTAACGTCGCTTCCCGGTAAAAGGTCTGCGGAACGAAATAGGTGCGCGCCTTTTTGCCCGCGGTATCGACGGTGACATGTCTTTCGCCCGAACGGCGCGTATGGGTTTGCAACGGCACATCGATCCATTTGCTGCCGAGTTGCCACTGGCCGCGAACCAGCGCGAGGTAATGTTTTTCGACCCGCCCTTCCCTAAGCAGCTCATGTATCCAGCGCAGGCCGCTTTTCTTTTTTGCCAGGACCAGGCACCCGCTGGTCGACCGGTCGAGGCGATGCGCCAGCTCAAGGCCAGCCCATTTCGAATCCTGCCGCAAAATCTCGATTACCCCGAGGCTGATGCCGCTACCGCCGTGTACCGCCATTCCGGATGGTTTGTCGATGACCAGAAAATCGCCATTTTCGAAAATGACTTGCTGGCGAAGCTGCTCCAGGCGCCCGGGAGCCGCCCCGACGGCCGGCCGGTCCTCGATGCGCACCGGGGGAATCCTGACCTTGTCGCCGGCGACGACCCGCTGGCTGGGCCTGGCACGGCCGCCGTTGACCCTGACTTCTCCCTTGCGCAGCAGGCGATAGATACGGGTCCTCGGAATGCCCTTGAGTTCGCGCAGCAGGAAGTTGTCGATGCGCTGACCGTCGCTTTCCCGGTCAACTTCGACGTGGCGTACGCCATGTTTGGAAAACTGCTTATTTTTCAATGGGGAACCCGGCGCAACTGAAACAAAATGGATTGCTGAACCCTAGCCAGGTTGCTATAGTACCGCAGACATGGCGGGCTGGCGGATAAAGTCCGCAGACGCCGTGGCAATGGTTTTAATGATGGCGTGGATTATTCCGTGCCGGACGTCACAACAACCGGTTTTCCGGATTAACGATAGCCGTCGCTGAACACCCTCCCTGGTCCACTGGACTTCCTGGTCAGACGAATCTGGCAGCGAAGTCCCGATAAATAAACCAGGCTCGAATCAGCATGAATTGGCGCCGATCCCTCAGGATCGACAGAATTGAACATTATGCAAGCAAGCCAACAGACAGTTGAGCGGATTCCCGAACACGAGGTGTGCCGGCGCATGGCAATAAATACTATGCGAGCAGGTTTACATGAAAAGAATGCTAATCAATGCGACTCAGCAGGAAGAGTTGCGGATGGCCATGGTAGATGGCCAGAAATTATACGATCTTGATATAGAGGTCCCCAGCCGGGAACAGAAAAAAGCCAATATCTACAAAGGAAAAATAACCCGCATCGAGCCCAGCCTCGAAGCGGCATTTGTAGAATACGGGGCCCAGCGCCATGGCTTCCTCCCGCTCAAGGAGATTTCGCGCGAATACTTCGTGCAAGACCCTGAGCCTGGGTCGCGCATCAATATCAAGGATGTGCTCCGCGAAGGCCAGGAGATCGTCGTCCAGATCGAGAAAATCGAACGCGGCACCAAGGGTGCGGCGCTGACCTCCTTTATCAGCCTGGCCGGCCGCTTCATCGTCCTGATGCCGAATAACCCGCGCGCCGGTGGCGTGTCCCGCCGGATCACCGGCGAAGACCGCGACCTGGTCCGCGATTCCCTGCGCGAGCTGAATGTCGACCCGGGAATGGGCGTTATCGTCCGCACCGCCGGCGTCGGCCGCGGCGACGAAGAGCTGGGATGGGATCTCGATTACCTGATGCGGGTCTGGGAGGCGATCAAGCGGGCCGCGGTCGAGCGCCCCTCGCCGTTCCTGATCTACCAGGAGAGCAACGCGGTGATCCGCGCGCTGCGCGATCATTTGTCAGACGACATCGGCGAGATCCTCATTGACGATGAAGAAACCTTTAACGAGGCGCGAGAATTCGTCGAGCGGGTCATGCCGAACAACCTGGGCAAGCTCAAGCATTACGATGACAAAGTCGTGCCGCTGTTTACCCGCTTCCAGATCGAGAGCCAGATCCAGTCCGCCTTCTCGCACAAGGTGATCCTGCCATCCGGTGGCAGCGTGGTCATCGACCACACCGAGGCGCTGATCTCCATCGATATCAACTCGGCCCGGGCGACCAAGGGCGGCGACATCGAAGCCACCGCCTTCAACACCAACCTCGAAGCTGCCGACGAGATCGCCAGGCAATTCAGGCTCAGGGACATCGGCGGCCTGATCGTGATCGATTTCATCGATATGACGCAGAACCGCCACCAGCGCGAGGTCGAGCAGCGGCTGCGAGAAGCCGTCAAACAAGACCGTGCGCGCGTGCAGATCGGCCGCATTTCCCGCTTCGGCCTGCTGGAAATGTCGCGTCAGAGACTGCGGCCCTCGCTCGGCGAGTCGACCCAGATAGTCTGCCCCCGCTGCAGCGGGTCCGGCACGATCCGCGACGTCGACTCCTTGTCGCTGGCGATCCTGCGTTTGCTCGGCGAAGAAACCCGCAAGGAGCACACGGTCAAGGTCATCGCCCAGGTACCGGTCAGCATCGGCACCTATCTGCTCAATGAAAAACGCGAGTGGGTTTCCAAGCTGGAAGAACGTGCCGGGATAAAGATCATCATCGTCCCGAATGCGGATATGGAAACCCCGAATTTCGAGATCCGCCGCGTCCGCGACGATGAATCGGCGCAACCGGAAAACAACGGGCTGTCCTACGAGATGGCGACGACGACGGTTGATGACGCCACGCTGGACCTGATAACCGGCGAAAAGGAACTGGCCGCACAACCGGCGGTCGCCAGTATCGTGCCGGACACCAAGCTCCCGGCCGCGACGGCACGCAAAAAATCCACACGGGCCCGGAAGAAGGGACCCGGATTGTTTGCCAGCCTGCTCGGGCTGTTGGGTCTGGGCGAAAAGAGCAAACCCAGGCACACAGGCAGCAAGAGACGATCCAGCAGCCGGAAGAAACCCGCAGGCGGACGTACCGGTGGAACTCGCGGACGCGGTCAGTCCTCCGCTGCGCGGCGTGACAATCGGCAGTCGGCGGGCGGTCGAACATCCGCAAAAACCGACCAACAAAAAGTTGCTGGCGGAGCAGAAAAAACAGACGACAAAGGCCGGCCGAAAAAACCGTCACGCCGTCGTGGCCGCCGTGGTCGGGGTACGCCAGACAGCCAGGGCCAGGCCGCCAAGGCGAAGCCGTCAACGGGCAACGAGCAAGAAAAACAGGAGCGCAGTGAAACACGGTCACGCAGGCCACAGCGCGGGCCCGGACGGACAACGCGCGGAGACCGCGGCCGAAGCCAGACGGAACGCCGCAAATCTGAAAAACCTGAATCCTCCGCTGCCACGCCTGACGCCACGCAGACTGCCAGCCAGGCGAACGATTTCACGAGCACCCAGCCGCTGGCAAAGCACGAGAGCCCGAAGCCAATGCCGCTAGCCGGCACGGATCAGGCAGGCGCGCCCAAAGCCGACCCCAAGCCACCTGCCAGGAAACAATCCACCGGCACGGAAGCGGCGGCAGAGTCATCTGCGCAACAACCGCCGGTCAAAAAAGAATCCACGACAGACGGTCACGCGGCCGCGGACAAAAAGGCCGAGCCAACGAAAACCGAAGCGGTTGCAAAGCGCAAACCGGAACCGGTGGCGGAGAAAAGCCAGGCAGACAAGGAAACTGCATCCAGGGCTGATCAGCCTGCCACCGGCACGCAAAAAGAAAGCAAGGCGGTCGACCCGAAACCCGTCGAAACGGAGAAAAAACAGACCCGCACCGTATACACTTCCAGCCCGGTGGCTGATAGAAGCGGCCCGGGCCGCCGTGACGATTGGTAAGCTGGTGGTTTGAAAACACCAAAAAAGGCCGGCGATAATGCCGGCCTTTTTTTGTCACTGATGACCGGCAGCCTATCCTGTGCGTAGCTCCCTGATCAGTCCCAGCGCAGCGACTTCGACCAGGTCGAGAACCTGCTCAAAACCGTTCGCGCCACCGTAATACGGATCGGGCACGTTTTCCACCGCCGATTCGACCGCATACTCCAGGAACAAACGCAGCTTGTGGCGCTGATCCAGCGGGCAGAATTCGACCAACAACGCCAGGTTGTCCTCGTCCATCGCCAGGATCAGGTCGAAACGGGAAAAATCGTCTGCGCTGACCTTGCGAGCCCGAATCGTGCTCAGATCGATACCGCGCCGGTTCGCCGCGGCCTGGGCACGCTGATCGGGCTGGTCGCCGACGTGGTAGGCATGCGTGCCGGCGGAGTCTATTTCCACGTCCAGCTCCGGCGCCTCGCGCCCCAGCAGATGGCGAAACACGCCTTCCGCCGTCGGTGAGCGGCAGATATTGCCCATGCAGACAAATAAAATTCCTATTTTTTCTTTTTTTTCAATCACTTGTAAATAATATCCTGACTTTTTTTCCAGCTTTAGGCCTGGTAGATCCCTGATTTTACTATGTTCCATCGTTTGATAAGAGGCGCCTCGGCGCAGGCGTCGATTGACGATAATCAGGCTGGGATTCTAGTGGAATGCAACGACGATTGATTCATCGAGTGACCGATTTCCAGCATCGGTCACACCGCACGAATTATTTAAAGAGAACACTGCGCCGGTGTTGCCATGCACCGACGCAATGTTGAGGTGGATTAGAACTCCGCGGCAACTCTGACGTACCAGAAACCACCGTTAAAGCCAAATGGCGAGGTCAGCGATTCTGTTACGCCCAGGAATTGCAAGACCGGGTCTTGTTCCCTATCCGGCGAAGTATCGAAGATATTTTCGCCACCAATGGTAATCGTATAGTGATCCATGAAAGAAAATCTCGCTTCGATATCGACTAGAATCTCAGAATCGTAGGACGACACATCGGAGGCATCACCCGGGCTGAAAAGACCGCCGGTGGTTTTCCATTTGCCATAACGGTTCAATCGCAGGTAACCGCCGAACAACCCGCCGGTGTCGTAATCCAGCGTCAACGTCGTCCTGTTTTCCGGCACCTGGTTTTCCAGGTCGAACACCCGTGAGGCATTGATCGAACCCGCGGCGACATTGCTGACATCCTGATCGTTAATGTTGTGCCGCAAATCCATGGTCAAAACACCGGATGCCAGATCGAAATCTGTGGTGATCGCCAGGTCCAGGCCCGAGACATCGGACTCGAAGCCATTAATAAAAAAGTTGGCAATACTGCCATCGAGCAAGTTGGCATTGGGTATGCCCGCGGCCATCAGGAGCGCAAGCTCCGCCGGACCAATCGTATTGTTGAGCAACGCCAGCCGGTCCTCGATATTGATATCATAATAATCGACCGTCACGCTGGTGTTGTCCGTTGGCAAAAACACCAGGCCCAGCGTAAAGCTGGTGGATTCTTCCGGCTTCAGCGGCTGAGACCCAAGTGCCATGGCGACCGGATGACTGACCGGGTAGACGCCGCTGGGGATCAGATTACCGGCCGTGTCGGCGCTGGTGGTGATGTTGAGCGTATTGATTTGACCCGGCGTGGGTGCGCGGAAGCCGGTGCTGTAGGTCGCACGAATCGCCACGGTATCGCTCGCCTCCACCCGTGCGGATACTTTGAAGTCGGTAGATGAACCAAACTTGTCGTAGTCCTCATAGCGAATTGCCGCGCCCGCCGAAAATCGATCGGTGAAGTCCGCTTCCAGATCGAGATAGCCTGCGAAACTCTCGCTACTAAAACTCCCGGACGATGCGGTTGGGAAGCCCTGGAAACCGTCCGATCCCACACCAAAGATCGCCGCTGTCGGCCCCGCTTCTATCGAAGCCTGGTCGCCTGCGCCAATCTTGTAGGTCTCGTCACGATACTCGAAACCGAAGGCTACGTTCAGCGGTGACGCCAGGCTATCAACGTCGATCGTTTTCACAAAGTCGAGGTTGATGCCGGTCTCTTCCTGGGTCAGCGTACCGGGACGGAAGCTGGTCGGCGACAGCGAACCCAGGCTCGGGTTGATGGTCTCGGAGATAATATAATCCACTTCGCTTTCCGCAATGCGCCCGCGGACATCCCAGCTCAGGCCACCGGCGGACTCGCCGCGGACACCGAAAACATAGGACTGGTCCTTGATGCTCGCCCCGAAATTCGGGTTGTAGCCGCCGGGGAACATGGTGTGGATCGGGTTGAGCAGCACGAAACCACTAGCGCTGGCCGCATCGGCCGTCAAATAATTAGACGGGGTCAGGCCGGCCGCATTGATAGCGTCAACCAGGGTCTGCGGGGCAGGATCAGGCAGGAAATCGCCATCGAGGTCCTGTTGCAAGGTCGTGCGTGCATCAAACATCTCCGCCGGCGGCAACACCGGGCCACGATAAAAGAAATCGGAAATGGTGTCATTGTCTGAATATCCGATATTGCCGTAAATTTCCACGTTGTCATTGACATCATAACCGCCGTTGACAAAAAGCTTGATCGTTTCCACGTCGGGGTCGCCCCAACGCTGACCCAATCCATTCAACGGCACCAGCGAAGCTCCGACAACCCCTGCCACTTGCAGCGCATCGGGTCGAGCGACACCGCGTGAGGTCTTGTCGGCCGTCGAATATTCAATGGTGGTGTTCAAAAAGCCGTTGCCACCCAAGCTGAAGCCAGCGTTGGCGCCAAGGGTCGTGCGAGCACCGTCGCCTTCATAATATTCGCCCGTTTGCGCAAAAACGGTGACGCCTTCGTCAGCGTCTTTCAAAATCACGTTGATCACACCGGCGATGGCATCGGAGCCATACTGTGCCGATGCACCATCACGCAAAACCTCAACTCGCTTGATTGCACCAGCGGGCAATGCGGAGAAATCCACCGCCTGCGCACCCTGGTTTACCGTGCCCAGCGGCGCCAATTGCAGATTGACCAGCGCCGAGCGATGGCGACGGGTACCGTTGACCAGCACCAGGGTTTGGTCCGGCGACAGATTGCGCAGGGTCACCGGGCGAATAAATGCAGTGCCGTCGGCGATCGGGAAGCGCTGGGTATTAATAGAAGGCGAAATCTTTGCCAGACTTTCGGTCATATCAAAGGTGGCTTGATTGGCCAGTTCCGCGCCACCGAACACATCGATAGGCGAAAGGGTTTCCGTTGGGGATTGCCCTTCTTTACGCGTACCGGTAACAACAACCTCCTCGATTTGATCGGCCCCTTCGGCTTCCTGAGACAACACTGTCGAAGGCGACATTGCAACGGACGCGGCAACGACCAACGATAATGCGCAAGATTCAAATTGTGTAATTAGTTTCATTGATATCTCCAAGTTTTCACGCCGAGGGAAATAGCAAGCGTCAAGATGAAAAGAATGCCATCCCTTGGGCAGGTCCTGCGATATTGCTCAACAACTTTTTATACGCGGGAAAAATGGCGATGTACAGACTCTTGGCTTATGGATTTTCCGGGGGGGTTCTTGGATGGCCTCCACCCTTTAGATCTGAATACTTATTTATTATTTTTTTTCAGCTATATACCACTACTTTCTAATGTCATTTATCGATAAAGACCGGACCTTGAATTGGCGACATCAATACCGCTTTCTTCAACGCCGCGCTGCGAGGAGCGAACGCACCCGATCCAGGTCCTCGGCGCTATCCACACCGGGTCCCATTGGCTCAGCGGCGATCGCTACCTGGATGCGCATATCGATCCACAGTGCCCTGAGCTGTTCCAGCCGTTCGGCGTCTTCCATCGGGGTAACCGGCGTTCGCGCCAGCGTTTGCAGGGCCGCTCCGCGGTAGGCGTAGATACCGAGATGGCGCAGCGCCTGCCCGTGGCTTTGTTGCGACAGCAGGTCGCCACCGGCGCCGTCTCGTTGCCACGGAATCGGCGCACGGGAAAAATACAATGCGCGTCCCGTTTCATCCATGACCAGCTTGACGACATTGGTATCGAGAAATTCGCTAACAGAATGCACCGCGGTCGCCAGCGTGGCGAG
>Ga0209980_10000962_pt1 | contig 15776 bp, 14 predicted proteins | sample CR02metaG_FD_183611 | JGI IMG/M metagenome (GOLD analysis project Ga0209980, IMG submission 183611) | Deep subsurface microbial communities from Mariana Trench to uncover new lineages of life (NeLLi) - CR02 metaG (SPAdes) (version 2) | ecosystem: Environmental > Aquatic > Marine > Ocean trench...
CCCATGCCCTTTCCTAGAGCACGCGCAATCTCCGGAAGTCTCTTGGGACCTAACACGATCAAGGCCAAGGCAAGGATTAATATCAACTCCGGCATTCCGATACCGAACACTTTAGGCCTCCTGATAATTTTAAATAATTCATTCCGGACTGTTTCGCAAGCGCCCCTGTCCTGGTCCGATCACCGCGCACAGGACCAAAAGGGTTTACCCCGTACCACAGAACGCCCCGTGCGTATGCGCGGGGATGAATGTTCCGGAGTCCCCGCAAGGGCAGTGCCCCAAAGCCACGGGCGTAAGCCCGTGGTACGGGGTTTACACCAATCCACTAGAGGTGGTAGATAAACCAATCATCATGGCCCGTTCTGCAGTAGTCATTGATCCAGAATTCTTGAAGCATGAGCCCGGCCAATCTCATCCTGAGCGCCCAGAGCGCCTCAAGGTCCTTCTGGATTTAACCAGAGGACTCCATGGGGGCGATTTGCAAATCCTCCCCCCCAGGCCGGCGAAGAGAGAGGAAGTCCGGTCCTCCCACAGCAGCGACTACATTGACCTCATCCGCGCTACCTCAACGACCAACCGTTATGCCCTGGATGGGGATACGGTCACCTGTGCGGACTCCTTCGGCACTGCTCTACTGGCCGTAGGTGGGTTCTTAAGGCTTCTGGACTCGGTAGCCGCCTCTGATTTCCGAAATGGCTTTGCCCTGGTTCGCCCACCCGGCCATCATGCCATGAGAGACCGCGCCATGGGCTTTTGCCTCTTCAACACAATGTCCATCGGCGCCCATCATCTGAAGCGCGTTTACGGTGCCAACCGCATCCTGATCATGGACTGGGACGTACACCACGGGAACGGGACCCAGGACAGTTTCTATCAAGACCCTTCGGTTCTTTACATCTCTACCCACCAGTATCCTTTCTACCCCGGTACTGGGGCAGTCGAAGAGGTGGGCAGCGGGAAGGGGGAAGGTTACACGGTGAACATCCCCCTCCATGCCGGTTGCGGCGATGAGGATTACCTGAGGGTATTCACGGAGATTGTAGTTCCCATTGTAAACAAGTTCGGACCGGAGTGGATTTTGGTCTCCGCCGGATTCGACCCTCACCAAGATGATCCACTGGGAGGGATGTGTGTCACAGAGAAAGGTTTCGGCATCATGGCCTCACTGCTTCTTGATCTCGCTGCGAAGCACGCCTCTGGAAAAATTGCATTTTTGCTTGAAGGGGGGTACGACTTGGGTGCCTTGAGGAACTCCGTAGCTGCAGTGTTCGAGAAGATGAAGGGGGAGGGTCGAATCGAGCCGGTAAGCCAGGGTGGCGGAGTGAGAGTTAAACCCTTAATTCAGAAGGTCCTTAATGTCCAGGAAAAATTCTGGTAGGGCATAGTCTTCTCTTGAACAATTAGACTATTGACGCTTTACCGAACCTGACTTATCTTAGGGATTCTGAGAGACTCCAGCAATGAAGAACTTTGAACAACGCAGAGTTGTAGTAACCGGGATCGGGCTCGTCACCCCTCTGGGCGTAGGGATCGAAAAAAACTGGGAGCACGTGGTGGCAGGCGTTTCCGGTATTGGACCCATCACACGGTTTCCCGATGTGGAGTTTTTTGCCACCCGAATAGCCGGGGAGGTCCCCGACTTTCACTGCGAGAATTTCATCGAGCCTAAAGAGATGAAAAAGATGGATCTCTTCATCCAGTATGCTGTTGCCGCGGGTGAGATGGCGGTACAGGACAGCGGGTTCAAGATCGCCCCCGACGAGGCGCCCCGGGTCGGAGTGATTATCGGAGTGGGCCTGTGCGGACTTAGGACCATCGAGCTGTATCACCAGGCCTACCTCGATGGGGGACCTCGTAAAATATCACCTTTCTTTATCCCCAAAGTGATCTCCAATCTGGCTCCGGGGCAGATCGCCATCCGGCATGGCGCCAAGGGCATTAACTGGACTCCCACCTCAGCTTGTGCCTCGGGAAACCACGCTATTGGCGAAGGCTTCCACATGATCCGGCAAGGTCTTCAAGATGCAATCATCGCGGGAGGCGCAGAGGCAGCCATCACGCCCATGAGCGTGGGGGGATTCAGCGCTATGAAGGCCCTTTCCATTCGTAACGAGGAGCCGGAGCGGGCAAGCCGCCCCTTCGAAAAGAATCGGGATGGCTTTATCATGGCCGAGGGCGCCGGTGTTTTGATCCTGGAAGAAAGGGAGAAGGCCCTCAGGCGGGGGGCAAAGATTTACGCCGAGGTGATCGGCTATGGGGGCAACGGGGATGCCTATCACATTACCGCGCCCTCACCGGATGGGGAGGGGGCTGCCCGCTGCATGGCCCTGGCCCTGGAAGATGCAGCCATTCAGCCTGAAGAGGTTGACTACATCAATGCCCACGGGACCTCCACGGGACACAACGACATCAACGAGACACTGGCAATCAAAACAGTCTTTGGAGAGCGTTCCTATAAAATTCCTATCAGCTCTACGAAGTCAATGACGGGTCATCTCCTAGGGGCTGCGGGAGCAGTGGAGGCAGTGTACTCCGTCCTCGCCCTCCAGCACGGGGTTATTCCTCCCACCATCAACTATGAGACGCCGGACCCTCAGTGTGACCTGGACTATGTTCCCAATCAAGCACGTAAGGCCGACCTCAAGGTAGTCCTGTCCAACTCCTTCGGGTTCGGAGGAACCAATGCCTGTGTCATCTTTAGGAGCAGTGAATGAGGCATTCGCCATTCAGAACCGTTATTCTCGGCACTGGCTCCGAACTGCCCGCAAAAGTCATGACTAATGCAGACTTGGAAAACCTCATCGATACGAGCGATGAGTGGATTACCGCACGGACAGGGATCAAGGAGAGGAGGATATTGGAGGAGGGAAAGGGCAGCGCGGACATGGCCTATTGTGCATCAATTCACGCCCTCAAGGCCGCCGGTTTAGAGGCCATGGATCTCGAGGCAATCATTGTGGGGACCGTCACCCCGGATTATCCCTTCCCGAGCTCGGCATGTATCCTCGAAGATATGCTGGGGGCACGAAATGTTTTCTCCTTCGACGTCAACGCTGCTTGCGCCGGCTTTCTCAATGCGCTGGCAGTGGCGGATTCTTTTATCCGGACGGGTATGATTCGCAATGCCCTTGTGGTCGGATCCGACGCCTTGAGCCGACTGCTCAATTGGCGGGATCGCACTACCTGCATCCTGTTCGGCGATGGCGCGGGCGCAATTGTCGTGGGCTCTACCAGTGACGGGAATCGTGGCATCCTCAGTACCCGGCTGCGGACCGATGGCTCGTATGCAAAGACACTCTACGTCCCAGCAGGTGGCTCCCTTAAACCCGCCAGCCGGGAGACCGTCGACCGAAGTGAGCATACCATTACCATGAATGGAAAAGAGGTTTTCAAAGTCGCAGTGCGGGCCATGGAGGAGATCAGCCTAGCAGCATTGGAAGAAGCCGATGTGGGCATCGACGAAATCTCCCTGGTGATTCCCCATCAGGCCAATCGCAGGATCATCACTGCCATGGCGGGGAGGCTGAAAATACCGATGGATAAAGTCATGGTTAACCTGGACAAGTACGGCAACACCTCGGCTGCATCCGTGCCTGTAGCCTTAGACGAGGCCTGGAGAGAAGGCCGCATCCACCCCGGAGATGTGGTGCTCCTCAATGCCTTCGGTGCGGGCTTCTCCTGGGGCGCCGCCGTGATCAGATTTTAAAGGAGAGACACCGATTAAGACTATCAGCGAAGAAACGGTTCCATACAACACCGGATGGGTCGGCGAGCTTAAAATGAGCCAGGTGATCCGCATTGCCGCAACGACCACAGTCGATTTTGTGGCATTCGACCGGCAAAATCTCAGAGAGAGATTCGACCAGGCCAGAACCAAAGTCTACAATATGAAGATCTTTATAAGCACTGGGGACAAGCTCATGAGCAGGTCCAACCAGCACCTGATGACGATTGTCGAGGACACCTACCGCGAGGGGACGCACGACCTTCAGAAAGGGATGTGCAGTGGCTACCGGTTCCAACTCGCCAAGAAGGAGGGACGGCTCAAGGAGTACTACCACAGGGACTTCGATGAGATCCCCGATCACGGCTGTTGGGAGAACCTCTCTCAGGCCCTGAAGCCCTCAGAGATTGCCCCCGAAGACATCCCCAGCCCCTTCAACCTGAATCAGACCATGAAGATCGACGGGATCACCGGGCGTATGGAGCACACCACGATTCGACCCAAGCCAGGTAACTATATGGACCTCAGGGCCGAGAGGGACCTTCTCGTCGCCTTCAGCGCCTGCCCAGATCTTCCCGTGGGCGGAAAGCCCGTCAAAGTGACCATCTACGAGCCTTAGGTGTTTTCCTCTCATTCCATGGTCTTAGGGTCCATGACGTCCCTTAGGCCATCCCCAATCATGTTGAAGGCCAACACGACAATGAAGATAGCCACCCCTGGGGCGATGGAAAGCCACGGCTGGTTAAGGAGTTGATTGACTCCATCCCGGATCATCCCACCCCAGCTTGGTGTGGGAGGTTTCACCCCGAGACCGATAAAACTCAAACCTGCCTCCTGAAGAATAGCCGTCCCCGTCCAGAGCGTGCTGATGACGAGGATCTCGTTGGTGATATTCGGCAATACATGAACGAAAATGATACGCCAATCGCTCATGCCGAGGGCACGAGCCGCCTGGATATAGTCGCGCTCGCGCATGGCAATGGCCGAACCCCTGGCCACCCGGGCAAATCGAGGGGTGATGGCAACGGAGATCGCCAATGTCAAGTTGAACATCCCTGATCCCAGGACGGACAGAACCATCAGGCCCAGAATGATTGTGGGAAAGGTCATAAGCATATCGATGACCCTGATAGTGATGGCGTCTACGAGGCCTCCCTTATAACCCGCGATAACCCCCACCAAACTGCCGATGGTTATTGCTAAACCCACAGCGGAGAGGGCTATGCCGAGCGAGACCCGTGCCCCTAGAAGAATTCGTGATAAGACGTCACGGCCGTAGCTGTCAGTCCCCAAGATATGGACTGGACCCGGAGGCAGGTCTCCCCTGGAGATATTCTGATGGATAGGATCAAAAGGCGCGAGCCAAGGCGCTAGCAGAGCAACCAAGAGAATTAATAACGTCAAAACGATCCCTACTAGCGTAGTTTTGTTATTTTTGATCGCTCGAGCGATCTCCCTGCGTCTTTGGTTTGGCAGCACGAACTAGGCCTCCCGAGCGACAGCCCTTGTCATTTATACCCGATCCGAGGATCAACAATCCCATAGGATAGATCGGTTAAGAGGTTGACGATGACGATGATGCCCGCATACATGGCCATGATGGCCTGCAGCATGGTATAGTCGTGAGTGTTGATTGCCCCCACCATGAGTTTTCCCAGACCAGGCCGGTTAAAGACAATGGTCACCAAGATAGAACTCCCGATCAGGATTCCCACGTAGATACCCACCACGGAGATCACGGGGATTAGGGCATTTCTTAGGGCATGTTTGTACATAACGATTCGTTCTTTAAGTCCCTTGGCGCGGGCCGTCTGAATGTATTCCGCGTTGATGACCTCCAAAAAAGAGGATCGGGTCACGCGCGTGATATAGGCCATTTGCGTCAGCCCCACGCTCAGGGCAGGCAAAACCAAGTGATGGAGACGGCTCCAGGGGTCGCTTAAGTCTCCGGCACCGATGACCGGGAAAAAATCAGTCTTGTACGCAAAGAAGAAGATCAAGAGAATTCCCAAATAAAAGGACGGAGTAGACAGACCTGCCAGCGAGAAGATTCGTGCGGAGTAATCGATGAAAGTATTGCGGTACCGGGCAGTAAAAACCCCTAATGGGATGCCGAACAGCAATCCCACAGCCAATCCTGCCAGCGTTAAATCCAACGTATAAGGCAATGCCCTCAAGATCTGCGGCAGGATCGGCAAACTGTTAGCCATAGAGATCCCCAGCTCGCCCCGGAGTAACCCGCCGGCATACTTCCCAAACTGCACCAAGAGCGGATCGTTTAACCCCCAGCTCTCGCGAAACTGCTCCAGGGCCTCCGGCGGAGCCTCATCGCCGAGGATCGCATAGGCCGGATCTCCCGGCAGGATCCTCATCACGACGAAGATAAAGAGCAAGACGGCGAACATGGTAGGAATTGCCATAAGGCTCCGCCGAATTGCATAACGAATCATCGGGAAATCTTCATTTTCTCAAAATCGCCTTCGCCCCCTCCTCGAAGTCTGGATCACGTCAGTCTTGCGTTCCACTTGATGGGCACGCATATGCACAAATTTGATTTTAATGTACTGAAGCCCAGGTCCACGTAGGATTTGCGTGCGATGATAATTTTCGTCACGTGAGTCGGATAAGCTGCCAGATCTTCCAGGATCTTTATCTGCGCTTGACGCCACAACTTCTTCTGAACCTCCGCATCCATCTCCCCTTTCGCACGATTTAGGTCTGCTTCCGCAACGGTGGTGTGGGAGAAGTTCCGCTTTGCACCCACCGAGAAAAACTCCTCTAGGATGAAGTTTGCTGTAGGGAACCGAGTGGCAGCTCGGTAGACCAGGGGATTGCTTCCCTCATCGTTTTTCTTATGCCAAGCAGGATGCGCAATCACATTCACTTCGATCTTGATACCCACCCGGCTCAACTGGTTTTGAATCAGATCCATGGGGCGCCGAAACATCGCCTTCTCGCTTATGAACACAGGACCAAGGGTGAAGCCGTCCGGCAGCCCAGCATCAGCTAGGAGCTTCTTCGCCTTCTCAGGGTTGTAATCGTACCTCAGGCTCGCGGGTATCTCTTGCAAGCCGCCAACAAAGTGTGAAGGAATTACCGAATACAGCGGTTCAGCCACGTCCTTCCCGATAAATTGCACGATTTCCTTCCGGTTGATGGCATAGGCAATGGCTTGCCTCACCCTGATATCGTTTAACGGCTTCCTGGTCCTGTCCATGTGGAGCTTCATCACTGTAGGAGGACCAAAGGCTTCGATGATGACACCGGGACCCTTGACCTGGTCGATTGCCCGCTGTTCCCGATCCATTTCAATGAGGTCTAGCTCTCCCGCTTTGAATGCCAGAACCCGACTGCTCGAATTCGGCAGAAAGCGGTACACGACCTGCTCGATCTTGGGTGTACCCCGGAAGTAGTTCTCATTGCGCACCAGGACAAGCCGCTCCTGGGGAATATGCTCCTTAAACGCAAAGGGGCCTGTTCCGATGGGATGGGTCTTAAATTTTTTCCCGAGCTTTTCTGCAGCCTTCTTGCTCATGGTCATTCCGGCTTGCCAGCCCAGCAAGTTGGGCAGCAAAAGCACTCCCGTCTGGGGTTTCTCAAGGGTGATCCTTACTCTGTATTTGTCCAGAGCCTTGATTTCCTTGAAGAGCTTATAGCTTTTAAAGTAACGGCTCGTTTTTTTATTCCGGGCTCGGTTCAAGGAGAAAACCACGTCATCCGAGGTGAACTCGCCGTACCCGCTATGAAACTCAACCCCCTTTCGGAGATGAAAGGTCCACGTTCGAAGATCCTTAGAGCTTTCCCAGCTTTCGGCCAAACCCGGCTGTAACTTCTCTACATTGACTTCTCCGGAGGCTGTATCGATCAGCCCATCGTAGATATTGACAAGAACCGTCTTGTCCGTAGAGTTTGGTCCAGCCATCGGATCCAGCCTCCGAATGTCCGTTGCGGCAAACCCGTAGCGGACCACTTGTCTCCGTGCATGTGCCTCGTACGGGTTCATGACACCAAGCCCCAGTGCCGTTCCCCCAAGGACCCCTACCCCCTTAAGAAACGTCCGTCGGTTGATCTGCTTCATCGCATACTCTCCTCTCTATTGAGATTGTAAGAAACCGCTAAACATCATCTGGAAATCCTGACGTACTTATCCCCCATCGGGAAGAAAAAGTCTAGGCCATCGACAAAGAACCTGTCAACCTCTCCTCACGGAGGGGTGATGTATCACTGTGTGTGTAATTTTGTATGATAGGGACCCCTGGCCGAAGCCACTGACCCATGATGACCGGCTCTTCTAGGGCCATAGAACACCAAGCACAGCCTCTTTGGCCGTTTCTCTCGGACCCGAGGCTATGCCTTTGCGCCACCTCCGCCATTGCAGCGGGGAATTACCTCACGGCCAAAGAGTTCTATTGCAGCTAGGATACTTTCTTGGGGAAGTCCGGGAGTCCAGTCAAAGCGGACAAGCATAAGGGCTACTCCAAGCGTTTTTTCATACTCCCGGATCTCTCTGATGCAGTCTTCAGGTGACCCGAGCAAAAAGCGATGACGCGCTAAATTTTCGAAATTCCACTTAAGCTCATCAGGATTTTCCATGGCCTCGTCCTGACCCCATTTTACGTAAATGTCACGGTACAACTTCTCAAGATAGGGACGGGCCTTTTCGACTGCCTCCTCTCGGCTGGGCGCAACGAAGCATTCCCTGATGATGACCAAGGAAGCAGCCTCGGGCAGCTTCCCCGCCTCTGTCCAGCTTTTTCGGAAGAGCCTAGCCTGTCCTTCAAGCTCTTCGATAGCCGAGTGAGGACCAATAAGCCAGCCATCCCCAACCCTTGCTGCACGGCATACACTTTTGTCCCCATTTGCAGCAATCCAAATGGGAGGCCTGGGTTTCTGGAGTGGCTTCGGCGCAATGGTCACCCCCCTAAGGACAAATTGTCTGCCACTAAAAGAGACATCATCCTCTGTCCACAACCGCTTAATAATCTCAATCCCCTCGATAAACCTCCGGAACCGATCTGCCTTAGTTAAGCCAAAGGCATCCAGCTCCTGTTGCCGATAGCCGAGACCAAAAGAGAAAAATGATCTACCCTCATTCATCACATCCAGGGTAGCGAGTTCCTTTGCAATAGCGACCGGATGATGTAGCCCCAGAAGGGTAGTCGCGGTGCCGATGGCGGAGCGTCTTAGCTCGGCACAAAGTCGAGCCAGTAGCGGAACCTGGTGAAGCCTCTGGTAACCTGGAATATTGTAGTGCTGTCCCATCGAAACCGCCCCAAAACCAACCGAGTCTGCCACCCTCACCTGCTCAACCAGGGTTGGCAAAAGGGCCTCCGGTTTCTTTTCGATCGAGACTTGCGGGTTTAGCTGAATGCCAAATTGCATGGAAGGCCGAGGCTCCGGCAAATCTCGAGCTGAAAATGGAAGAACCAGAGGACCTTACTCAAAACCCATCCAACGACCCCAACTTTCGGGATCCTCCTGGAAATCCAGAATCTGCCTGGTAGCCTTTCGTGTCCTTAGAATAATAGGTTCACCTTTTATTACAGAACCCACCAGTTCTCAAGGGCTGTTGAGTTGCTGTCAGTGCAGTCTCCTCATTAAACGACTGCGATGATTTCAATTTGAAAAAGCACCTCACCTCGGACATCCACTCGAATGGCATGGCGAGCCGGTCGATCCTTTTCATCAGGAAACATCTTCAGCCACTCCTTGTTTATGGACTCCCGATACCGCTCTTCTTTCAGATAGACCGTCATGCGGACGATGTCGTCCGTCGTGCCACCCGCTCGCTCCATGAAAGAACTGATGTTTCGAAAAAGCACCTCTGCTTGCTTGTCAGGGTCTCCGGGAAGAACGTCCGTCTTGGGATCTCGGCCGGAAATGGCAGAGGAGAAAACAATGTTGCCGATCGCGGCGCCCATTGGGATGGGAGCCCGATGTGATAGGCCTGGTATTTCGATTACTCTTCTTTTTGCCATGATGAGCTCCTATTTCCCCGCTGGGTCAAAGAAAAAGAAGGAAACTGTCACCACTTCCAAGCCAACAGCCGCCTCTAGGACTCTTATGCTTCGGTGACTCTTTCCAAGACATTTTCCTGCGCGACCGTCTGTCTTTACATCCCGGCTCCGTATTTTAATCAGCCGAGGTGGGTATCCTGGCCAGGCACTGGATGAGCAATCGCCTCTTCCAAAGATCTAACGCCTTTCCACTCATTAGATGGGCGAACACGGCCATCGCTTCCGACCTGATCTACGCCCCAATAGATTTCTAGATGATGGTTATCCGGATCGAGGAATTCAACGGCAATCTGGCATCCCGCCCGCCGCCGGCCTTCAAAGTCGATAGAGACGTTATTCGCACGCAAGTGGTCTCGCGCTCTGATGACATCATCGAGCGTGGAAACCTCGAAAGCGATATGATGCAACTCCAGATTTTTCGCTTGCCCCTTGGCTGCGCCAACCAAGGCAATACAGTGATGATCGGTACCGCAGCGGAGAAAGACCATGCCACCTGGCATCATTTCTTCTGGATAGATGTCCGAGACTTTAAAGCCGAGGACCTGGGTATAAAAGGTCAAAGATCTCTCTAGATCGCTCACCTGTATGACTACATGCCCCAACTTGCCAATCCGGAACGGCATTCCCGTTGGAGCGGTGATCTTTTTTAACTTATCAACATTTACGGGCATAGTAATCTCCCCCAATCTCCTTGGTCTAATTCGCTTTACAAGCACGCCAGGTTGACATAACAGCGCGCTATCGGATATTTCTACTTAAAAATAGTGACGGCGTCCAGCCCACTCTCTCCTTCAATTCACCCCGATCCGAAAAAATAATCGAGGGATTTCCGGTGTTGAGCGGCTTAAGACACCAGTTGCCGGCATTTTGATCGTCGAACTGCTACACTAAAGGTGAGTTGCTGATTCGTGCTTGAAACAGGTATTTGTCACGGTCTATGATCACCAGGGAAGATTTCTTTGATTGATTAATTTCGGATCGGGGTTCATTGCGGCTCTTGCAGGGGGCAAAGAGCTATTCGTAGCAAGAATTATCGAGTTGTTCGCGGCTGAAGCCCGATTGCAGGATACTGCCAATAAGGTTGACACAAAATGAACATTCAGCTCAGCATCGGCATGGCATCAAACCCTAGGACCTGGCCTCTCTTTGACGGTACCGTCAAACCTGACGGGATCGACCTTGTTTTCAACTGCCTTCACCCTTCGGAGCTTTTCTGGCGCCAGCTCCGGTTTGCTGACTTCGATGTGTCCGAGATGTCGTTCTCGTCACTGATCATGGTACTCTCCCATGGCGACGAGCGTTGGGTCGGTTTGCCTATCTTCACAACTCGCCGCTTCTTTCACACGTGTGTCCTGGTGCGCCGCGATGCCGGAATCGAGTCCCCGGCCGACCTCAAGGGCAAGCGAGTCGGCGTACCGGAGTACCAACAGACGGCGGCGCTGTGGACGCGCGGTGTGCTGCAGCATGAATTCGGGGTCGCGCCCAAGGATATGGAATTCTGGATGGAGCGAAACCCGGAACACAGCCACGGAGGCGCCACGGGTTTCAAGGCACCTCCGGGCGTGACCATCCATCAGATTCCTTTGGAGAATAACATTGGCTCGATGATGCTTTCCGGAGAGCTGCAAGCAACCCTGTATTACATTGCGAGCCTTAACCTGGTTGACCGCAGCACGGCCGACCTCTGGAACCACCCGGACATCAAGCCGCTGTTTCCGGACCCGAAGGCCGAGGGTGTTAGATTCTACAAGAAGACAGGGCTGTATCCCATCAATCATTGCATGATCATGAGAAGGGAAATAGCGAAGAAGCACCCCTGGGCCATTCTCAATGTCTTCAAGGCCTTCGCGCAGGCCAATAACGTTGCCAACGCTCAGAGGATAGAACACGTCGATTACTACATCGACACCGGTCTGCTGGGACCGGATGCAAAGAAAGTCCTATCGACCCCGTTGGTCCAGCACGGCATCGTGGCCAACCGAGACGTTCTAAATACGGCCGCACAATACTCGAATGAGCAGGGGCTGACCCCGCGTCTGCTCAAGCTGGACGAGATATTTGCGGAAAGCACCATGGAACAGTAGCTGCGAGGCGTACGCTCATGAAATTTTCCTTCTTTATGATGCCCATTCACCACCCGTCGGAAAATCCGGCGCTCGCCTTCGATCGCGATATCTCGATGATCCATCATGCCGATGCGCTCGACTTCGACGAATTTTTCATCGGTGAGCATCACTCGGGTGGCTGGGAGACCATGCCCGCGCCGGAGATGGCCCTCGCCAAGGCAGCTGCCCATGCCCACCGCATCCGCCTCGGCACCTCAGTGGTCAGTCTTCCCTTTCATCATCCGTTCCACGTCGCAGAGCGAATCGCTTTTCTCGATCACCTGACGCGCGGACGCGCTATCTTGGGCGTAGGCCCCAGCAACCTGATCACCGACAAAAAACTGTTCGGGATGCCGAATGAGAGACTTTACGCCATGATGGCGGAATCGGTAGACATCATCGTGCGTCTCCTCGAATCTCCCGATCCCATCGACTATGACGGGCGATTCTGGAAGTTCAGGGAGATGCGGCTCCAATTGCGCTCCTATCAGCAGCCCCGCCTTCCTCTCGCCATTGCCTCCGCAGGAAGCTCGGGAAGTCTCGAACTCGCCGGCAAGTACGGCATGATGCTCCTGTCCATTGCCGGGAAGAATAGGAGAAGGTATCCGGCGCACGCCGAGCAGTGGTCCATGGTCGAGGCGGCTGCGGCGAAAAACGGAACGAAGGCTAGCCGCGACAACTGGCGGATCGCCACGTGCGTTTACCTTGCCGAAAGCCGGGAAGAGGCCTGGGCCGACGTCGAAGAGGGCATCAGGCGCGAGACCGAATACTTTGTCGCGATCGGCCTGAAATTCGCCTACGAGTCCTACCCCGACCAGCCTGTCCGGGAGATTACCCCGCGCTCTGCCGTCGACCGGCGCGACTGGATCATCGGCACCCCGGATGACGCGATCGCCCACATCGAGCGCATGCAGGCAGAAACGGGTGGTTTCGGAGGGCTCATGCTGACAACCCACGAGTGGGCAGGAACCGAAAAACTCCGCAAGTCTCTCGAACTGTTTGCCCGCTATGTCATCCCCCACTTCCGTGGGCACACCCAAGGATACCGCGACGAGTGGGACCGATTGCGCCGAGCCGCCGCAGAAGGCGGCGTGAAGCTAGACAGCGAAGGCCGGCCCAGCAACCTCGCCAGAAACGAGGATGGCACCGAATAGAACGCATGCTCGAGAGTCCTCTTATTACTGAACGTCCTCACGGACAGAGGACAGGTTCCAGCGAGAGAGAAATATCACCACGAAGAGCACGAAGGACACAAAGTAAAATGTGATTGTGGATTCTTCGTGATCTTCGTGTACTTCGTGGTAAACGAATACAATTACATGCCACTTGAGCCGATGGTTTAGCAGGGCAGGGAAGTCTAGTGCAGCTCAGTTTCGGCGTTAGGTTGAAGAGATTGGTAGCCGAAAATAGGAGCCTGTTATCAGATAGTCACCCCGCGAGTCTTTGGATCTCGATCACTGGTCGCTTCAGTTCCTTCCCGTAAGCTTACGGCCCTTCTCGAGCACGGCAAAGGAACGCGGGGCAGTAGGCATAAGAAATCGATAGCCGTCCGCCACCAGACGCTCCACGTTTCGGGCATCCGGGTGGGGATGCCCGCAGACGACGTTGTGCTCCTTACATATCCTGAGAATGGTGTTGATGGCATCGGCCACTACCGGGTGCTCGTAGTCTCTCGGGTGGCCGAGCTCCTGGCTCAAGTCGCCCTCACCGATCAGTACCACCCCGATTCCTGGGACCTCTTTCAGAATTTTGGGGAGATTGTCGATGGCACGAACATCTTCACACTGTATGACTACCAAAATCTCACCTTGCGGGGCCAAGGGCCATACGTCGGCCCGCGTGTAATACTCCTGCTGCGTGAGCCCCCAGTAGCGGGCAGCACGAGCGGGGGCATCGCCACGAATGCCGGGCGGGTCGTAGAGGGGAGACTCTGGAAGGCGAGGGTAGCGGCAAGCCCTTACCGCGTTCCAGGCCTCCTCCACCGTACTGACGTGGGGAAAGATGATGCCGAATACACCGATGTCCAGTACCTGCTTGGCGATCCATTGGTTCATCTCTCCGCCGTTGGGCGGAATCCTCACCATGGGCGTCACCGCAGGTGCCAGCGTGCCCCCCTCCAGGACCTGGCGCCGGCTCAGCATGTACTGGAGGGCATCCCTCAATCCAGGCGTGTTAAGGGGACCGTGCTCCATCTCGAAGGCGATGCCGTCGTAAGCGGAGGCCGACAGGGCGATCGCGCTCTCGACGTCCACGGGATTGAATCCGACAAAGGCCGTCTTGCCCTCTTCCAATGCTTTGATAACGCTGTTGAGACGAGGTATCTCTGGCATAGTGTGCTCCTTCCAGGGCAATGAACGTGATAATTTAGCTCGCTTTTAAACCGTAAGATGCTAGCAAACGGCGTTTAGAGTGACAATCGTATCTTCCTTTGCTAGAATTCGCCCGCTGTGTCCGATTGATTCAATGTAAACCCCGCCTCTTGAGGCAGGCACAAAGCCGATGGGGTTTCCAAAGGGGAGAAGCGGCAGGTCTCCCCTTTAGTCGAACACGGGGATTCAAACCGCGTGTTCGATATAACTTGGTTATTCACCGGAAGGATTTAAACGATGATCATCGACGCCCACGCCCACTACACAACAGCGCCGCCGGAGTTACAGGCCTACCGCGGCAGGCAGATCATCACCCTGGGCAAGCCCGTGCGGGGACGGATACAGATCAGCGATGAGCAGCTGGAGCTCTCGATGCAGGGGCAGTTCAAGCGCATGAAGGACTCGGGTATCGACCGCCTACTCTTTTCCCCCCAGGCATCGGCGATGGGGCATCACTTCGGCTCGGAGCTGGTAAGCCGGTACTGGACTGAAGTCTGCAACGACCTGATTTCCCGGATAGGCAAGCTCTGGCCGGACAAGATATCGCCGGTGTGTCAGCTGCCGCAGTCGCCTAATGTGAGCCCGAAGCACTGGATGGAGGAGCTGGAGCGCTGTGTGAAAGAAAAGGGTTTCGTGGCCTGCAACATCAACCCCGACATGGCAGGAGGTCGAGAGCCTCTTACCCCCTCACTGGCCGATGAATGGTGGTATCCCCTGTGGGAGAAGATGGTCGAGCTGGACATACCGGGGACCATACATGCAAGCGCATCCCTCAACCCGGCAATGCATTTGACCAGTTCCTACTACATCGGGCAGCACCACTCCGCGGGAGTGGAGATCCTCAGGTCTCGTGTGTTAAAGGACTTTCCAAAGTTGAAGCTGATAATCCCTCACGGAGGAGGGGCGATACCCTATCAGTGGAATCGACACCGGGGAATGCACGTTCGTGAAGGGCTTGAGCCCTTTGAAGAGGCCGCCCGCAAGGTGTACTGGGATATGGCCATCTACGACAAAGAAGGGATGGAGATGCTCATAAAGCGGGTCGGCGTGGACAACGTCCTTTTCGCCACCGAGATGTTCGGGGCCGTAAACGCAACCGACCCTAAGACCGGTAGGAATTTCGAGGATATCGTACCACTATTCCAGTCCATCGAGTGGCTCAGCGATGAACAACGAAAAAAGATCACCGAGGACAACGCCAGGAGAGTTTACTCACACATGGTCATGGGGCCGAAGCGCTAGAGGCAGAGACCATTTGGTCGCAGGGTATTTTCATTGACACTTATAATTCAGAGGCCTTGAGCATGTCCGGCACATCAGCACAATTTTCGGCAACCGAAATTAAAGTACTCAGCGCAGGAGCCATCAAGACAGGTTTGGCGAATCTCGCCAAATCATTTGAAGAGGAGACCGGACATAAAGTCACCATTACATTCGCCACTGCCCCCGTTCTTCGCGGCAAGATCGAGAACAAGGAGGCGACGGCGGATATTGTTGTTGCCCCCATACCAACGATGAAGGGTTTTGAGGAAAAAGGACTCGTTGTCGCCGGCACCAGGGC
>Ga0209980_10000963_pt1 | contig 15774 bp, 15 predicted proteins | sample CR02metaG_FD_183611 | JGI IMG/M metagenome (GOLD analysis project Ga0209980, IMG submission 183611) | Deep subsurface microbial communities from Mariana Trench to uncover new lineages of life (NeLLi) - CR02 metaG (SPAdes) (version 2) | ecosystem: Environmental > Aquatic > Marine > Ocean trench...
CGTAGTCCTGGTCCCCAAGGGTCACCACCCCTGCGGCGCGCCCTATGGCTATGAGATGTATTATCTGAACGTCATGGCCGGGCCACTGCGCAAATGGCGCTTCCGGAACCACCCCGACCACGACTGGATCTTTCAAAGGGACAGTTCCTGACATGACGCTGAAACTTGGCCTTCTGGGCGCCGGGCGCATCGGGCGGACCCATGCGCGGGCGGTGAACGCGCTCGACGGCGCCGCGATCGCGGCGGTGCATGATTTGCTCCCCGAAGCCGCCCGACGGTGAGGTGGCTGTTTCCGAAGCCGCGCCTTGGACAGAGTGATGCCCATACCGGCGCTCTCCGAGGTGCCCGGCATGGTTGGACAGTTGCACGACCGGCCGCGCCGCCGCTACGCTGCTTTATGTGACAGCGCCGCTCAGCACGCATCGAGTTGAAAAACTGCATAAGGTCCGGCTAAACTTGGAAATGGAATTTTCGACTGGGGAACCCCGGCTTTAAAAAAAGCCGACGCCCGGCGATCGGGATTGTCGCCCGGCGAAATCCGGGCCTAGGAGCGACCCATGCAGTTCGTCACCTACAACATCCAATACGGGCTGGGCGAAGACGGCCGCTACGATCTGGATCGCATCGCCGCCGCCGTCGAAGACGCCGATGTGATCGCCCTGCAGGAGGTGGAACGTTTCTGGAAACGCTCGGGCGTTGTCGATCAGGCCGCCGGGCTGGCCGAACGCCTTCCCGATCACCACTGGGTCTACCGTCCAAGCCTCGACATGGACGCCAGCTACCGTGACGACGACGGCTTGCTGGTCAACCGCCGCCGCCAATTCGGTCTCATGTTGATGGCGCGCTCGCCGATAATCTCGAGCCGGAGCTTCCCGCTGCCCAAGTACGGCGCCCTTGAACAACACAGCATCCAGCAATCTCTGCTCGAAGGCGTAGTCGGGACCCCGGCGGGACCGGTTCGCGTGTACACGGTTCATCTCAGCCACCTCGCCGAGCAGACCCGAATTCCCCAGATCGAGACCATGCTCGACATCGTCCGCCGGGCGCCGGCCGAGGGCGGCGCCTGGTGCGGCGGCCATCCCAACCCCGACGCCGGCTGGACCGAGGGCGGCGAGCCGCCGATGCCGGACCAGGCGGTGGTGATGGGCGACATGAACTTCCCCCCGGGGTCTCGCGAATACGATACCGTGGTCGGGCCCATGTCGCCGTGGCACGGGCGGTTGACCCGACGCGACGGTCTGCTCGACACCTGGGTGGCGGCCGGTCATGAGGAGAGCGAGGGCGTCACCAGTTCCGCCTTCGACGACCCGACGGAGCCGGGCCGCAACATAGCCGCCCGAATCGACTATTGTTTCGTCACGCCGGGACTGGCCGATCGGGTGCGGAAGGTCCGCATCGACGATGAGGCCCAGGGGTCCGACCATCGGCCCTATTGGGTGGAGATCGACCTGGCGGCGACGGCGCCGCTTCCGTCCTAGCGGCGCTGGTCGCGGGAGCGCCCACCGCCTACAGTCCGGCGATCCTGATCCCGGCGTCGAGGCGGCGGGCCTTCTATCCCTAGCCGTCTCGAACACGCTCCAGTAGGAGACATCATGTACACCCTTTATACGGCTCCTGAGTGTGGAAGTTTTGTGGTTCAAGCGCTGTTGGAAGAGGCCGGGGCCGACTACCGACTTGCCGAGATCGACAAGTCCCGAGGAGAGCATAAGACGAAGGCGTATTTGAAAATCGATCCCATGGGCGCGATTCCGGCGCTCGACCTGGGCAGAGACGGGATCATGACCGAATCGGCGGCCATGGTGATCTACCTGGTCGATCGTTATCCGGAGGCCAGGTTGGGGCCGCCGCCAACCGCGCCGGAGCGGCCGGCCTTTCTGCGTTGGTTGATTTTCATGTCCGTCAACCTCTATCAGTCGGAGGACAGGGTCTATTATCCCGAGCGCTACACGACCGAGCCGAAGGAATGCGACGGATTGAGAGCCGCCGCCACCCGGCAGATGAACGAGCAGTTCGCGATCATCGACAAGGCCCTTGCCGGCCGGCGCTATCTTGCCGGCGAGCGCCGTTCGGCGGTTGACCTATACCTGCTGATGTTGGCCCACTGGCATCCCGCACCCGATCGCTTGTTCGAAGCCTGCTCCAACGTCGCGCGCGTATGTAACAAGGAGCGCGCGCGGGAGATCAGTGTCCGGATGAATGAGTACTATAAGCTCTGGTGAGCGCCGCGCGGACATCCGATACCTTTTGACATGAGCGGTCACCCGAGTGTTTCCACTCCACACCCGGGTCTTCGGCCTGCCGCGATCATGTTACCCTCGTCGACTACGATCTTAGCGGTGACGACGGCGGAATGGTCGTTGGTCCGCATAAGAGGTAGGTCGTCGCTTAGGTTACCCGGGCTTGCGGGCGGCTCGCAATTCGAATTGGCCGATTTCCTGAGGTTCAGATCGAAGCGGCATGGTGGCCTGCTCCCGTTTGTGGCACAGTCGGGGACGTCTGAAGCGGGTTACGCATAATGAAGGTGGCACTGGGACACGCCGAGGAGATCGACACCTGGGCAGGTGTGCGCATGGTCATCGAGCAGGCGCAGCGCCAGCTCGGGTCCGTCCACGCCGACGCTGGCATCGTCTTCGCCGGCATCGAGTTCGACCACAAGCCGATGCTCGAGGAGATCCTCGCCGCCTTCCCCGGAATCCGCATCGTCGGCTGCACCACGGCGGGCGACTTCTCGTCGACCATGGGGCTGAGCGAGTACACCATTAGCCTGATGCTGTTCGCCTCGGACAGCATCGAGTTCAACGTCGGCATCGGGCGAGGCGCAACGCTGGATCCGGCTGAGGCGGCGCGCGCCGCCGTGCGGGAGGCCCGCGCGGGGCTGTCCTACGACGAGGCCCTGTGCTTGGTCTTTCCCGATAGCTTATGCCCCAGGAATGCCGACGTTATCGAGGCGCTCAACGGCGAGCTTCGTCATGGCTGCGGCCTCTTCGGCGCCGCCTCGGGGCGGCACACGGCCACCGCTTCGGAGCCCTTGCAGTTCTACCAGGACGAAGTGCTGCAAGACGCGGTGCCCCTGCTCATGATGGCGGGCGATGTCCAATACTCCTTCAGTGTCAGCCACGGCTGGGATCCAGTGGGGCGGCGGACGACCATCACCGAGGTCGACGGTCGGGTGGTGCATCGCATCGGCGACATGAGGGCGCTCGACTTCTACCGCGACTACCTGGGCGAACACAGCAAGCCCGCGGCGGAGTTCCCGCTCGCCGTGTACGACGACGCGGCCGACCGGTTCTACGCCCGGGCGCCCGTTCGCTACGACGACGAGGAAGCGAGCGTGACCTTCGGCGCCCCGATTCCCAAGGGCGCCGTCGTGCAGCTCTCGGAGACCACGCCGTCGCGCATCATAGAACAGGTGCGGGCGTCGGCGGCGGAGGTGTGCGCCGCGCACGAGTGGGGCGACCCGGCGGCCGCGCTGATCTTCTCGTGCAACGCACGCAAGGGCATCCTCGGCACGCACGCCGATGAAGAGTTGCGCGCGGTGCAGAGCGCGCTCGCTGCCGGTGTTCCCATCCTCGGCTTCTACGGCTTCGCGGAGTTCAGTCCACTGCGACGCGGCGACCCCTGCCGGCTGCACCAAACGACCATGATCACTCTCCTGCTGGGCACGCGCGGCGACGCGACGGCGGTGGCTGCCGACGAACCCGCCACGGCAACCGAGCCATCCGCCGACAGCGAGACCGCGGCAACGCTGGCACGTGACAACGCCATTCTGCGCAAGAAGCTGGCGCGCTCGGAGTACCATCGCCGGGGCCTCGAGCAGCTGCGTGACTCCAACGCCGCGCTCCTCAAGAAGGTCAACTCCGAGATCGAGAACGCCCGCATCTCCCTGGCGGCGGAAAACGAGCGCGCCGAGCGGCTTTTGCTCAACATCCTCCCGGCGGAGGTGGCCGAGGAGCTCAAGCGCAACGGCATCGTGGAGCCCGTCTTCTATCCCTGCGCCTCGGTGCTCTTCACCGATTTCCAAGGCTTCACCAAGGTGGCGAGCAACATGACGCCCAAGCAGCTGGTCACGGAGCTTGATTTCTACTTTTCCGCCTTCGACCGCGTCATCGAGCGCTACAACCTCGAGAAGCTCAAGACGATCGGCGACACCTATATGTGTGCGGGCGGCATTCCGCTGGAACGCGACAGCCACCTCATGGACATCGTAAGCGCCGCCTGGGACATCCATCTGTTCATGGACGGCCTCAAGCGTAAAAAGGCCGCGCGCGGAGAGCCCTATTGGGAGCTGCGTTGCGGCGTGCATGCCGGACCGCTCATGGCCGGCGTCATCGGCAAGAAGAAGTTCGCCTACGACATCTGGGGTGACGCCGTGAACATCGCGTCACGGCTCGAGTCGAGCGGCGAGGCGGGTCGCGTGAATATCTCCAAGGAGGTCTACGACGTGGTGCGCGATCGATTCGCGTGCGAACACCGCGGCCGCATCGCCATCAAGAACCGTGGCGAAATCGACATGTACTTCGTCACCGGCCGGATCGACTGACAGGCGCGCGGCCGACCCCGCAGCTGGGTGGACCGAAGAATGGAAACGTTGCATCTGGAGTGCGACGGAGAACCGACATTCAACACCGAACTTCGGTCATCCACACATGAGTCTATGGCCTAGCAGTTACGCGATGCGCGTGTAGCAATTCTTGGCTCGCAATTTCGAAATTTTGTCGAGCGCGATTGCGCATTCCGCAAGCGCGGGCGCCGAGGTGGAGGCGGGGGTCGGATCGGCTTGGGGTGGGGGTGGGATGCCCCAAGATTAGTGCGCGAGATAGCACGCCCACCACCGTGGTGCTACCATTCTCGGCATCAGAAGCTGAAGTCGATCTAACTGCTCCATAAGTTATTGAATTTAAGAGAAAACTTGGTGGCGGGGGAGGGACTCGAACCCTCGACCTCAGGATTATGAGTCCTGCGCTCTAACCAGCTGAGCTACCCAGCCATGGATTTGCGCCTTGTAAGCACGGCGCCAATCCGCGTCAAGCCGGGAGTCGGCCACGGATTCGACCGCGGATTCAGTGGGGAAATTCAGATCGTCCGGGCGAGCAAATCGAGCCAGTTCCGGTGGCAGATCTTGGCGATCAGCGGCTCGCCATAGCCCGCCTGGCGCATCGCCGCGACGAGGCGCGGCAGGCCGGTGACATCGCGGATTTCCAGCGGCACGGTGCAGCCGTCATAGTCGGAGCCCAGCGCCACCCCGTCCTCGCCGAGATGCTCGATCAGATGGTCGAGATGGCGCAGCATGGTCTCGATCGGCGTGTCCGGATCGTCCTCGCAATCGGCGCGCAGGAAGCCGACATTGAAGTTGAGCCCGACCAGGCCGCCCGACTCGCGCACCGCACCCAACTGGTCGTCGGTCAGGTTGCGCGGGCAGGGCGACAGGGCATGGGCGTTGGAATGGGTCGCAACCAGGGGTTTTTGGGCGATCTTCGCCACCTCCCAGAAGCCGCCCTCGTTCAGGTGCGACAGGTCGATCATCACCCCCAGCGCCTCGCATTCGCGCACCAGCGCCCGGCCGGCGTCGGTGAGACCTGCCTGCGCGTCGTAGCTCTCGCCGGTATAGATCGGCGCGCCGTGGGCGAAGGCATTGGCACGCGACCAGACCAGGCCGAGCGAGCGTAGCCCGGCGGCATGCAGCACCTCCAGCGTGTCGAGGCTGGTGTCGATGCACTCCGCCCCCTCGATGTGCGGGATGATGGCGAGCCGGCCCTGCCCCATTGCCGTCTCCGCCTCGGCGGCCGAGCCGCAGAGCGCCAGATCGTCCGGCAGCTCCGCCGCCAGACGGCGCAGCCGCGCGAACATCGCCAGCGTGAAGTCCAGCGCCACCTGCCGGTCGACGGGCGCGTAGCGCCGATGGTCGGTCCGGTCGAAGGCGACCATCTCGCCGTGGTCGAAGGCCGGGGTGAACATGGCGAAGAAGCCGCCCGAGAAGCCCGACAAGCGGGCGCGGGGCAGGTCGATGTCGAGCTCCGGGGCGCCACCGGCGAAGTCAAGCCCCTCGCCGTCCCGCGCGGCGCGTTCCAGCTTCAGGACGGTGTCGTTGTGCCCGTCGAAGACGGGCATCAAATCGGGGACCGGATCGTCGCTCATCGCCTACTCCACTTCCTCCGAGACATAGCCCAGGCTGGCGCGCAGAAGCCGCCTTGTATAGTCCTCCCTGGGCTCCATCCGCCGCATCGCGTCCACGTCGAGGGTCTCGACGATTTCGCCTTCTTTCATCACCGCGATCCGGTCGCACATGTGGGCGACCACCGCGAGGTCGTGGCTGACCAGGAGGAAGGTCAGCCCACGCTTAGCGCGCAGGTCGGCGAGCAGGTTCAGCACCTCCGCCTGCACCGAGACATCGAGCGCCGAGGTTGGCTCGTCGAGCAGCAGGATCTCGGGCTCCAGCATCAGGGTGCGGGCGATCGCCACCCGCTGGCGCTGGCCGCCCGAGAGCTGATGGGGATAGCGGAAGCGGAAGTCGGAACCGAGGCCGACCGCGTCGAGCCCTTCCTCGATCCGCTCCTCGACCCGGTCGAAGCCGTGCAGCATCAGCGGCTCCGACAGTGTCCGATCGACGGTATGGCGCGGGTGCAGCGAGGCATAGGGGTCCTGGAACACCATCTGGACGGTGCGGTAGAAGCCACGGTCGCGGCTGTGGCCGAGGTCACGTCCCTCGATGGCGATGCCGCCGGTCCAGTCGCGGATCAGCCCGGCGATGGCGCGGATCACCGTGGTCTTGCCGGAGCCGGACTCGCCGACCAACCCGAACGAGCCGCCCTTGGGCACCGCGAAGGACGCCCGGTCGACCGCGACGTTGCGCGCCGTCCCCTCGCCGAAGACGACGGACAGGCCGGAAACCTCGATTGCGTTGGGCAGGGGGGCTTTAGCTGTAGGCATCGATGCTCGGTTCCTCCAGCCAGCCGGGGTCGCGCTTCATCACCTCGAGCCGGTGCGACGGCTCGTCGAGCCGGGGCAGCGAGTTCAGCAGCGCCCTCGTATAGGGGTGTTGCGCCTCATGCAGTGCATTGGCGCGGCAGGTTTCGACGATGCGGCCGCCATACATGATCAGCACCCGGTCGCAGAAGGTGGCGACCAGGTTCAGGTCGTGGCTGATGAAGATCAGCCCCATGCCGCGCTCGCGCACCAGCCGGTCGAGGATCTGCAACACCCTCATCTGCACGGTGACGTCGAGCGCCGAGGTCGGCTCGTCGGCGATCAGCAGGGCCGGGTCCGGCGCCAGCATCATCGCGATCATGATGCGCTGGCCCATGCCGCCGGAGACCTCGTGCGGGTAGAGCTTGGCAACCCGCGCGGCGTCGCGGATCTGCACCGCCTCCAGCATCTCGAACATCCGGGCGCGGGCCTCGCCCCGGCCGGCGTCGGTGTGGAGCCGGTACGACTCCTGGATCTGCTCGCCGACGGTCATCACCGGGTTCAGCGAGAATTTCGGGTCCTGCATGACCATCGATATCTTCTCGCCCCGGACATGGCGCATGTCGCGTTCGGTGAGGGTCTGCAGATCGACCCCATCGAAGACGATCTTGCGGGCGGTCGCCTCGCCGGGCGGGCGCACCAGGCGCAGGATCGCGCGCCCCGTCAACGACTTGCCGGAGCCGGATTCGCCGACGATCCCGACCCGCTCGCGCCCGACCGAGAACGAGATGCCGCGCACCGCCTCGACCATGCCGCCGCCGCGCTTGGGAAAACGGACCCAAAGGTCCTCGACGCGCAGAAGATCGCTCACTGCCCGCCCCGTTTCGGATCGAGTACGTCGCGCAGCCCGTCGCCGAGCAGGTTGAAGCCCAGCGAGACGATGAAGATCGCCACTCCCGGCATGGTCGCGACCCACCAGTGATCGAGGATGAACTTGCGCCCGGACGAGATCATCGCGCCCCATTCCGGCAGCGGCGGCTGGGCGCCGAGGCCGAGGAAGCCCAGCCCCGCGGCGGTCAGGATGACCCCGGCCATGTCCAGGGTCATCCGGATGATGATCGACGACATGCAGAGCGGCCAGATATGGCCGGTGATGATCCGCATCGCGCCGGCGCCCTGAAGCTGGATCGCGGCGATGTAATCGGCGCGGCGGATGGTAAGCGTCTCGGCCCGGGCGATGCGGGCATAGGGCGGCCAGGCGGTCAGGGCGATGGCCAGGATGGCGTTCTCGATCCCCGCTCCCAGCGCGGCGACGAAAGCCAGCGCCAGCACCAATCTGGGGAAGGCAAGGAAGATATCGGTGAACCGCATCAGCACCAGATCGACCCAGCCGCCCAGATAGCCCGCCGCCGTGCCCACCAGGAGCCCGAACACCGGCGCCGTCAGCGCCACCAGGGCGACGATGAACAGGGTGATCTTCGCGCCATGCACGATGCGGCTGTAGATGTCCCGGCCAAGCTCGTCGGAGCCGAGCAGGTAGCCGCCCTCGCCCGGCGGCGTCAGCCGGGAACCGAGATCCAGCGCGGAGGGGTCGTGGGTGGCGATCAGCGGTGCGATGGCGGCGACCACGACCAGCGCGGCGATGATCAGGAAACCCAGCATCGCCAGCGGGTTGGACCGGAAGTTGAGCCAGCCGAGATAGAGCTGCGCCAGCCGCGCCTGCTGCCGTGAACGCGGCGTGTCGGTGGTCAGCCATTGCCGCCAGGTTTCGGTATCCCCGCTCATCGCGCCCTCGGGTCCACCAGCTTGTAGAGAATGTCGGAGAACATGTTCAGCCCGACGAAGATCAGCCCGACCACCACGGTGCCGCCGAGCACCGCGTTCATGTCGGCCGACAGCAGCGCGGTGGTGATGTACAGCCCCAGCCCCGGCCAGGCGAAGACGGTCTCGGTCAAGACCGAGCCCTCCAGCAGGTTGGCGTAGCTCAGCGCGATCACCGTAATCAGCGGGATCATCACGTTGCCGAGCGCGTGGCGCCAGATCACGGCGCGCTCGCTCAAGCCCTTGACCCTTGCGGTGGTGACGTATTCCTTGCCCAGTTCCTCGAGCATGAAGCTGCGGGTCATGCGGCTGATATAAGCCAGCGAGTAATAGCCCAGGATCGAGGCCGGCAGCGCGATATGGCTGACCGCGTTCCAGAAGATCGTCAGGTCGCCGGCGATCAGGCTGTCGACCAGGATCAGGCCGGTCACCGTGGGAATCACGTCCACATAGAAGATGTCGAGCCGCCCCGGCCCGCCGACCCAGCCGAGAATGCCGTAGAATACCAAGAGCCCGATCAGGCCGATCCAGAAGATCGGCATCGAGTAGCCGAACAGGCCGAACAGGCGCACCAGATGGTCCAGCCAGCGGCCCTGATGGACCGCCGCCATCACCCCCATCGGCACGCCGAGGATGACGCCGATGATGAGGCCGAGCGTGGCAAGTTCCAGCGTTGCCGGGAAGACCCGGACAATGTCATCGGAGACCGGCCGCGCGGTCAGGCGCGACATTCCGAAATCTCCCGTGAGGACATCGCCGAGATAGCCGACGAATTGCACGATCACCGGCTGGTCGAGGCCCATTTCCTCGTAGACCTGCTGATAGTGCTCCGGGGTTGCCCGCTCGCCGACGACGGCCAGGACCGGGTCGATCGGCATCACCCGGCCAATGATGAATGTGACCAGCAACAGCCCGACCATGGTCACCGCCAGCGAAACGGCAGCGCCCGCCAGCCCCTTGAGCCGACGCAAGAACGGCGCGGATAAACCGCGCCGTCCATTATCCAGGGAAGCTTGCGCCATGCGTTTACTTCGTCACCGTCCAGTAGAAGGCCGCCGTGATGGCCGAGCCGGTCACGAAACCCTTGACGTTGGCCCGCCGTCCGACCTGCTCGATCTTCTGGAACATCGGGGCGAAGGGTGAGGTCCGCTGGTGCTCGCGCTGGATGTCGATATACATCTGGCGCCGCTTCTCCAGATCCGCTTCCTCAACCGCCGCCGAAGTTGCCGCGGTCATCTCAGGGATATCCCAGGCGGTGCGCCAGGCCAGCTTGCCGGTCAGCTTCGCTTCGTCCGTGTTGTTGGGGTTATGCGCGAAGGTGTCGGCATTGGTATGCGGGTCGGGATAGTCCGGCCCCCAGGCGCCGACATAGATGTCGAACTCGCGGGCGCGGTATTTGGTCAGGGTCTGCTTGCCGGTGCCCTGGGTGATCTTGACGTTGATTCCGACCTGCCCGAAGGTGTTCTGCAGGGTCTGCGCGATCTCGATCCGCTCCTGCGCCGTGCGCACGATGATCTCGAGGTCGAAACCGTCGGCATAGCCGGCCTCGGCCAGCAGCGCCCTGGCCTTCTCCACGTTCAGCGAATACGGCTGCTCCTTCAGCTCGCCCAGATAGGTCAGCGGCAGGAACGCCTGATGCACCGTGTACTGGCCCTTCAGGAACGAGTTCGCCATGCCCTCGTAGTCGGCGAGATACTTCAGCGCCTCGCGGACCTTCGGGTTGGCCAGGATCGGGTTCTTCTGGCTCATCGAGAAATACAGGATCCGGCCACGCAGGTCGTTGTCGACGGCGAGGTCGGGATTTTCGGAGATCGCCGCGATGTCCTCGGGGCTGAGGTTACGGGCAATATCGACGTCGCCGCGTTCCAGCAACAGGCGCTGGGTCGAGGACTCGGCGATCTCGCGCACGATGACGCGCTTCATCGCCGGCTCGCCGCGGTAGTAGTCAGGATTGGCTTGCAGCGTGTAGCTCTCGTTCGGCTTCCAGTTGACCAGCGAATAGGCGCCGGAACCGGCCGAGTTGGTCCTGAGCCAGGCATTGCCCCAGTCGCCATCGACCTCGTGGCTCTTCACCACCTCGCTGTCGACGATGTAGGCGATCGTCGCGGTCAGGCAGTTGAGCACGAAGGAGGTGGCGTATTTCTTGTCGGTGGTAAGCTGGAAGGTGCTGTCGTCCAGCGCCACCAGCGTGTCGCCCAGATTGTCGGCGGTGAAACCGAACTGGGTCAGGATGAAGGACGGGGTCTTCTCCATCGCCACGGCGCGGCGCAGCGAGAACTCGACGTCGCGGGCGGTCACCGGGTTGCCGGATGTGAAGGTCATGCCGGGACGGATCTTGAAGGTGAAGACTTTGCCGTCGCCGGACACCTCCCAGCTCTCGGCGATGTCGGGCTGGTAGCCCTTCGAGAGGTCATTGGGGTCGAAGCTGACCAGCGAGCCGTAGACGTTGTTGGCGATGTCCGACCCGGAAAACTCGAAGCTCTCCTGCGGGTCGAGCGTGGTGATGTCGTCGATCCGGGTGGCGATGACGAGAATGTCGGGCGGGGTCTCGGCCAACGCCTGCGGCACCGGCAACGCAAGCGGCGCCATCAGGGTCGCGGCAAAAGAGACCGCAGAAAGTTTGCGTATCAGTCCCATGGTGTTTCCTCCTATCTCTGGTTCGCCGCCAGACTACGAATGCCCGGCAGCCTGACGGTGCGGATCGGTTCCCGCCCGTCCATTCTTGAGCACTGCCGGCGGCACCCGGCGCACACGCCGTTGTGCCGCCATGGAAGTCCGCCTGCATGACGACTGCTATGGCCATCAGATCGTGACCATGCCGGGTGGATCGTGGGGAGATTTTACTTTCGAGTCAAGAATGCTCGCGCACGCAAGCGAGATGGCGTTACAACGCCGTCTTACAGCACTGTGCCGACAGGCGGCGGCGTGCTGCCGGGCAGCCGGGTCTGGACCCGGCGCCACTCGCCGGTATTCTCGCGGCAGGCGAGACCGAAGCGGGTCGTGTGCTTGCCGTCGATCACGACGTCCTCGACGAATTCGCGGCACCAGTGCTTGGTCTCGCTGAGATAGGTCCGGGTCGGGGTGATCGACACGACGCCGGAGAGTTTGTCGTCCGCCAGCGACACCGCGGTGCCGCTGAGGGCATTTTCCAGCGCATCCTGCACCGCCCGGTCGGTCAACTCGGCGATCTGGAGCTCGCGCTCCGCCAGCGCCAGCTCGGTGCGCTGTTCCACCCAGCGATCGCCGAACACCACAATGGCGATCGCCGCGGCGACGGGGCCGGCCCAACGCAGAACCGTCCGGCCAATGGCGCGGCGCCGGCGCGCGGCAAGGCCGGAGCGGACGGCGCGGGCGAGGTCCAGTGAAATGGGCGCGTCGAGATCCTCGGCGAAGCTCTCTCTCACCGCGTCGTCGATCCGGTCGAAGGCATCGAGGACAGCGCGGGCCTCGACGTCAGCCGCAAGGCTGCGTCGCAGGCGGGAGGTCTCCTCCAGCCCGAGTTCCCGGTCGTGATAGGCCGAGAGCAATTCAGCCGTCACTTCGCCCATTCCTCAGTCACTCCTCTCAACAACGCCCCGCAGCACCTCTCGGGCCCGGGCGATTCGACTCGTCACCGCGGCGACGCTGGCGCCGGTGATCTCGGCCGCCTCCCGGTAGCTGCGGCCTTCGACCGCGACCAGGAGAAGTGCCGTTCGCTGATCTTCCGGCAACTGCGCGATCGCCGCGCTCACCGCCGAGAATTCCAGCCGGGCCATCGCTGCTCTCTCGCCGTCCAGGGCCTGCTCGGCACCCATCTGGATAGCGCCGAGCTTCTCGCCCCTTATCGCCTGGTTGCGCATCTCGTTCCGGTGAAGGTTGTGCGCAATCCGATACATCCAACTGTCGAGCCGGGTTCCCGGCTGCCACTTGTCGAGATTGACAATGGCGCGCTCGACGGTTGCCTGGGCCAGATCGTCGGCCGCTGGCACGGACCTTGTGAGCCCCAGCGCAAACCGTCTCAGACGCGGCAGGAGAGCGATGATCTCCTTCTCGATCTGGGGTTCCACGCGCCTAACCTTGCCAATGCCCTCCAAGACTATTTGAATCGATAACACCGCAGCGGCCGATTTCCTTCAAAAAAATTTCGATCGTGAGAAAGAATCAACTGGGACAGGTGTTGTCAGTTTGATGAAACCTCCACGGGAATCACCTCGAATGTATCGCAGTCGCGTCTCTTTGCGCTCACTGGCCGCCTCGACGGCCATCATTTGCGTATTGAGCCTTACGCCGCCTGCCGTGAGCCCCGACGGAGGTTTTTTCGATCTGCCACTGGCCCATGCGCAATGCTGTTTCACGGCGGAAACCCGCGTCCTGATGGCCGACGGGACCGAACGCCCAATTGCCGGGATCCGTCCCGGCGACCAGGTGATCGGCCGCACCGGCGGAGTCAACCGTGTAACCGGCATGCATATCGTCCCGCTGGGACCGCGCACGCTTTTCGGCATCAACCAGAGCCATCCGTTCTTCACCGCCGAGCATCCCTTCCTGACGCCCGGCGGCTGGCGGGCGCTGGACCGGGTGGCCACCCGGTTGGAGACGCCGGGGCTGGATGTGGCAGAACTGGCGGTGGGCGACGTGCTGATCACGGCGGCCGCGGTTTCGGGGGAGACCGCCGGCGCGCTGGCGCTCGCGCCCGCCGTCAGTTTTGGACATCTGGTGTTGCACCTCGTGACCCTCGCCGAGGGGGACCCCGCGGATCCTGTCTACAACCTGATCCTTGACGGCGACCACAGTTATGTCGCCAACGGCTTCGTCGTCCACAACAAGGGTGGTGGTCAGGGCGGCGGCCAAGGTGGCAGCACGGGCAGCGAAACCCAAGGCAGGGATGACAACACCGCCGTTGTCGACGAGACCCTTGCCGCCAACAGCACATCCGTTGAGGACGGCACGACCACGAGCGACGACTCGACAGGCGCCGAGGCCACCAAGGACGCCGACGCTACATCGACAGACGCCGGTAGCGGCGAGTTCAGCGGCAGTTCGACGCCGGCGGGCCCGGACCTTTCCGTCAGCGAGGAGCAGGACCTCATCTCCGGCGGTTGGAATTGAGCCCTCCGAATCGCTCGCCGAACACCCCCTCTCACTGACAACGCGCACCGAAACCGCGCTGGCGGCCGGTGTCTGCTGTTTCGATGCCTGCTGGGCGCGACGCAGCCAATGCGTGCATTGGTGCAAAGGCGCACTACCGGAGGTCTACCCATTGAGTCGCATGGGTGTCGTTCGCGCCTCTTTTTGACTGCAAATGAGGGGGTTGGAGCATATTTTTTATTCGCAGCTTCAAGACAGCTATGTTAGAATTCGGTGTCTCTGGCTGCGCCGGCGAACGCCACCGGGCGATTGGTTTGCCGCAGCCGAACATGTGTCGAGGACGATCAATGCTGACTTGCGTAACCGATATCCGCTCGATCGACCGGATCCGCGCTGTGACGGGTTATCCTGTCAATTTTGACGCTGCAGGGGCCAACTGGCTGCGCAAAATCGGGTCTGTCCGGTCTGCTACGACGGATATCAATTGACCGTTCATTTGCTTGCCCGAAAATCCGGCACGCGTACTTCGTGCCAAAACGCAATCGAGGAAGGGAGCGAGGAATGCTTCCGCGTTTACGCCGGGATAGGCCGGCAGGGAAATTGATGCGCAGCACCGCCATAGCGCTGATCGCGATGGTGATGCCGCTTGGCTTGGACATCTCCAGTGACGGAGATGTGTCGTTCGGCGCGCCTGTCGCCCACGCCTCGCCCGAAGGCGAAGGCCGCGGCCCCCGGGGCAACAGCGGCCACGGCAATGGCGATGAGAACCCCGACTCAGAGGACAACGGCGGGAGCAACCTTGACTCGGATAACCCGGGCCAAGGCAGCAAATCCGGTGGCGATGCGGGTGACGGCGCCGGCGGCGGTGGCGATGCGGGTGACGGCGCCGGCGGCGGCGAAGGCGGCGGTGGCGGTGGTTCCGGCGGTGGCGGCGGCGACGGCGGCGAGGGTGGCTCCGACGGCGGTGAAAGCGGAGGCAGTTCCGGTGGTAGCGCTGGCGAAGGCAGTGGCGGGGATGGCTCCGGCGGTGGCAGTGGCGGGGATGGCTCCGGCGGTGGCGGCGGTGGTTCCGGTGGTGGCGGCGGCGAGGGTAGTCCCGGCAGTCAGGGCAGCGTCACTGGCAGCACTCCCGGCGTGCCCGGACCGTCCGCCTTGGCGTTGGATGAATGGTTCGATGGCAGCGCCGAACCCGCTGGTCCGGATCTCACCGAGAGTGAAGAGCAGGATCTTATCTCGCGGGGTTGGCAATGAGGGTTGGCCGAATTCTCGCCGTAGCCGTCGTCTCCTGCCTATCGAGCGTATCCGCTCTGGCGGCACAGGCGGAGACCCCCTTGGAGGGGACGGTCCAGTACGCCCTGGAGAACCTGACGAGCGGCCGGTCGACCGCTGCCCTGATCGACGGCACACAGATCACGGTCATGCCGACCCGGACCTGGAAGAGCGTCACCGGGCATTACTGCCGCAGGTATGAAATCACCATCACGGAACCGGGTGCCGACCCGGACCATGGCGAGTGGACACGCTGCCGCAACGGCGACGGCGTATGGCAGATGGTGAAGGAAAATTGATGGCGCGTTGATCGGAGATTCTCTGATTACAGCCTCGCAGTCGACGTTCATTTAAAATTTACTGTATGTGCATCGACTGAGCATTCGATTTATCTCCTGCCCGCGATTGCGTACGCTGGGCGTTGAGCTAAACCAATGAAGGGAGCGAACAACGCTCCGGAAACCGGGCCAGAAAGTTCTGGCGACTCTGCTTGTACGCAGCAGCGCGATTGCGCTGATTGTGGCATTCATGCCGCTCGGCATCCATCTCACCGCCAGACTGCAAACCACTCAGGCGCTAATCTTGCCGTCCCGCAGTGCGATCGCGCGGCTGCCGAGCCGCCCGGCATCGGCGGGGTCGTGCGACACCACCAGGGTTGCGAGCCCGCGGTCCCGGGTCAGCCTGCGCACCAGATCGGCCATTTCGTCGCGCCTG
>Ga0209980_10000966_pt1 | contig 15757 bp, 15 predicted proteins | sample CR02metaG_FD_183611 | JGI IMG/M metagenome (GOLD analysis project Ga0209980, IMG submission 183611) | Deep subsurface microbial communities from Mariana Trench to uncover new lineages of life (NeLLi) - CR02 metaG (SPAdes) (version 2) | ecosystem: Environmental > Aquatic > Marine > Ocean trench...
AATTCAATGCGCCCGCTACTGGAAAACGCCAATGGTTTGGCAAAAGGAATATCGACGGCAAAACTTCCGCTCAACTCGTAATCCATATTCCTGCGCATGCCGGTTCCAATGAGTGACGAGAGTTGTGAAGTCGTTCTCAGCAGATCCAGTTCCACGCTGATCATGAATTGGCCATTACCATCCGACGGCACGGTGAAATTTCCCCGCGTCTCTCCGCTGGCGAATTGCTGATCTCCGAGCCGGATGCGATATCGTACCGACTTGATCGGTAGCGGAAACGGATTCGGGTTGCTGACATCGAAGCCAAGCAGGAAAGTTTGCCGGTGAAAGTCGACGTCCGTAATCTCGACGCTCATGAGCCTGACGGAAGGCGAGCTGATCACTGCATCCATTCCGGCACAGCCAGACATCGCAACAATGGCAACAAACGATGCGGTTCTTAATCCAAAGTTTTGACTATTCATATTTACCCCGGCCTTGCGATGCTCAATGAAGCTTCTGCCCCAGTTCTCCCCAGCGAGCACCGATGAGCATCCATTCGTCATCGTCCATCTCCAGCTCCAGAGAAAACTGGTAGGCGTCGGCATTGACGCCGAGCGCACGGCTCGTCGTTCCGACGCCGGCGACTGTAAGCAAGATTTCGGCGGCTGTATCATCCGTAATTGTCATCTCGTCGATTTTCATTACCAGCACAATTGCCTTCTGGCGCAAAAAATAGAGACGCAGAATCTTATCGATTGCATCTCGGTCATTGCCCCTGGCATCCGCATAGTTCTCCGAGATCGTAGCCATCAGGCTTCGGCGGTCCAGGCCCTCGGCGGCGCTTTCTGCGTTGGCAACCCAATGGCGGAGCGCCTCTTCGGGCCCGGCAGAAGGGCCTCCGCAGGCAGTGAGCAACGCGCACACCATGCATGCCGTAATCAATCGCATAGAGCCTGCCCCGTCGGGATCGAACAATTAAATAGAGCTTCCCGAAATATAATGCTAAAACACACTATGAGCGGATGGACCCGCCCTATTCTGTGACTTGGTTCGCAGATCGAATCGAAGCTCCCGGTCATGGATGCAACTCTTCATTATTGGCGGTGTGATATGGCAGTAAAATTATTGAGCGAAAGCATGGACGCGACGATTACCGACGATGACCAGGTTCGCATGGACGGAATTCTGTCTTTCTGGTTCAGGGACCATGAACTCAGCGCCCCACAGATAGACGGGCGCATGGATACCTGGTTTGGCGAGGACCCTTTATTCGATCACGAGATTGAAAAGGAGTTTGCGGAGGACGTTGACAGAGCATCAGCCGGTGAACTCGACCACTGGGCCCACGACCCCAGGGGCCGGCTGGCCCTGATCCTGCTGCTCGATCAGTTCCGGCGGAATATCTATCGCGGTACTGCCAAAGCGTTCGAGAAGGATAGAGCTGCCTTGAAACTCTGTGTCGAAGGAGCAATGGCGAAAACGGACAGGGACCTGGCACCCATACATCGGGTATTCTTTTACATGCCCCTGCAACATGCCGAGTCGCGCAAGGTGCAGGCCAAATCCCGCAAAATTTTCGAACGCCTTGCCGGGGCGGTATCACCGACCTACAAAGAGACGTTCGAGACCATTGCCCAGTTCGCCGATCTCCATGCCGACATCATCGACCGATTCGGTCGATTCCCGCACCGCAATAAATTATTGAACCGCGAAAACAATCCCGAAGAAGACAAGTACCTGGCAGACGACAGCCCCGATTTCGATCAGGGTTAATTGGGAAACAGGCCACGTTTTGGTTTTCGCTGACGTTGCGAGCGGCATGCATCGGGTGTGTCCCACGAGTGAGTTTAAATCCCGAGCGAGGGGGATATACCCGATGCATGCCGTGAGCCCGACGGATGACAAAAACGTGGTCTGTTTTCCAATTATGCCAAATGTTGCCGCGATACTCGCAGATAACGAACCGTTAATAATATTGCGGCGACCGACAAGCCCAGAACGAAGCCTGCCCAGACGTATTGAGGCGGAAGGCGATATGTGATGGCGGCCAAATAGGCGAGTGGAAAGGCCAGGAACCAGTACGAGAATATATTGATGGCCATCGGCACCCGCGTGTCCTTGTAACCGCGCAACACACCCGTCGCCCCGATTTGCACACCGTCTCCTATCTGAAATACCGCAGCCATCAGCAAGAGGCTGATGGCGATCGCCTGCACCGCCGGGTCGTTCGTATAAAGACTCACGACGGCGTTCCTGAAAACCAGCAGAAATAATGCAGTGCAGGCCATGAAAAAGCCGCACATCAGAATACCTATTACACCGCTAAACCGGGCAGCCAGCGGATTGGTAGCACCCAGCGCATGACCGATGCGGATAGTCGCCGCGGAGCTAAGGGCCAGTGGAATCATGAACATCGTTCCCGCGAAATTAATCGCAATTTGATGCGCCGCAGTGATTTCCGCGCTACGCGTCCCCATCAATATCGACACTGCCGAAAACAGACCTGCTTCAGCCGTAATCATCAGTGCTATTGGTGTGCCCAGGGAGAAAATCTCCTTGAGAATTGAAATGCGACTGACAGCTGCGCGAGCGAATATCTGCAGCGGCCGATACTTTGGATGAAGACATACATACGTTCCGAGCACAATCATGATCAGCCACATCGTGATCGCGCTTGCCAAGCCGCACCCGACGACACCGAGCACAGGCGCACCAAAATGGCCGAACATCAATACATAGTTCAGGAACACATTGCACGCCAGCGCGAGCAGAGACGTGTACATGATCGGTCGGGTATGGCCAATGCCCTCCGACGTAAACCGGAACACCAGGAACGCGCAGATCGCGGGCGCACCAAACATGATCGCGCGAACGTACGCTACGGTCAGGTCCCGAAACTCGCTCGCGATGCCCACGAAACGAAGTGCCGGTTCGACAAGCAACTGGGCGAGAACCAGAATTGAAACGCCGAGCACCACGCTCAACCAAAGCCCCTGACGGGTGTACGCTCCTATGAGCGATGGATTGCCCGCACCAAAATGCCGGGCCGCGATCGGGGAAATCGCCATCATCAAGCCGAGCATTACCGTAAAACCAAGAAACCACACGCTGCCGCCAACTGCGACGGCGGCGAGCGCTTCAGCGCCAAGGCGCCCGGCCATCACCGCATCCGCAAACTGCATGCCTGCGATGGCAAGGTTGTTGATGACCAGCGGACCGGCCAGGCGCAAGAGCGCCCTGGCTTCCTGACGCCAGTTTTTGCTCGGTGCAAAAGTTGTCATTCGTATTATGGTGTTGGGGAATGCGACTGTAGCACGTAGCGCTTATGTTCAATCCTTGCAATAGTGTAAAGTTGCGGCGCGATCTCGGCGCGCTCATTGGAATATCGGAGACAGATATGTTGCACGATGGACGATCCATGCGGGTGGCGGTAGTCGGGGGCTTGAGGATTCCCTTCTGTCGCGCGCATTCTGTATACAGAGGCTGTTCCAACCAGGACATGATGACAGCCACATTGAGTGCCCTGGTCGACAAGTACGACTTAAAGGACCAGACGCTCGGCGATGTTGCGCTCGGTGCGGTGATAAAGCATTCAAAGGACTGGAATCTTGCCCGGGAATCGGTCATCGGTTCGGGACTTTCACTGAAGACGCCGGCTGTCGATTTGCAGCGTGCGTGCGGCACGAGCATTGAGGCCTGTATACAGGTCGCGAACAAAATCGCGTTGGGGCAGATCACAGCGGGCATTGCCGGTGGAACGGACTCTATAAGCGATTCGCCCATCGTTTATCGGGACGGGCTTCGCAGAATCATGCTGGACAGCCACGGCAGCAGATCTGTGATGGGGAAGATTCTTCCCTGGTTTCGGCTTCGACCTCCGCATCTTTTGCCCGAGCTCCCCGGCATCACAGAACCGCGCACGGGCCTGTCGATGGGCGAGAGTATGGAGATTACGGCGAAGGAGTGGGAAGTGCCCCGTGAGCACCAGGACCAGCTTGCATTCACCAGCCACGTGAAAGCGGCGAATGCATACGAGGACGGTTTTTATGACGGCCTTGTCGTTCCCTACCAAGGTGCCGAAGAAGACAATAACATTCGCCGGGATACGAGCTATGAAAAACTCGCCGCCCTGAAGCCGGTTTTTGACAAGGGTGAAGGGGGAACGATGACGGCGGGTAACAGCACGCCGTTGACCGATGGCGCCGCCGCCGTGTTGCTCGCCTCCGAAGACTGGGCAAGGCAGAAAAACCTGCCGATCATTGCCTACATAACATTCGTCAATGTTGCGGCCGTTAACTTTATCGGTGCCGATGGACTCCTGATGGCGCCGGTATTTGCGGTCTCGGACATGCTAAGGAAAGCCAACCTTCGGTTGCAGGACTTCGACTTTTACGAAATTCATGAGGCTTTCGCCGCACAGACTATCGCCACCCTGAAGGCCTGGCAGTCGGAAGAGTTTTGCCGCGCGAGGCTGGGTCGTAATGAACCCCTGGGTCCGATTGAGCTCGCCAGGCTCAACGTCAAGGGTGGCAGCATTGCGATCGGGCATCCGTTTGCTGCGACTGGTGCCCGGGTAATTGCTACGATGGCCAAGCTGCTGCACGACAAAGGATCAGGTCGCGGCCTGGTGTCGGTCTGCACGGCCGGGGGCATGGGCGTGACCGCAATCATGGAAGCGGCAACGCGCTAAGGAGCGCGGCCTGGCCGACACGGCCCGACGAGATATTATTGAGCACCATCTACGGAGCGCTAACTACTGAGCGCCAACTGACCAGAACACTGACCGCGAAATGCGGGGAGCGCTATGGGGGAATTCAGCGAAATACTGGCGGCGATTAACGCCGTCCTGTGGAACGAAACCTGGCTCTATATCATTGTTGGTACAGGCATTCTTTTCACGGTCTGGAGCGGCGTTTCACAGTACCGGGTTTTGACGCATGGACCAGCCGTTGTTCGCGGCGTGTACGACGACCCTGACGACCCGGGTGCTATCAATCATTTCCAAGCGCTCTCGGCGGCCCTTTCGGGTACGGTCGGGCTCGGAAATATTGGCGGCGTGGCGCTCGCCATTACGCTCGGTGGTCCGGGCGCGATCTTCTGGATGTGGGTTGTTGGCTTCCTCGGCATGGCGATCAAGCTGACCGAAGTTACGATGTCGATGCTCTACAGAAACACCGACGATCCGCTGAACCCGCATGGTGGTCCGATGTGGGTAGCCGACAAGGCGCTCGCCCGATTGAAACCGGAATTAAAATGGCTGGGCAAAGCAATCGCGATCATTTTTTGCATCTGTCTGCTCATGTCATCGGCAACCGGTGGAAATATGTTCCAGGCCTGGAATATCGCCGAAGTCACCAACGAATATTTTGGTATTCCGGGCTGGATTTGCGGGTTCGTCCTGGCTGCGCTTGTCGCGACGGTCATCATCGGCGGCATCACGAGAATCGGCAAGGTCGCCGGCACGTTGGTGCCGTTCATGGTCGTCCTTTATTTGCTGGTCGGCTTCTACGTTCTTTTCCTGAACATCGAAAAAGTTCCGGGGATTTTTGCGCTGATCATCACAAACGCCTTTACACCGACGGAAGCAAGCGGCGCATTTATCGGTGGCACGGTCGCGTCCGCTTTTCTCTTCGGCATGAAACGCGCTGTTTTCTCCAATGAAGCCGGCCAAGGTTCATCGCCGATCGCGCACTCGGCGGCGAAAACCGACGAGCCTGCGCGGGAAGGAGTGGTCGCCGGGCTGGAACCATTCATCGACACAATCGTCGTCTGTACCTTTACGGCGCTCATTATTCTCGCTACCGGTATCTGGAACCGCGGCCCGGACGTCATGTTCGCGGGCGCCCCGGACGCAGTACAGACCGAGTCCGGTTGGCAATACGAGGATACCGCTGCGCCGGATGGTGAATGGACGGACGGCGAGATCGTTACACTTGTTGTCAAAGCAGGCGAGAATGCGGCAACTGGTCAGCCCTACCATCGCATCGACGGCATCGTGACCGCGCAGGCTACGGGCTTTGTGATCAACTGGGATGCTCTCGATGTCGCGGTCAAACCGGAAATCGTCGCCGGTGGACTGTACAAGACTTATGTCGGAGCAACGTTAACGGCCAAAGCGCTCGATTCGGTTACTCCCGGGCTTGGTAAATGGCTCATCACCGTTGCGTCCTGGTTGTTCGGGATATCAACCATCATTGCCTGGGCTTATTACGGCGAGCAGGGGATCATCTATCTCGTCGGCGACAGGGGCGTGTTGCCTTTCAAACTTGTCTATTGTGGCCTGACGTTTCTCGCAACGCTGGGACACATACAGACCGATACCGATCTCGACAACATGACGGGCATCGGGCTCGGCGTAATGGTCTGGGCAAATCTGCCGATTTGCTGGATATTCGGCTACCAGGCAATGCGGGCATACAAAGACTATATCAGCAGACTCAAAGATGGCCGCATGGGGCCGGGCCATCCGCCACCGAGTATCGAGGATCTTCTTTCCGGGAAAGACGTCGAATCGCGTTAGCCGAATGTTTCACCACTACGGAGTGCGGCCCTGCGCTCTCGGAAATACACAAGGTTGTTCCACTCACTCAGAAAATCCCTCAACCGATCAAATCCTTAAGCGATCTTACACAGCAACTGCTGAAACATTCGGGCCAGAATAACCCTTGTCTGATCAGCTGCGCGTCAAAAGTCAACGATGATTGTTGCACCATCCTCGATGGAAAAGGCTTGTGATACCGGAAATTCTATGTCGTTGTCTGTCTCGGGATCGTCGTCATCTGCCTGGCAGGTGAATGCCGCGGTGTACTCGCCTACGGACAGAAAGTTCACCTCGTAAACATACGTCCCTGACTCGCTCTGTGACACTGTGGCAGTCGTCAAAGGATCATTAGTCCGATCACCGATGTCGCCGGGCGGGTCGACGACGCCGGCATATACGTAAACTGCATTGCCTGTATCCATCGCGAGATTATTCGTACAGCTCCCGTCATTTACGAGCGCTTCCGCGACCGTCCCGTTCAGAGTGCCATACGCGGCCAGGTTCGTAACCCGGAGAGCAGGCCTGAGCTGCAGCCCAGGCTGACCAACGGGATCGCTTAGTGCTTTTCTCAAATCCCAGTCAATAACGATGTTTGTCGACTGATTCTGCGTCACCGTAAATCCGCTCACCAGCTTCAGGCCGGATTGACTTCCGCTCGGTACCCTCAGCTCGAACCGGCCTTGCGGCACCATCGCGTAGGAATCGAATATGTTGTCGAACTCTGCATTCACTGCAAGCCGTATCCAGTTGTACGACCCCACGGGCACGCGTGTGTCGGGTAACAACTCGGCCGTCATGCCGCCCGATAATGTCAACAGATCAAAATCTTTCGGTGGGTCGAAAAGCACTTCGATCTCGTCACCCGATTGTGGCTTCAGCGTGACACCCGCAAACTGCACATTGACTTCTGTCACCTCGTCGATAGTTGCGTCCGTAATGGCAATATTAATTATTCCTGTTTGCTCGACGGGCACTTCTTCACCACCACCACACGCCGTGAGAACAAGGAACAGAGCGGCGCTGATCCAGACCCGCAATCGATTCATTTGAGTAATCATGTGAATTCCAACCCTGTGTCAAAATTTATTCTTGTCCCGGGACCGTAGCAAGCAACTGCGCCACGACGGTGGGTAGATTCACATAATACCGAAGATATTTTTGCCGGACGACTGTCTGTGATTACCGACAGCTGCCTTCAAGGCCGGACAGGATGTTATGTGTCTGCGCTGTCCCGGCGCCGAGTTTTTTTGTGAAGTAAATCCAATGCGCTGTCCAGGCGATCCTTTGCCTGTGCGGTGACCCCCCCTTTCCGATACTCGTCTACGACGAAAGCCTCGACACGTGAGACCATTTTGTCGACATCCTCGATCGGGAATTTGTCATCGTCTTCCGGTAGGCCGTGAACGCGCGAGGCCGCACCGAAAAGATTTATCCAGCGTTCGCTGCGATGGCCAACGCGCAACAGGTCATAAAATTCCGGGCCGGGTCTTGCTCCCCCGCGAACCAGGCTGAGAATGCCGGCAACCAATGAAACCGGCAGCAACAGCAGGTCACGAAAGCCGTCGAATAGAAGTTTGACCTGGAACACGACGACGTCCCGGATAAGTGTCCAGCGGTCGGGACCTTCGTTTTCTTCAACTTTTTCCGGTTCGCCAGCCATCGATCGCCTGCCTCAAAGTGCTGTGAATATAGCATGTGTCAGACAGCCGACCTGCGCTGTGCGGGCTAGCGTCAGTTCCCGTGATTTAGTATTGTTACTCAAGCACTTGCGTGAACTGACCACGGGCAATCCCTTATATGCCACCTTTTGAATCTTCGTCCGAGTATGAGCATGGACTTCCGGAGTCCCTTGGCATCCTGCTCGTCAACACAGGCACGCCCGATGCACCAACGCCGGATGCCGTGAGACGTTACCTGAAGCAGTTCCTGGCCGATCCCCGCGTTGTGGAGTTGCCCCGCTGGATCTGGTGGCTTGTGCTCCACGCCTACATACTCCGTGTGCGACCCGAAAAGTCGGCGGTCGCCTACAGAAAAGTATGGACAGACCAGGGCTCACCGCTTCTTTTGCATTCAATGGACATCGCAGGCTCGGTTCAGGAAAAAGTTTCCACTCGTCTGTCCGGGGCCACGCATGTCAAGATGGCAATGAGCTATGGCAATCCATCGATAGACAGCGCATTGGAGAGTATGTACCGGCAGTATGTCCGGCGATTGCTCGTGCTGCCCCTTTATCCGCAGTACTCCGGCACGACTACGGCATCCGTTTTTGACCTGGTGACCACCGCACTAAGCCGCCGCCGCTGGGTCCCGGAATTGCATTTCATCAACCATTATCACGACTCGGCCGGGTATATCTCTGCGATAGCCGCCAGCACTCGTGATTTCTGGGACCTGCATGGCCGTGGTGAGCGTCTTTTGTTTTCGTTTCACGGCCTCCCTCGTCGATTACTCGATAAAGGAGACCCCTATCACTGTCAGTGCCAGAAAACCGCAAGGCTTGTTGCAGAATCACTGGAGCTCGATGAAGGCACCTGGCAGCTAAGTTTTCAATCGCGTATTGGCCGGGAAGAGTGGTTGCGGCCATACACGGATGACACAGTAAGAACCTGGGGCGCAGAGAAACTCGATAAGATCGACGTCGTGTGCCCGGGCTTCGCCGTGGATTGTCTTGAGACTCTTGAAGAGATCGCAATACGATACGCCGGCGACTTTACCGCAGCCGGCGGCGGAGAGCTTCGCTACATCCCGGCGCTCAATGCCCGCGACGACCACGTCAGTTTCTTATGCCGCCTGATCGAAAGAAATGTCGCTGGCTGGCCGGAAGCATCCCCGGACTGGAGCCTGTCTGAAGCGGCGCGTGAAATGGACAAGAGCCTGCAGCGTGCACGTAAAATGGGTGCGGAGCGCTGACGTTGCTCGGGGAGTTTCTCGAAATCAGCGTACAGGCGCCCGACATCCTCGAGTCGCTGAGATTTTATAGGGCGCTCGGTTTTTCAGAACTGGAAGTTGGAGATGTCCGGCCGTACAAATACGCTGTCGTTAGCGACGGCGAATTGTGTATTGGCCTGCACGATCGGGCTGTTGACGGGCCCACGCTGACTTTTGTCCATCGAGATCTCGCCCAACACGCACGTGCAATGTCCGATCACGGATTCGATTTCGATCTGCTGAAGATCGACAGTGACGTGTTCAACGAACTCAGCTTTTGTGATCGCGACGGCCACATGATTAGCATGATCGAAGCCAGGACGTTTTCACCGGCCGCGGAGGATGTCGAAAAGTCGATTTGCGGTGATTGGTTTGAAATGAGCCTGCCTGCACGCGATGCGATGAGTGCCGGTCGTTTCTGGGCGCCGCTGGCGCCAGTGATGCTTGAACTTCGCGAGGAGCCGACACCGCACCTTCGCTTCGCTGCCGCCGGCATGTCACTGGGACTCAGTGAGCACAAGGCGCTCAGGAAGCCCTCCCCCTGTTTTATCTGCGATGACCTGACGTCGGTTTTGGCTGATGTCGAAAGGCATGGCCTGAACATCGATACGAATCCAGAATACGAATCCGCATTCTTATCGATCGAGGCGCCGGAAGGAACGACGCTTTACTTGTTCGAGGCAGATTTTCTGGCGCCCGACGACGGCGACTAACAGGCTGTTTTGTTGCACCACTAACCTGCAGTGCTCGTATGATTGATATCCCGGATCAGCCGCATCGCCCTGCCGAGATAAGCGCTGCCGAAAAGATTCAAGTGGTTGAGGATATGGTAGAGCTGATACAGCTTGAGCCTGTTTTCGTAACCCGGTTCCATCGGCCAGCTCTCCTGATACGCCGCATAAAACTCAGGCCCAAAACCACCGAATAACTTGGTCATCGCAATATCGGATTCCCGATCGCCGTAATAGACGGCCGGGTCAAAGATCACAGCTTGGCCGTTCGTCGCCGCCCAATTACCGCCCCAGAGATCGCCATGCAGAATCGATGCTGCCGGTTGATAATCGTGAAAAAGCAGCGCGAAATTTTCACTCAATTCCGTACCGGCCGATTGCAGCTCACCGCCGAAGCCGTTGCTGGATGCAAGCTGCAACTGAAAGCCCAGGCGTTGATGCCTGAAGAATTCCACCCAGTCGCTTGACCATTGATTGTGCTGAGGCGTTTTGCCGATGGTGTTATCGCGGTGCCAGCCGAATTTCTTTTTGCAATTACGATGCATGGCCGCCAACTGCTGTCCGAAGAGGCGCTCCGTATCGCTGGTCGGCCGGTCGAACTCGATCCATTCGATCGCGAGGTATGCGGCATCTGCTGTCACACCGCAAGCCAGGACATCCGGCACGCGAACTGCCTTTACTGCGCGGAGCTCACGAAGCCCCTCTGCCTCCGCTTCGAACATGTCGAGTGAATTCCCGGGCCCGGTTTTGACAAAGACCGCTGCGTCGTCAGTATCGATTTGCCAGGCGGCGCTGATGTCGCCACCACCGACGGAGCGGGGGCTGGCGTTATCCGCTACGGAAACAGCGTCTTCCCGAAGTGCTGCGAAGATGTCTTGCCAGTCAGGCATCCTTAAGCTCTAAGATCGCCCGTCCTGACGGGCGAAATCTGTTTAGGCCAGATCCGAGACGCGTGCCGCCTGCCGTCGCAGTGCCTGACCGATGCCTGCTTCGTCGAAAAGCGCGTTGATCTTGCCGAGGTCGGGCGCGACGGGACGCAGGTCAGATGCCGGCCTTTCAAACACGGCATCGCAGACCAGGCCGGTCAGCTTGCGCGCGAGCATTGCCGCATCCTTGTGCGTGTTCAGCTTGTCCCCGAGCGTTTTTGCACCACGAACGTTCACTTCGTGAACGCGCTCAAGGTTGTCATACACCTTTTCGAGACTGCCGAAATGCTGCAACAGGGCGGCGGCGGTCTTCTTACCTACGCCCGGCACGCCTGGAATGTTATCGGCGCTATCCCCGGCGAGCGCGAGGAAATCGGCGATCTGCTCCGGCCATACACCGAAGAATTCCGGAATCTGGTCGTATTTAATGCGGCCTTTCCCCGCGAAATCCCAGAACACATCGACCTTGGAAACAAGCTGAGTCAGATCCTTGTCCCGGCTGACGATCGTGGAGGGTCGACCTTGCTTTCGTCCCTCTGCAACCAGCGTTCCGATCAGGTCATCCGCCTCGTAATCGGGGCTCGCGCATTCCATCAGGCCAAGGGCTCTTGTGAACCGGCGGCACTGCACGAACTGCCGCTTCAATTCCGGCGGCGCAGGCTCGCGGTTTGCTTTGTACTTAGGATAGATTTTTGTGCGAAAGGACTTCGACAAACTTTCGTCAAAAAGAACAGCCACGTATTCCGGCTTTACCTGTTCCATGAAGTTGCCGAGAAAGCGGCAGTAACCATAGAGTGCGTTTATCGGGTTGCCATCGTCATCGACCATGTCGTCGGGCATCGAATAATGCGCCCGAAAAACATAAACGCTGGCATCAATCAGATATTGCATTGCCCGCTGATTCGCCGACCGATAGATGATCGCTGAGCCGCGCATGGAGCGGGCTGGAACGGGGAATATGTGCAAGCAGGTACTGCATCTGGTCGGCGAGAACTTTGCGGCCCTTGAGATAAATGTACTCGGCGTAAGTCGGTGTGAACGGTACTGCAATCAATTGCAATGCAGCCTGCTCAGGCGTCCGCCCACCCTTATGATTATTGCAACGCCGACAAGCCGTCACGACATTGTTCCAGACGTCCCGGCCACCATGCGAAAGTGGCGTGATGTGATCTCTGGTCAGGTCCCTGGTCGGAAAGCGCATTGCACAATAGAGACACAGATTCGCATCACGCTTGAATAGCGTCCGGTTATTCAGTGGCGGCACATACTCATTGCGCACAAACGTCAGTCCCTTGCTCGTGCCACGAGTAGAAATGATCGAATTGACGTCAATGGCGCTTCGGCGACCACTGATCGCACTGTATCCGCCATACACCGTATACAGGCGGCTGCCGCAGGCATAGGCAACCTGCTCCGTGTGGTACAGGCGTACCGCCTCACGGTAATCGATCCATTCGAGCGGCATGCCGGCCACATCTGTTCGCAGTACTTGCTGCGAAATATCTGAAGCTGACCCGTAAAACATATGCTCCCACACTCCCCAGTACTGTAGTTTGCAGGACGCCGAACAAAAATCAAATCTGTCGCGTATTTGCGAAACACCCGTGCTATGTCATTATTCGCGTTTCGCGTGACAGAAGGGTGGATACCCGTCCCAAAAACAGCATTCAGCTACGTGGATGCTCGGAAATCACCTATTCGTCAGTCGTTATTCTGTCGCTATAGTGCGCGATGCTAGATCAAATTTTCTTGGCTTTTGGAGACATACGATGCCGCTGACTGTTGGCGTGCTGAAGGAGACTCTGCAATCTGAAACACGGGTCGCCCTTACCCCGGAGATCACTGGCAAGCTTCAGGGCCTGGGTGTTGCGATCGTCATGGAGCATGGTGCTGGACTGGGCTCGCAACTACTCGACTCCGATTACGACGGCGTCGAGTTCACCAATGCAAAAGGCGTGCTTGCGAAATCTGATCTGTTGTTTACGGTGCAGCCAGCCAGCGAGAATGCCGTTAACAAGCTCAGCTCCGGATCCGTCGTCGTCGGACTGATGTACGGGCACTCGAATCCAAGCCTCGTCAAGGCCCTCAAAAATAAAAAGCACACGGGCTTCGCAATGGAACTCATACCGCGAATTTCGCGGGCACAAAGCATGGACGTTCTCTCATCCCAGGCCACTGCCGCCGGCTACCAGGCGGCTTTGCTCGCGGCGACCACCCTGGATAAGTTTTTCCCGATGCTGACAACTGCCGCCGGTACGATTCGGCCCGCGCTGGTACTCGTCATCGGCGCAGGCGTGGCCGGCTTGCAGGCGATTGCGACCGCCAAGCGCCTTGGGGCAATCGTCACGGGCTACGACGTGCGTAGTGCAACGAAGGAACAGATCGAATCACTCGGTGCAAAATTCGTCGAAACAGGAGTCAGTGCCGAGGGCGAAGGCGGCTACGCACGCGAACTGACGGATGAAGAAAAAGAACAGCAACAGGCCGCGCTCGAAAAAGAAATCGCACGCTCGGACGTTGTTATAACTACAGCAGCGATTCCAGGGCGGCCTGCCCCGCGAATCATTTCCGCGGCAGCGGTTGCGATGATGAAACCCGGCGCCGTCATTATCGATCTCGCGGCGGAAACGGGCGGCAATTGCGAGTTGACCAAGCCTGGCGAAACGGTCATTGAAAACAATGTGAAGATCGTCGGGCCAGTCAACCTTCCCGCCTCCCTGGGCAGGCATGCAAGCGAGATGTATGCCAGGAATCTATTCAATTTCATCAAGCCGGCGATCGAAGACGGCGAGTTGAACATTGACTGGGAGGATGAGGTTTTCGCGCAATCCGCTCTGACGCGTGACGGTGAGATAAAGCATGAAGCAACACGGGAAGCCATCGAAGGAGGACCTGCCCGATGATTGACGGATTCATCGCACTTTACATTTTCATGCTGGCAGCGTTTGTCGGCCACGAAATCATCGGGCGCGTGCCGTCCATTCTTCACACACCATTGATGTCGGGATCGAACTTCGTGCACGGCATCGTTCTGGTCGGTGCAATGGTTGCCCTTGGCAGGGCCGACACGACAATGGAGCTCACAATCGGCTTCATCGGCGTATTTCTCGGCGCCGGAAACGCAGTCGGCGGTTACGTCGTCACCGAGCGAATGCTCGAGATGTTCAAGAGCAGCAAGGAGAAAGGCTCATGAGCGAATTTGTCTCGATGCGTTCGGTGATCGAAGCCAGTTATTTCATCGCGGCAATCCTGTTCATTTTCGGCCTCAAGCGGATGAGCTCTCCGGTGACGGCGCGCGGCGGCATCATCTGGGCCGGCGCCGGCATGGTCGTTGCAACGCTGGTGACATTCCTGTACCCGGGCATGGGCAATTACGCCCTGATGATGGTGGCCATCTTTATCGGTGGCGTGCTTGCCTGGGTCAGCGGCAAGAAAGTCGCGATGACCAACATGCCGCAGATGATCGCACTTTATAACGGCATGGGCGGCGGTGCCGCAGCGGCGATTGCCGCGGTTGAGCTGTTAGGTGGAGAGGAGCATGGCCTGGTATTCGGCACGCTCGCTGTCCTCGGCGGCATGATCGGTGCCGTGTCATTCAGCGGCAGCCTCATTGCGTTTGCGAAGTTACAGGGACTGATGAAGAGCACTGTTCGCTTCGGCGGCCAACAACTTCTCAACCTTTTGTTGCTGACAGCGACGGTCGGCCTTGCGGGCATTATCGTCTTCCAGCATGGCGACATAAACCTCGTCTCCGTGTTCTTCCTGCTCGCCCTGATACTCGGCGTGACGATGACGTTACCGATCGGCGGCGCCGACATGCCGGTCGTCATTTCTCTTTACAACGCCTTGACCGGCCTTGCTGTCGCCTTTGAAGGCTTCGTATTGCAGAACGCCGCGATGATCATTGCGGGTACAGTCGTCGGCGCGGCCGGTACGCTCTTGACACAGTTGATGGCCAAAGCAATGAATCGCTCTCTTGCCAACGTCCTCTTCTCCGGATTCGGTGACGAGGTGGTGGGCGAAGCCAGCGATATCTCCGGCAGTATGAAGCCTATCGAAGCGGCCGACGTCGGCGTCATGATGGCGTTTGCCGACAAAGTGCTGATCGTGCCTGGCTACGGCATGGCGGTTGCTCAAGCGCAGCACAAAGTATGGGAACTCGCCCAGTTACTGATAAGCCGCGGCGTCGACGTCAAGTTCGCGATTCACCCGGTCGCGGGAAGAATGCCGGGCCATATGAATGTGTTGTTAGCGGAGGCCGGCGTGCCTTACGACATTATTTATGACCAGGACGAGATCAACGCCGAGTTTACAAGCGCGGACGTCGCTCTTGTTATCGGCGCAAACGATGTCGTCAACCCGGCTGCGCGGACGGATCCCGCAAGCCCGATCTACGGCATGCCGATCCTGAATGCCGATCATGCGAAGAATGTCATCGTTATCAAACGCGGACAGGGCGTCGGATTCTCAGGCATCGAGAACGCATTGTTCTTCCTGGACCAGACAAGAATGTTGTATGGCGATGGCCGGGAGATGGCGAGTCAGCTCATTCAGGAAGTAAAATCTCTTTGATGTAGCAACGTATCGCCCGTCAGGATAATAGGGACGGACCCCGGGACAGACCCGAGTAGAGAAAAAAGGGCCGACCC
>Ga0209980_10000967_pt1 | contig 15755 bp, 17 predicted proteins | sample CR02metaG_FD_183611 | JGI IMG/M metagenome (GOLD analysis project Ga0209980, IMG submission 183611) | Deep subsurface microbial communities from Mariana Trench to uncover new lineages of life (NeLLi) - CR02 metaG (SPAdes) (version 2) | ecosystem: Environmental > Aquatic > Marine > Ocean trench...
AACCTTTCGTTAAGTATGTTGCGCCAGGATGAATTCCTGGGTGCGGGGGCCGATCCATGGCTGCTTCCGCGCCTCCGAGTCATCGCAAGGAGGACGCGTAATCGCCGTGGCCGAGGAATCTCCCTACTCCGGGCCCAACGGGGGGCCCAGCCGGTCCGATCGGCGCCCGCCGGCCCGTCGGCAGGTCGCGGTCGCCATCCAAAACCGCCCCGGGGACCCCCGGGGACAAGGCCGCGGGGCGCCGCGCGTGGTCGCCTCCGGCCGTGGCGCCGTGGCCGAGCAGATCCTGCGGATCGCTTTCGACCGCGGGGTCAAGGTGCGCAGCGACGCCGATCTGGCTGAAATTCTCGCGACCATCGAGGTCGAGAGTGAGATTCCGCTCGAAGCGCTGGCCGCGGTCGCCGAAATCCTGTCCTACGTCTATCGAACCCAGTCCACGTTCACCTCGGCCACGGTCACCTCGGCCAGGGTCACACCGGAGAGCGGTGCGTGAGCCGGAGTTGCGAACTCATGGCGGAGTTGGACGCCGTCGGCGACATTATCGCCCGCACCGAAGCCGACCTGGCCGCGGGCGCCGTTCTCGACCTTACCCCGTTGGAGAGCGACATTCAGGAGCTCTGCACCCGCATCCAGGGCCTCCCCCCCGGCGACGGCCGCGTCCTGCAACCCAAGCTGCTCGCGCTGGCCGACGACTTCGGCCGCCTGGGCCGGTCGATCGAGGCCATGATGGGCGAGGTCAAGGCCGAAATGGGCCAGGTCTCCGGGCGCCAGCGGGCGGCCAGCGCCTACGCCAAAAGTTCGGAACCGAATAAGTGAGGTCCTTGGCGCAGACCCGCGCCTGGGGCGCCTGAGAGAGCATTCATGGAATTCAATATCTACCTGCGGTTCATGCTCGCGTTAATCCTGGTGCTCGGCCTCATCGGCGGGCTGACCTGGGCGGCGCGGCGCTTCGGTTTCGGCGGCCAGTTGACCCCGAACGCCGGCAAGTCGCCCCGGCTCTCGGTGGTCGAGGTCCGGACCTTGGATTCCCGCCGTAAGCTGGTGTTGCTGCAGCGCGACGGCAGCGAGCACCTGGTCTTGCTCGGGCCGAATCAGGACCTACACCTGGAGGGTGGCATCGCGGCCCCGCGCGCGGCGGCCCATCCGGTCAGCCTGGCCGCCAGCGCCGCCGCCCCGGAAGCCCAGCAAGCCACGGAAAACGCGCCCACCAAGTTGCCGTCGGCGGAAAGGCGAAGCTCGTGACCGGTCCCCGCATGATCGTCTTGGGCACCCTCGCCCTGCTGCTCGCGGTCCTGACCTTCGAGCCGGCCGCCGCGCAGATGTTGCAGTTCGACCTGGGCGGCGAGGCCGATGGCTCGACCGCCAGCCGCCTGATCCAGCTGGTCGCGCTGGTCACCATCCTGTCGCTGGCGCCCTCGATCCTGGTAATGTTCACCTCTTTCACCCGGATCGTGGTGGTGCTGTCGTTCCTGCGCTCTGCGCTCGGTATCCAGCAGACGCCGCCGAACTCGGTCCTGATCAGCCTGGCCCTGTTCCTGACCGCCTTCGTCATGATGCCGACGCTGCAGACCGTCTACGATCAGGCGATCCAACCCATGGTCGCCGAAAAAATCGACGCGATGGAGGCGCTCGACAAGGCGACCAGCCCGGTGCGCGAGTTCATGCTCGAACACGTCCGCGCCCAGGACCTCAAGCTGTTCCTGGACATGGCCGAGACCGGGCCGATCGCGGCCCCGGATGAAACACCGATGCGCGCGCTGGTTCCGGCGTTCATGATCTCCGAGCTGCGCCGTGCCTTCGAGATCGGCTTCCTGCTGTTCCTGCCCTTCATCATCATCGACATGGTGGTCGCCTCGGTGCTGATGTCCATGGGCATGCTGATGCTGCCGCCGATCATGATCTCCCTGCCGTTCAAGCTGATCTTCTTCGTCCTGGTCGACGGCTGGTATCTGGTCGCGGGCTCCCTGGTGCAGAGTTACGGCATCTAGCCCGCGCCTCGCGGCGTGGTATCCAAGCTAAATTTCCTGAAAGCGTGAGGCGACGGCAACGCCGCACCCGCGGGCCGCTACCGGGTCTCGGCCGTTCCGAGGGGCCGGGTGTTTTTGTGGTAGCTGGCCATGAAGGCTTCGACGTCCGCGACGCCCGCCAACTCCTCCTCGACCGATTTCACGCGGTGCGCCCGCGGATCGCCAACCAGGAGCTTGAAGGTCTTGGCGTGCGGCCCCCTGGACATGGCTTCCTGGTAGGCTCGGCCCAAGCGGTCGATCCGGTCGCGATCGTCGGCCATGGTCAGGGCGACCAGCAGATCGACCACCGCTTTGCTTTCGTCCTCGCGCAAGGGGCGCACCTCCGGCGGTGCTTCCGGCACCAGGCGCCCGAGTGCCATCGCCGTCGCCGGCCAGTTCTTCTGGCGCGACAGGATGCGCGCCCGCAGGCGCAGCGATTCGGGGTCATCGGCCGCGCCCAGGGCCACGAGCGCGGCCTCCTCGCGCTTGAGGTCGAAGAGGGCTTGGGCGCGCAGGCGGTGCCGCACCAGCGCCAGTTCGGTCGGTAGATCGGGCAGCTCGCTGATGTCGAGCGCCTGGAGCGCCTGGTTGGGCTTCTGCCCCAAGAGGTAAATCCGCGCCAGCCGCGCCGCGACCCGCGCGCGTGCCGCCCCCTTCAACCGGAACTTGACCTGGGCCTCGATGACCCCGGCGGCGCGATCCAGAAGGTCGATGTCGACCAGCCGTTCCGCGAGATTGAGAATCACCGCATCACCCTCTTCACCGGGCGGAGTCAGCTCCTTGAACTCTTCGAACAAGGTGAGCGCCCTGAGCGGCGGAAGCTCGGTATTCGACGCGCGGAACAGCTCGGTGAACACGGCGCGCATGCGCGCCGCCACCGCCGCCGACAGCTCCGAGTTGGGCGTGTGCGTGGCCGCGCGGCGCAGCAGGCGCAGACCCTCGCGATGCTCGCCCTTCAGGATATAGAGGTCGCCCAGGCGCTGTAGCAGGGCGAACTCGAAGCGGTCGCCGCGCCAAGCAAAGCGCAGGCGCTCCAGTTTCTCGATGGCCCCGTCGGTCGAGATCGAGCCGTCCTCGAGCGCCAGGTCGAGGAGCGCGAGGCGGGCTCGGATCCGCGACGAGGCGTGATTGCTGGCGGCGACCCGGCGCCACAGCTCCGCGGCGGTCTCGGTGTCGCCTTCGAGATAGAGCCCACGCGCGACCAGATAGGCGGCCTGCGCCTCCTGCGCGTGGGTCGGGTTGTCCACCCGCACCGCCTCGAGGTAGCGCTCCGTCCCTGTCCGGTCGCCGCTGGCCAGGCTGGCCTCCGCGGCAAGCAGGCGCAGCCGGGCCCGCACCACAGGTGGATAGGCGTCGATCAGTTCTCCGGCCGCCGCGAAGCCGGCGGCGGCAAGTTCCCAGTCCTGGCTGGCTGCGGCCAGCGCCGCTCGCCACAGATCGGCCTCCCATTCGCCGGCCATGGCGGGGTGGAGCAGGTACTCCGCAGCGGTCGTGTAGTCGTCGGTCATAAACTCGGCCACGGCGGCAATCAGGCGCGCCCTGGGGTCCAACACCGTCAGGCTGTCCTGGGCCTGGCTCAAGCGAATCATCGACAACGCCTCGGTGGACAAGCCATGGGCGAAGTAGAACTTCGCCAACTCCAGCCGCGCGGACGCAATCCGGTCCGGACCCGCGGCGGCGATCGCGCTGATGAGCCGATGCTTGTTGGTCACGAACCGCGCGGCGTCGCCGCGGCGCCAGGACGCGAGATCGAACAGCCGGGTGCCGCGCCGTTGCGCCGGCTGGTTCGATTTCAGCAGCGCCAGGCTCGCGCCCCGCGAGACGATCAGGCCCTCGTCGTCGCGCAGCTCGACGGCCTTGGGCGTGACGGTCACGCGCAGGGTCTCGGACAGCGGTTGCACGACCACGCCCTGGAGGCTGGCAAGGATGCGGAATTGCGGGAATTCCCGGTCCACCGGGACGCCCGGACCGGCGACGGACAGCGGCGCCACGATCAAACGATCGCCCCGCTCCGGATCGACGAAAGAGACGATCCGGCCCGGCGCCTCGACCGGAAAGGAAATCCGCGCTTGGCCGGGCGTACCCTCGACCAACATTTCGATGGCGGTCTCGAACCGCGGCGCGCCGCGAACCAGATCGAGGATCCAAGCGGAATCCTCACGTCGCATCCGGGATCTCATGAGGCCCGGCGCGGTAAAGCGAATCACCGTCGCCCCGTCGACCTCGAACTGCGCGACCGGCTCGAGCTCGGGCGCGGCCTTAGCTATCTCGCCGGCCAGATCGCTCGGCGGCGGGCGGTCGAACACCAGCCATAGGTTGCCATCGCGCCGGAACGCCGCAGCGGCCGGAACCGCCTCCGCGGGCCATTCAAAGCGCAGCGAGCGCCGTTGGCCTAGCAACAGTGTCTTGCCGGGCAACGGCGAGGTATCGATCAGGACCGAAACCGTGCCGCTCGGCACCAACGATCCCGTGGCCATGACCGCCGACGCCGTCGGCGTCTCGCCGTCCTCAGCGGTGGCCACCTTCGGGCCCGCCGCGGGGGCTTGCCGCGGGATGGCACCCTGGCCCGTTGCCGCGGATGCCGTTTGACCGGTCGTGACGGGCGTGATCGCGGGCTTCGCCCTGGGCTTCAGAGTCGCTCTCCGGGCGGCGACCTGCGTGACCGCAGCCGCCTTGGCGGCGCCGGGGTCGACCTTGCCCGCGAGCCCCGGGGCTTGCTCCGGCGCGGTCGTGACGGGATCGAGCGCCGGCGGCAACAGCGAGATCGGCTCGGAGGTGGCGGGTGGCGGGCTTTTCGGCCGGACCGAGCTTTCGACCGGGGCCGCCGACTTCGCCACGGCGGCCGTTTGTTGGGCCGCGTCGGGCCCGGTCTGGGCCGGGGCCCGGGCCGGTTTGCCGGCGGCCTTTCGAACCTGGTTGCGGCGCCACTCCTCGGGCGTCGCCGCCTTGGCGCTTGCCGATGTCTCCGGCCGGAGCACATCGAGCACGGTCTTGCCCGCGCTCTCGAACAGCCGGGCCTTGGCGCCCGGGATCGTGGTGAGGGTCACCAGCAGTTCCCCGCCCGCGACCGCGGCCTCCATGCCCGACACCTCTGGCGGCGGATCGGCGCGAAAGGCCTCCAGGTCGAGCGTGGCGGCCCGATCGAAACGCAACAGGGTCTTGCCGTCCACCTGTTCGAGGCGCGCTCCGACCGGCCGGCGCCATTCGAAAACGATGCGGCTGAAGCCCGGATGCTCGCCGACCCGCACCGCGACACGCTCCCGGTTTTGGGCGGTGTCCGGGGCGGCGTCCTGGGCGGCGGCCTGGCCCACGGCCGCGAGGATCTGGATGGCGGAGATCAGCAGGCCGAAGGCCAGAAAGAGGGGTCGCAACCGGGGCATCATCGCGGCTCCTGCGCGGTTTCATGGATCACGACGTCGAGACGCGCGCCGTGGCTTCCCATCGGACCGTTTTTCGGACCGATGGCCGGACCGGTGGGGCCGGTGGCGCGAGCGACGATCCGGCCGGCATAGCCGGCACGGGTCAAAATTCCGGTGAAAGCCGCGGCCCGAGCCAGGGCCAGCTCCCAATCGGCTTGTGGCGCACGCGCCGCGCCGGCGCGCTGGAGATGCGCCTCGACCTCGACAGAGTTGTTGAGGTTGCGCAGCACGCTGACCAGCGCCGAGCCGAGCGCCGCGGCCTGGGGCACCGGCACCGCAGCGCCGGCGCCGAATAACAGTCCGGCCGGCAGCGAGATCACCAACCGCTCCGCCGCGCGGTGTATCGTAACCTGCGCCAGCAGCGGATGGGCGGCGATCTGTTCGCGAATCACCGGCGTCAGATAGTCCAGGTCTGCGCCCGGCACCACCGCCTCTTGCTCCGGTTGGTATTCGACCGCCGGTCTGAAGTTCTCCACTTTGCGCAGGGTATTGAGATCGCTGGACAGGGCTTCCACCAGCCCCTGCCATTTCTGTTTCTCGATCTGTGACATCGAGAACAGCAACACGAAGAACGCCAGCATCAGGGCCATCAGATCGGTAAAGATCACGAGCCAGGCCTGCCCGGCCGCGCTCGACAAATCCGGCCTGGCGAGCAAGTCGAAGTATGATGGCCGATGCTCCAGGTCCAGCCCGCCAGCCGGGGCGCGTGTGTCGGTCGTGGACATGGCGGTCAACCCTCCCCCCCTGCGGAGCCAGCCGCGGCACCGGAATCGGAGCGCAAGCGCACGACGAAGCGCAGACTATCCGGCGCGCCGGGCCGAAGCCCGATCGAGAGCCCGTCGAGCGGCGCGCCTTCCGCGCTCAGGCGCGCGGCCAAGACCGCGGCGCGGCGCAACTGGAGGCTCGGGGATCCGGCCGTCGCGCCACCATCGACGGCGGCCTGCGAGCCAGTGCCCACCAGGACCTCCAAGAGGTAACGCGGCGCCCCCTCAGGACCCTTGCGGAGCGACTGCGCGAGCCGCGCGAGCAGGGCCTGGCGACCCCGGCGAAGGCGCTGGCTCGCCGTCCTGAACAGGGCGCTGGCCGGAAAATCGACCCGCACCAGATTGGCGCGCTGAAAGCTCTTGGCCCGCGCCGCTGGCGCGAACGCCTCGAACAGGCTGCCGACCTCCTGCATCTTGGCCTCGACCTCGGGCAACGCGCCGAGCGAGTTGCTGAACACCGGCAGTGGGCCGGCCGCCTCGATCTTGCCGTTGAACGCCTGCTTGACGCTGTCGAGGACGGCCCGCGCCCGGTCGGTCTCGAAGTCGGCCAGGCTGTTCAGCAAAATGAAGAAGGCCAACAGGATGAGGTTCAGGCTCAGCAGCAACATCATGTTGCTGTTGCTCCGCGTGTTGTGGCCGGTGGACGCGGCGCTCATCATGTCGGATCAATCGAAGCTGGCCAGAAGGGCGTCGATGTCTTCCTGGCTGTTGGCTTCGCCGGGCAGCGCTGGGCCATGCATCAGGTCCTCGTCCGGCCGCCCACCGGGCTTGGTTGCGGTCGACTCTTCGGCCGCTGTCCCGTTCCCGCCCGCCGCGGCGCCACCTTCTTGTCCGAACGCCTGGAGCAGCGCGTCGACCCGAATTTCGACGTTCTGCAGTGCGGTCACGACCTTGGAGATCCGCTGCCCGGTAATGTCCTGAAAGTTGCAGGCCTCGTAGACCCGGGTCACCGCGTCGATAATCCGCTTGGCCTGCTCTGGCGCCATCGTCGACGCCAACTCCTCGATCGATTCAACCGCCTCGAAGATTTCGTTGGTCGCCTGCTCGGTGGCGCCGACGATGGCGTTCAACTGGTCGCTCGCCTCGGGCAGGTATACGGCGTTGATCTTGTCGGCGCGGATCTTCATGATCTCTGCCTTGGCCGTGTTGATGTACGCGGCCAACGCCTCGATATCGGCATGCAGGCGTTGGTTCAGGCTGGTGTGGTCGCCCTCGATCGAGGCCATGACGCTTTGCACGACCTCGAGAATGTCTTCGGGGTCGATGCGTCCTACCGACTTCGACAGGCCGTGGAGTCGCTTCTCGACATCTTCGCCAAGGGCCGCCATCGCCATGAGACAGACACCTTAGAAACTGCCGAGAACCGTCGACAGCTTGCCTTTGAGGGTTGCCGCGTTGAACGGCTTGACGATGTAGTTGCTCACGCCGGCTTCCTTGGCAGCGATGACGTTTTCGCTCTTGCTCTCGGCGGTGATCATGATGAACGGTATCTCCTTGAGCTTGACGTCCGCACGAACCTCCTTGAGCAACTGCAGGCCGCTCATGGGCTCCATGTTCCAGTCGGAGATCACCAGGCCAAAGTCCTTGTCGCGGAGCTTGGTCAGCGCCGAGCTGCCATCGATCGCCTCGTCGACGTCGTTGAAGCCGAGCTGCTTGAGAAGATTACGAATGATCCTGAGCATGGTCTTGTAGTCATCCACGATCAGGATCGACATGTTTTTGTCGACGCCAGCCATTGGCCACTCCTCTTTTCGGGGTGGCCGAATATCGGCCACCGCGCTCTCGAAAACTTAATTCGAAGACTATCCAAGCTCGGTTAATACAGGGTAAATTCGTGAAAATTTCGGTGTGTTTCCGGGGCCGCCACATCGCGCTCCGGGTCACTGTAGCGGGGGCAGCTCGACCGGGAGCCGGCCCGGCTCGATGGCCTGCCGCCCGCCCTGCGCGTTCCGGCGTTGGGCCAACTGGGTGGTCAGCGCCATGGCTGTGGTCGTATTCATCTTGGCCAGGACCGCCGCGAGCTTGCGCTCCTTCATGCGCTCGGTCACCGGCAGCAGGATCGCCATGTCAAGTTCCTCGAAGATCCGGGCCGCATCCTTGGCTTTCATGTTCTCGTAGATCTTCACCAAGCTCTTGTACTGACTTTCGGTCTCGCCCTGGATCGACCTCTGCAGCACCTTGAGCGTTTCGACTTTTTCGTCGATGCGCCGTTCCACCGCCAACAGCAAGACCTCGCGCTGCTCCAACTGGTGGGCACGCAGATCGAGTTCCTTGCGCCGCTCGGCCAGTGACTGGAGCAGATCGATCTCCGAGTCGCTCAACGAGAAAGGATCGGACGGCAGCGCCATGATCCGGGCGCCCTCGACCTCGGGCGGGGTCGGATCCTCGCTGGCGGCGTCGATCCAAGCCGCGCCCGGGGCGGCCCGGTCGGACTGGGCCGCGGTTTGGGCCCGCGCGATCGTGCCCAGACCGGTCCACAGATCACCGACCCGGATCGTCAACGCGATCAAGGCTGTCGCAATAAGAACCGGAAACAGGCGCAAGCGCATGAACAGATATCTCCTCTTACCACGCCACGATCAACGCATGCCCTGCAGGGCTTTGAGCAATTCGGACTCCGCCGCCGAGAAATCCGCCGCACCGGCGCCTGGCGCCGGGTGCCCGGCCGGGTCCGCCCCGCCCGCCGATTCGCCCGCCGAATCGTCCCCCGATTCGCCCGCCGAATCGTCCCCCGATTCGCCCGCGGAATCGCCTGCCGAATCGCCCTGGGCGCTGTTGGCGCGCGCCGCCCCGATCTCGGCCGTTGCGGCCGCCGCCGCGGGCCGCTGCGCCTGCGCCGGGGCGCGTTCGGCGGCCAGGCCGGCCGCCGGTTTGGCGCGCGCGGTACCGATCCCACCGTCGAGCCGTTCAGCCAGGCTGGTCCCCCTCTCGATGAGGAAGCCCAGGTCGTCCACCAGCCCGCGCGCAGACTCCACCTTCTTCTGCAGGGCCTCGCCCGAGCGCCCGGCCTCCTGCTTGAGTGATTCGACGCCGCTGCCGGCGCGCTCGGTCGATTCGGAGAAGCTGGCGATCAGCGCCTCCATCTCCGATTTGGCATCGCGTAGGACGCCGAGCTTGCGGTTCAGGACCGCGGCATAGCCGATGGTCGCGACCAGGAGAGCCGCGATGAACGCGTCGAGGATGAGGCTGAATTCCATCGCCAAGTTCACTCCGACTCGCTGCTTCTCTCCCGAACCACCTTGTCGGCGACGCGCACCGCGATGTGCCCGCCCTTGCGGCCCATGTAGCCGGTGAGCATGCCGATCTGGCCGCAGCGCATTTTGATCTTCGAGGACGGCGTGGCATTCAGCTCGAGCCGGCTGCCTTCGGTCCAGTTGAGAACCTCGCGCAGGGGCAACTCCACCTGATCGAGGACCGCTTCAATCGCGACTTCGGTCTGCCACAGCTCGGCCGTCAAATGCCCTTCCCAGATCGAGTCGCGGCCGAACTTCTCGCCCATGAACATCTGGAGCAGCAGCTCGCGCACCGGCTCCAGGGTCGCATAGGGGATCAGAAGCTCGATGCGCCCGCCGCGGTCCTCCATATCGACGCGCAGCGTAACCACGACGGTCGCGTTGGCGCCCCGGGCGATGGTGGCGAAGCGCGGATTGGTCTCGAGCCGCTCGAACCGGAAGGTCGTCGGCGACAGCGGGTCGAAGGCCGCCGAAAGATCGCCGAGCACCACGTGCACCATGCGCTCGACCAGATTGCGCTCGATGGTGGTGTAGGGCCGCCCCTCGATCCGCATCGCCGCGGTGCCGCGGCGGCCGCCGAGCAATACATCGACGATCGAGTAGATGAGCGCGCTGTCCACGGTCATCAAGCCGAAGTTGTCCCACTCCTCCGCCTTGAATACCGCCAGCATGGCCGGCAGCGGAATCGAGTTCAGATAGTCGCCGAAACGGGCCGAGGAGATGTTGTCCAGGCTCACCTCGACGTTGTCGGAGGTGAAGTTTCGCAAGGAGGTCGACATCATGCGGACCAACCGGTCGAACACGACTTCCAGCATCGGCAGGCGTTCGTAGGACACCAGCGCCGAATTGAGGATCGCCTGAATGCCGGACTTGTCGCCGTCCTCCAAGCCATCGCTGTCGACGCCGAGCAGGCTGTCGATCTCGTTCTGATCGAGGACCCGGGTCGAGCCCAGGCCGTCCCCGCCCGCGGCCTCGCCTCCGCCCTGGTCGTCGTCTTCGGCCATCGCCTCCCATTCGGCAAGCATGGCGTCTTGGTCGACGTCGTCCTGATTTTCCTGGTTTTCGGTTTCGTCAGCCATCATTCAAAATTCGTGTCCGCTAAGGATCGTTGGTGAGGATCGTCGCCAAGGATTATTGAATGAGCAATTCGCGGAATAGGACATTCCTCACCACCGTCGGCGCGGCGGCATTGGAGACCCGCATGAACAGCTCCTCGCGCAGGCGCTGAAGCCCTGCCGAGCCGTTCAGGTCCTCGACCCGAAGCTCGCGCAGATAGACCTGGAAGTCATCGACGATGCGGGGCAGTACCGCGTCGAGCTTCGGAAAATCCTCCTCGGAGCCGACTTCGAGACTGACCGAGATCTTCAAATAGCCCACCCTGCGGCCGCTGGTGTTCAGGTTGACCAGCATTTCGGGCACCTCGTAGTAGACCGAAGGGCCCAATTCCGCTTCGGCTATAAGTTCGCCGTCCTGCTCCTCGATACCCAGAAGCGAATCGAGCAGGCCCGAGACGTAGATGCCGCCGCCGGCCGCGCCGATGAGCAGGAACGGAAGAATGATGAAGAGAACCAGCTTCTTGCCTGGAACCCGGCGGCCGCGTGCCGGGCCCGCACCATCCTCACCGTCCGCCGCCGCTTTGGCATCCGGTTCCTCGGTCGTCGTCTGATCAGTCATCCGTGGAGAACTCTTCAGTTATACAGTAGCTTATTTGAGGACCAACCTACGCCACGGTGGTTAAGAACTGGTTGAGGCCCGGGCCCGAAAGGCCGCCGCTCCATCGACGGCAAGAACTGCCGGGCAAGCCCTGCCTGAAAGGCGCCGCCGGGCCCCGCTGTTCCTCGGGCTTCGTCATCTTATCTAATTGATAATACTAGGAATTTTTCTTGGCATGTTTCCTGCGTGGTATCCCGTGCCGCGCAAGTTTCGCGGCGTGCTCGACGCTCCGGAACAACCGTAGTTCAGCCCGACAATTACCGGAAAACCATGGAAAATTCACTTATCATCGCCCTATCCCGCCAATCCGTGCTGTCCCGCCAGATGGACGTGATCGCGACCAATCTGGCGAACCTGGAGACCGCCGGGTTCAAGGCCGAGAACATGATCTTCACGGAACTCCTGGAGCAGACCGCCGAGGGCGAGGTCCTGAGCCTGGTGCACGACGTCAGCTTCGTACGCGATCTCTCGGAAGGCCCCATGGTCGGGACCCAGAACCCGCTCGACCTGGCCATCCACGGCCAGGGCTATTTCGTCGTCGACACCCCGGACGGCGAACGCTACACCCGCCACGGCGTGTTCCAGCTCGATGACGGCGGGCAGATCGTGACCACCGAGGGTCATCCCGTGCTCAACAACGGCGGCGCCCCGATCGTGGTGCCGCTGGATACCAGCACCATCACCATCACCCGGGACGGCACGATCTCCGCCGACGCCCAGGAAATCGGACAGATCAAGCTGGTCAGCTTCGAGAACCCACAGGCGCTGTCCAAGATCGGCAGCGGCCTCTACGAGGCGATCGGCCAAACCCCAACGACAGACCCGGATTCTGAGGTCCTGCAGGGCATGGTCGAAAATTCCAACGTCAAGGGCGTGGTCGAGATGACCCGGATGATCGATACGGTCCGGTCCTATCAAGCCGCGGCCAAGCTCGCCGACACCGAACACCAGCGCATCCTCGACGCCATCGAGGCCCTGGTGAGCACGACGTAACGGCCCGGAAAGAAAGGATTACCGCATATGCGCTCGCTTAGCATCGCCGCAACGGGCATGTTGGCCCAGCAGATGAACGTCGAGGTCATCGCGAACAACATCGCCAACGTGAACACGACCGGGTTCAAGCGCCAACGGGCGGAATTCCAGGACCTGCTGTACCAGGACCTGCTGCGCGCCGGCACCAATTCCTCGGACACCGGCACGGTCGTGCCCTCGGGCATTCAGATCGGCCTGGGCGTCAAGCCGGCGGCGGTCTACCGCATCACCGAGCAGGGCAACATCGCGATCACCAACAACGATCTGGATATGGCGATCAACGGCAGGGGTTACTTCGCGGTCGAGCTGCCCACGGGCGACACCGGGTATACCCGCGCCGGCGCGTTCGGACGGAGCGCCGACGGCGATCTGGTGACCGCGAACGGCTATATCGTCCAGCCCGGAATCACGATCCCGACCAACGCCGTCGGCATCTCGGTCAACGCCCAGGGTGAAGTCTCGGCGACGATCCAAGGCCAGACCGCGCCCCAGGTCGTCGGCCAGCTGCAGCTGGCCAATTTCGCGAACGAGGCCGGCCTCCAGGCCATCGGCGACAGCCTGTTCCTGGAAACCACCGCCTCCGGCCTGGCGACCCTGGGCAATCCCGGTGCGGCCGGCTTCGGCACCATCCAACAAGGCGCGCTGGAGACCTCCAACGTCAACGTCGTGTCCGAGATCACCAACCTGATCACCGCCCAGCGCGCCTACGAGATGAACTCGCGGGTAATCAAGGCCGCCGACGAGATGCTCTCGAGCGTCGTCCAGCTCCGCTGATGAGCGCGGCTCAGAAAGGTAACGCCATGCGCCGTTTCCTGATTGCCATCGCGGTGATGCTGATCGCGACTTCGAGCGCTGGCCGGATCGTCCAAGCCGCATCGCAACCCTCAGCACAACCCACGGCGCCGGTGCTGCTGAAGGAGAAAGTCGTCATCGATGGATCGGTCGTGCTTCTGGGCGATCTGTTCGACGGCCTCGGCGCGAACGGCGCGACCCCGGTGGCCCGCGCGCCCGCGCCCGGCACCCGGGTCGCGGTCAACGCCCGCTGGCTGTTGGCCGTGGCTCGAGCCTATGGCATAGGGTGGCGGCCGGGTTCGCGGCTCGACGGCACGGTGATCGAGCGCGCGAGCATCGTGATCGAAACCCAGCGCATCGAGGCCGCCACCATCGGTGCGCTGCGCCAGCGCGGCATCGACGGCCGGCTGTCATTGGTGCTCGATAATCCGGTCACGCGCATCCACCTGCCGACCGACGCCGAGCCGAGCCTGCTGGTCGCGGGACTGAACCACAATCCGGAGACCGGCCGTTTCACGGCGCACCTGATCGCCCCGGCCGAGGGCACGCCGCTGGTCCGGATCACGATTTCCGGCCGCGCGATCGAGATGATCGAGATCCCGGTCTTGCGCCGGCGCATGCTGCCCGGCGAGGTGATCGGCGAGCGTGACATCGCCTGGCAGGACGCGCGGGCGGACCGCATCTCCCGAAACGTGGTGCGCGACCCGGTCAACCTGGTGGGCAAGAGCCCACGCCGGCCGATCCGCGCCGAAAAACCGGTGCTGAGCAGCGAATTGCGCCAACCTGTCCTGGTTTCCAAGAACAGCCTGGTCACCATCCGCCTGCAGACCGCGCGCATGGTCCTGACCGCGCGCGGCCGGGCCATGGAACCGGGTGCGAAAGGCGATGTGATCCGCGTCGTGAACACCAAGTCAAACCAGATAATCAGCGCCAGCGTTACCGCCTCGGGCACCGTCGAGGTGGTCCCGGGCGGATTGCGCGCGGCCGAATAGGAGTGGCATAGATGATTCAGACTCGACCTCCGGTTCCGGCCCGCGCCCGGCTCGCCCAGGCGGCGCTGGCCGCGACCCTCGCGCTCGCACTCGCCGGCTGCAACGCCCTGACCCGTCTGTCCGAGGTCGGCGAGGAGCCGAAGCTGGCCGCGATCCAGAACCCGGCGGTGCTCCACGGCAACCAGCCGGTCGCCATGCCCATGCCACCGCCCATGGTGGTGGAGCGGCACCCCAATTCCCTGTGGCGGCCCGGCTCCCGCGCCTTCCTCAAAGACCAGCGGGCCAGCGAGGTCGGCGACATCCTGACCGTGGTCATCGAGATCGCAGACGACGCCTCGATCACCGCGTCCACGAACCGCACCCGCACCGCCGGTGAGGATTCCTCGATGACCTCGTTGCTCGGCTACGAGGGCAGTCTTGCCGCGATCCTGCCCGAAGCGGTCAATCCGTTGAGCCTGATCGACCTGGACAGTAGTTCCAGCTCCACCGGCGCGGGCAGCGTGGCCCGGGACGAAGAGATCAACCTGCGGATCGCGGCGCTGGTCACCCAGGTGCTGCCCAACGGCAACCTGGTCATCGCCGGGCGCCAGGAGGTGCGGGTCAACTACGAGATCCGGCAATTGCAGATCGTCGGCATGATCCGGCCCGAGGACATCACCTCGGCCAACATCATCCGCTACGACCAGGTCGCCGAGGCGCGCATCTCCTACGGCGGCCGCGGGCAGGTCTCCGACGTGCAACAGCCCCGCTACGGCCAGCAGATCTACGACATCCTCTGGCCGTTCTAGGGGCAGGCCGAAATTCGGGATCCGAACTTGGGATGGGACCGGTGCAATATCGGTCGCCAGTCTCGCCTCCCCCAAGCAAGTAATTCAGTCAAGGTTATTGACTGCTATCCTGTCATTACGCCTGGCCTGTTTCGGGAGGGGCGAAGTTTTCATTTTTGGGTTCCAAATTTTGTTCGAGAGCCACACGCGTCCCACTCCCTGGGCCGCGCCGCCTGTTAATACAGGTAAAATACAGGTGGATTGGCGGTCTCAGGTGCACTGCAACCAATGTCGGAGCCATTCGTTATGAGCCGATCCAGGGGTTCCATACACAGGCCGTGGAATACACAATAATCCCCAAATAATAGTGCGAAATTCTTTATTTTTCAAATGTTAGTGGAAAATGGCTTCGTTTCGTAAAATTGCCATCGGTGACGCCGGCGATCTCCTTTTCGTCGCTATCGAATGACCAGCTTTTTCACTGATGCTATTTCTTGCTGAGTTTACGCAGCCGCACACCTGGACCAAAATCGTCTTCATCAATGAAGATAATGCCAGCCTCTTCAAGTGCTCGGCGCAAGTCCACAAGGGTTCGCCGTTGAGGCGTTCTTGCAATGCGCTCAAAATCGATGAGCGTTCTTTCTGAAACCTGGGAGGCCTCCGCAAGATGACGGCGTGACCACCCGATTAGGGCGCGCGCCGCCTTACATTGCTCAGGAATAATAGACATTTTTTCTGCTGGATTGCATATTTTTATTGACAATATTTACGCAATATCGCAGTATTTTTACACTCGATAGAGGATCATAGATCTTGAAAGGATTTATCATGCATGTGTCTTCGATTGACCGAGACCTCACCCACCACCGTTACCTCCGCGAGCGTCTCGAGGCGGCATTCCCCGACGCCGACGAGGAGACCCTCATGGATACCCTGGAAGGCATGACGAGCCTAACAGATTCGCTCGCCGAACTCCTGCGTTCTTCTCAGGAGGATCAGAGCCTGGCCTCGGCGCTGCGGGGGCGGATGTCGGACAT
>Ga0209980_10000969_pt1 | contig 15743 bp, 11 predicted proteins | sample CR02metaG_FD_183611 | JGI IMG/M metagenome (GOLD analysis project Ga0209980, IMG submission 183611) | Deep subsurface microbial communities from Mariana Trench to uncover new lineages of life (NeLLi) - CR02 metaG (SPAdes) (version 2) | ecosystem: Environmental > Aquatic > Marine > Ocean trench...
TGTGTGTCCGTAGATGTACTGGAGGTTGGTGGTCTTTCCGCACAGGCCCGGGCCGTAGTAGACGACCTTTGCCGTCATCTGCATCGTGGAGTAGTTGAAGAAGGCCATGGGTACGAAGCCAAGTTGCGGGCACAATCGCTTTCGTCTCGCCCGTAACGGCGGCGCGATCTTACCACCGGCTCAGACCCGTCGCCGACGAAGATGATGCCTGCAGACGGTAGAAAACTGCCTGGTTGGTCAGCCGGCAGACCGCCGGCTGGGTTAGAATCAGGGCTTCGGAGGCCGCACTGTGGTGTGACTCGTGAAGTCGTATTCGCAGATAGTGACGAGACGATCATAATATCATGAGCGATTCAGGAATCCCTTCGGCTCGCCGTGAGCCGGTGCCCGGACCGGCTTCGGCCGTGGCCGCGGGTGCCGGCCTCAACGCGCGCGATCGTGAAATCCTGAACGACATCATCCGCACTTTCATTCTGAGCGGCGAGCCGGTGAGTTCCCGCTCGGTCGCAAAGGGCGGGCGGCACTCGCTTTCCGCCGCGACCATCCGCAACGTCATGGCCGACCTGGAAGATCTCGGTTTTCTCACCCAGCCGCACATCTCAGCGGGCAGGGTGCCAACCCGCGACGGCTACCATTTCTATATCGACGCGCTGATGGAAAATCGGTCTGTCCCGGCGAAGGCGCGCAGAACGATTGACGAAACGCTGGTTGCCGGAGCGAGCGGTGCCGAGGAGATGATGTCCTCGGCCAGTCACCTTCTATCCAGGCTCACTCAGCAGATAGGGATCGTGATGACTCCCACGGTCGGACGCTCGACGCTGCGAGCCATCGACTTCGTGAATCTGTCGGGTTGCAAGGTGCTGTGCGTTCTGGTCGGTGCGAGCGGGTTTGTCGACAACAAGGTCATCGAGACCCCTGAGCCGATCGCCAGACGCGATCTGGTGCGTATTTCGAACTACTTGACCGATCACTTCGCTGGTAAGACCTTGCGACAGATCCGAGACGAATTGATCGATCTGATGGCCGAGGAGAGGACCAAGATGGACGATCTGCTCGGACGGGCTATCGATTTGGCTCGAGAGGCCTTCGCGGGCAGGGGGAACCAGGCGGTGCTGGTCGAGGGCACGACCGCCATTCTGAACCAGCCCGAGTTGTCGGATCTGGACAGAATCCGGCGGCTGCTCGGAACCTTCTCGGACAAGGCGACTCTGGTCCGCGTGCTGAATCAATTGGTCGAAGGCCCGGGAGTTCGCGTGGTGATCGGCAAGGATAGTGATTTGACTTCTGACCTGGATTTCAGCTTGGTGGCGACTTCCTACGGCGTCGGCAGCGGCGCTGGGAAGTTGGGCATATTCGGTCCGTCGCGGATGGATTATCAAAAGGTGATTCCGATCGTCGAATACTTCGGCGAGAAGTTCGGCCAAGCGTTGGGGCGGACCTTTGGCGAAGACATCGACGCCTTGGAGCAATAAGAAATGAAGGACCGACCGTTGCCAGGTGACGAAGCCGAGATCGAGGAACTGGACCTTGGCAGCGGAGACGAGGAGATGATCGAAGAAGCCATGAAAGAGGCTCTCGAGGCGGTAGAAGAAATACGGCTCGAGCGAGAAGCGGACGATCGGCACGGTTCTGTCGAGGCAGGAGTGGAGGGAGACACCGAAGCGGGCTTGCGCGAAGAGGTCAAAGAACTTCGCGACAGATCGATGCGGACGCTGGCTGATTTCGACAACTTCAGAAAGCGCGCGGAGAAGGAGCGCAACGAGCAACGCCGCTATGCAGGCGTCGAGATCATGAGAGATCTGCTTGTGGTCGTCGACAGCCTCGAGCGCGCTGTCGGGGCTCGAGGGTCTCTCGAAGAATTGAGGGAAGGCGTCGAGTTGATTCTCCGCCAGATAGCCGAACTCTTGAAGCGCCATGGCGTCGAACGGGTATCCACAGGCGACGGGCGTTTTGATCCAGCGTCTCACGAAGCCGTGACACGTCACGAAAGTGACGATGTCGCGGAGCCGACAATCGTCAAGGAGCTGCAGGCCGGCTACCGGCTGCGCGATCGCCTGCTGCGGCCGGCTCTGGTGGAAGTCGCGGTGCCCAACGAGCCCGCGGCCGAGCCGATCGATGGCTCCGGTGAACCGGGAATCTGACGTGGCGAAGATCCTCGGAATCGACCTTGGGACGACCAACAGCTGCGTCGCTGTAGTGGACGTTGCCGCGCCGAGAGTTTTGGCGAACCGAGAGGGCGCGCGGACCACGGCATCGATCGTGGCGTTTACCGAAGACGGCGATCGCCTCGTCGGCCAGATCGCCAAACGCCAGGCGATCACCAATCCGCAAAACACCGTATTCGCCGTCAAACGCCTGATCGGACGCAAGTACGACGATCCCGAAGTTCGGCGGGCGCGGGAAGTCCTACCGTACCCGCTGGTCGAGGCTTCGAACGGCGACGTAAAGATCCAGGTTCGTGATCGACAGTACAGCCCGGAAGAGATTTCGGCCTTCATTCTGCGCGAGATCAAGGTGTTCGCGGATGAAGTTTTGGGCGAAGAAATCCAGGAAGCGATCATCACGGTTCCGGCCTATTTCAACGATGCCCAGCGCCAGGCGACCCGCGACGCCGGTCGTGTGGCCGGGCTCGAGGTGCTTCGCATCATCAACGAGCCCACGGCCGCGGCCCTCTCCTACGGCATGGACCGGGAGGACTCGGCCGACATCATTGCGGTCTATGACTTGGGAGGGGGCACCTTCGACATTTCGATTCTGGAACTCTCGCAGGGTATTTTCGAGGTCAAGGCGACGGCCGGAGACACCTTCCTGGGTGGCGAGGACTTCGACCAGCGCATCATGGACTGGTTGATCGACGAGTTCCGCAAGGAGACCTCGATCGATTTGCGCCGTGACCGGATGGCGCTGCAACGTCTCAAGGAGGCTTCCGAGCGCGCCAAGTGCGAACTCTCTTCCGCGGACGAGGCCCCGATCAATCTGCCTTTCATTTCGGCGGACGACAGCGGTCCCCGTCACCTCTCGCGCACTCTAACTAGGACGCACTTCGAAGAATTGGTTCGGGATTTGGTCGAACGCACCGAAGCGCCGTGCCGCGAGGCGATGGAAGCTGCAGAGCTTTCGCCAGGGCAGATCGGCGAAGTGCTGATGGTCGGGGGCCAGACGCGCACGCCATTGGTTGGCAAAGCCGTCGAGGCGATGTTCGGCAAGGCGCCCAATCGCGAACTCAATCCGGACGAGGTGGTAGCGATGGGTGCAGCGATTCAGGGTGGAATCCTCCGCGGCGACATCAAAGACATCATCTTGCTCGACGTGACCCCCCTGACTCTTGGCGTGGAGACTCATGGCGGCCTGTTCACGAGGCTGATCGAGCGGAACTCGACCATACCGACCAAGGCGACTCAGATCTTCACCACCGTGGTCGACAACCAGGACACGGTCGAGATTCATGTACTTCAGGGTGAAAGAGAGTTGTCGGCGGAGAACAAGTCATTGGGGCGGTTCGAGCTGGTGGGAATTCCGTCGTCGCCTAGGGGCGTTCCCCAGGTCGAAGTGAGCTTTGCAATCGACTCGAACGGCATCGTCAACGTTTCCGCCCGGGACATGGCTACCAACAAGTCGCAGGGGTTGCAGATCAATCCGGCCGGCGGCCTGACCAAGGATGAAATCGAAAGTCTGGTGAAGGAGGCGGAGATCCACGGCCGGGAGGATGGTCAGCGCCGCGAGGTGAGGCGCCTGAAGAACCGGCTCGAAGGCTTGATCTACACCAACGAGCGAGTCTTCGAGCAATTCCAGAAGATGCTGTCCGGCGACGATCGCCGCAGGGTTCGGGAGACGCTGATCCAGGCGCGGATGGCCCTCGCGGCCGATGATCGTGCCGATCTCGAAGCCGCGATGTTCGATCTGAACAGCGTGTCGCGCCAGCTCTCGGAGCTGATGCTCGACAACATCGTAGAGCCGAAATAACACCGAGCTCAGATGCCTTCACCGCGCGATTACTACGCAATCCTCGGCGTTGACCGGGAGGCCTCTCAACAAGAGGTGAAGTCGGCATATCGCAAACTGGCGGTTCGATTTCATCCCGATCGCAATTCGGGCGACAGTGTGGCCGAGGAGAAGTTCAAGGAAGCAGCCGAGGCCTACGCGGTGTTGTCGGATACGGAAAAGCGCGCGCGCTACGATCGATTCGGGCATCGTGGAGTCGCAGGCGGTGGCTTTGGCGGCTTTGATCCGACGGTATTCGGAGACTTCTCCGACATTCTTGGAGATTTTTTCGAATTCGGATTCGGCAACCGCGGGCGGCGCTCGGGAGCCGGACAGCCTGGCGCCGATCTGCGCTACGAGCTTCATCTCGAACTGGAGAAAGCCGCGTTTGGCGCCGAAGAGAATCTCGAGATTCCGCGACTGGAGACCTGCGAGTCATGTTCCGGCAGCGGCGGCGCGGATGGTGCCGAAGCCGAGGTTTGTCGGGGCTGCGGCGGGCGGGGGCAGGTTCGGCTTAGCCAGGGGTTCTTCACGGTCGCTCGGACCTGCCCCCAGTGTGGCGGCGAAGGCCGGATCGTGACCCATCCCTGCAGGAGCTGCCGCGGTGAGGGGCGGGTCGAGAAACGGCGAACGATCCAAGTCAAGATACCGGCCGGTGTCGATACCGGAACCCGTCTGCGGCTCAGCGGGGAAGGCGAGCACGGCCGCAGGGGCGGCCGAACCGGAGACCTCTACGTAGACATTGTCGTCGAGCAGCATCAACACTTTCATCGCGAAGGTCCTCACATCCTGAGTGAGGTCGAGCTTGCCTTTCCGCAGGCGGTCCTGGGCGCCGAACTCGAGGTCGAGACCCTCCACGGCGAGGTAATACTGGAGATCCCGCCTGGGACCAAGGACGGGACTCGGTTCCGACTCAAAGGCAAAGGCATCGAGCAGCTCAATGGCTTCGGCAAAGGGGACCACATCGTCGTGGCGAGACTGACCGTGCCGCACCCGAGGAATCTCTCCGACGAAGAGCTCGAGCTTCTGCGCGAACTGGCGCAGGTCGGCGGCAGCGAGGTCAAAGAGGGGCGGCGCGTTTTCGATCGCGTCAAGGACCTCTTTGGTTAGGCCGGTGGGAGACTACGATGCCATCACTCTGCGTGTAACCGTCGCAGAACTCCGGGGGCTCGGTTTTTCGTGATCGAAGTTCGTGCTCTCGGCGACTGGAGAGCATTTCTGATGCAATTGGGAGAGGGGCGTCGGAGGCAGTGACCACCGTTTTTGTCACGCCGGAAGAGTGGGCAGGGGAACGCCTAGAACTCGTGGGTGCGGTTCATCACCATCTGTTTCGCGTTGGTCGGCTGGCCGTGGGGCAGTCGCTGCGCCTTGCCGACGGCGGCGGTCGCGCCCGGCGGGGAATTATCGAGTTCGTGAACAGGACGCGCGCGGAGGTAGGTCTCGGCTCCGAAGTGCCGGGCAACGAATCCGATGTCAAGGTTCAACTTCTGGTGGTTGCGCCGAAGAAGCCGCGGGCCGAGTGGTTAGTCGAAAAAGCCACTGAATTGGGTGTCGGCGCGGTCAGATTCTTGTGCTCAGAGCGCGGACCGAGAGATTATGGGGAGGGCGCATACGAACGCTTTCGAAGAATCGCGAGGTCCGCCGCCGAGCAATGTGAGCGCGCCCTCGTACCGGAGGTGACCGGCATGCACGAAAGCGAAGAGGTGACCGGCTGGGTAAGGGCCAGTGCTGCGGCATTCGTGCTGGACGCTTCAGGCCGGACGCTGGCGCCGGCCGCGGGCCTCGAGTCGATTGCACTCCTGGTCGGGCCGGAGGGCGGTTGGTCGAGTCGAGAATTGGAGGAATTCGCGGAATGTGGCATCGTATTGGCGGGTCTGGGACCTCGGGTCTTGAGGGTCGAGACCGCCGCAGTGGTAGCGGTTTCCGCGTGTGTCAGCCCAGATTGACAGGTCTCGAAGACGGCCGTTAGGCTTGTCCGGTCCTTTGGAGTTCAACTATGAACATCAACGATCTTCTCAAACTCGCCGTTGAACGTAGGGCTTCCGATCTTCACCTCAAGGTTGGCAGTCATCCGGTAATTCGGGTCGATGGTGAGCTACAGGCGCTCATTGACGTCAAGCGCCTGATGCAGGAAGACACCATTGCGATGGCGTTTTCCATGATGAATTCGCGCCAGAAGCAGCGATTCAAAGAGGACTTGGAACTCGATCTCGCGTACTCGGTGCCCGGGCTCGGGCGTTTTCGCTGCAATGTATTCCAGCAGCGCGGCTCGGCCGGCCTGGTTCTGCGGGTCATTCCCGCGGGAGTGCTCTCGATTCGAGAGCTGATGCTGCCGAAAGTGCTCGAGAAGATCTGCCAGGAGCGGCGTGGTCTCGTGCTTTGCACCGGCACGACCGGGTCGGGGAAATCGACTACTCTGGCCTCGATGATCGACCACATCAATTCGCACCGCACCGAACACATCATGACGATCGAGGATCCGATCGAGTTCCTCCATCGCGACAAGAAGTCGATCGTCAATCAGCGCGAAGTCGACGTTGATACCCAGGGCTTCGCTCACGCCCTGCGTTCGGCACTGCGTCAGGACCCGGATGTGATTCTTGTGGGTGAGATGCGCGACCACGAGACCATCGAGACGGCGCTGCTTGCCGCCGAGACCGGCCACCTCGTGTTTTCGACGCTTCATACGATCGATGCGACCGAAACCGTCAACCGCATCATTGCGGTCTTCCCCCCTCACCAGCAAAAGCAAATCCGACTTCAGCTGGCTCAGGTCATGAGAGCCGTCATTTCGCTGCGTCTGGTGCCGCGTGCCGACGGCACCGGCCGGGTACCGGCGGTCGAGGTCATGATCGCGACGGGCTATATCCGCGAATGCATCGAAAACAAGGAGAGGACCAAGTACATACGCGAGCAGATTGCCTTGGGAACCAGCCAATACGGGATGCAGACCTTTGATCAATCGCTCTACCAGCTCTACAAGGGCGGTCTGATCACACTCGATGAGGCTCTTCGTCGTGCCACGAACCCGGACGAGTTCAAGCTCAAGATCCAGGGTGTTCAGTTCACCGCCGATGTTGCCCACGAGCAGATGGAGTCGCAGCTCGAACTTGCCGACGACACGGATCATCCGATGTCGGACGACTCGCCCTTCGAGGTCGAGCGCTTTGGCGATCAGTAGACACGAGCGGCCGGCTTCGTCACCAGCTCCTTCAGGGGGTTGTTTCGGTAAAGCCTTGGATCTGCTGAGCCGGAGGCCTCATTTTCGTCGAGAGTTGGAGAGGAAACTTCTGATGCGCGACTTCAGTTCTCTGGAGGTCGAGTCGGCACTGGATCGGGCGACCGAGCGCGGCTTTTTGGACGATCTGGGATGCGCGCGAGAGTTGGCGCGCGTGCGAGTCGAGCGCCGCCACGAAGGGCCGGCAAAGCTGTTTGCCGTGCTAAACCGACGCGGAGCGGACGCGGACACGGCGCACGAGGTCGTCGCCGAGTACTTTTCCGACGGCGAGGACGAGCTGTTGCGGCAAGCCGCCTCTCTTTGGTTGGGCCGCAACCCTTGGAATCGTGATCGTTTGGCGCGCCATCTCAATCGCAAAGGATTCTCCGCGGGCGCGATTCTCTCGGAGCTCGAGCGGTTAAGGGGCGGCTGCGAGAACGACAACGCGATGCTCGGGGAAGCTCCGTGAACAGCCGCGACATTCGCGCCTCGTTTCTCGACTATTTCGAGCGACACGACCATCGCGTTGTTGCCAGTGCCCCGCTGGTTCCCCATGACGATCGGACGCTTCTGTTCACCAACGCCGGCATGGTTCCGTTCAAGAGTTTCTTTCTTGGCGAAGAGGAGCCGCCCTCGCGGCGTGCGGTCAGCGTGCAGAAATGCATGCGGGTTTCGGGGAAGCACAACGATCTGGAGAACGTCGGTCCGAGCCACAGACACCACACGTTCTTCGAGATGCTGGGCAACTTCTCGTTCGGTGACTACTTCAAAGCCGAGGCCATTCGCTACGCCTGGGAGTTGGTAACCGAAGGCTGGGGCATCGAGCCCTCCAGGTTGTTCGCAACGGTCTTCGAAGAGGACGACGAAGCGGCGGATCTTTGGAAGGCGATCTCGGGGCTTCAGCCCGAGCGAGTTCTGCGCTGCGGAGCGAAAGAAAACTTCTGGGCGATGGGCGACACAGGACCCTGCGGTCCTTGCAGCGAGATCTTCGTAGACGTGGATCCTGAAAAGCCTCCAGTGGACTGGGCCGAGGGTAGCGAAAGCGGACGCTATCTAGAGATCTGGAACCTTGTGTTCATGCAATTCGAGCGACGGGCCGACGGAGAACTCGAGCCGCTTCCGAACCCCTCGATAGATACCGGGGCCGGTTTGGAACGGATTGCAGCGGTACTTCAAGGAGTCGAGTCGAATTACGACTCCGACCTTTTCCGCCCGATCTTGGGCGCTACGGCCGATCTCGCTGGGGTCGCCTACGGCACGGTGCCAAAGAGCGATGTGGCCATGAGGGTGGTCGCGGACCACCTGAGGGCTGTGAGTTTTTTGCTTGCCGATGGGGTGGTTCCCAGCAACGAAGGGCGCGGCTACGTTCTTCGCCGAATTCTACGGCGGGCGGTACGCCACGGGATGAGCTTGGGATTCGAGGACCCCTTCCTGGGCAAGCTTCTGCCAGTGGTCTCGGAGGTTATGGGCAGTGTTTATCCCGAGCTGGTCCAAGCCCAGGCGGCTTCGGCCGTGAGCTTGGCGACCGAGGAGACCAAATTCCTGGAGACCTTGGCTGCCGGATCGCGCCAGGTGCAAGTCGCGATCGAGAAGGCGCGTGCTGCGGAAAGCGGCCGCTTGGACGGCCAGAGCGTCTTTCGTTTGTACGACACATTCGGTCTGCCGCTCGAAATCATTCGTGAGATTGCCGAAGAAGAGCAGATAGGCCTGGACGAAACCGGCTTCAACGTCGCTTTGAACGAGCAGCGCGCTCGCTCGCGGGCCGCTGCCGGCGGCGCCCACAAACTGTTGGGGGACGCGGAGCGCCTGCTCTTCGCAGCGGTTGAAGGCGAAACCGTGTTTTCCGGGTACCAACAGCTTGCACTGAGCGAGGTGCCGGTTCTGGCGCTCGCGAGTTCTGAGGGCGAGTCGGCGCAAGGGGCCGAGCGTCTCACCGAGGGCCAGGACGGAATCGCCGTCTTCCCGAAGACGCCCTTCTATGCCGAAGCCGGGGGCCAACTCGGCGACCGCGGTCGACTGCGCTGGTCCGGCGGCGAAGCGGAGGTCGTCGACGTCCAGAAGGAGAAGGGGGTGACCTTCCACGTGCTGAAGGTGACCGACGGAGAACTTGCGACCGGCGACTCGGTGAACGCCGAGGTCGACTCCGCATGGCGCAAGGCGACGCAACGCAACCACACGGCGACGCACCTCTTACATGCTGCGCTTCGCCACGTTCTCGGCGAAGGCGTCCGACAGGCAGGTTCGTTGGTAGCTCCCGACCGGTTGCGATTCGATTTCACTTTCGGTCGGCCGCTCAAACCGGCAGAGCTGGCTGCGATCGAAGAGATCGTCAATGAGTGGATTCTCGAAGCCGAGGTCCTCGAGATCACGACCGACCGTGAGTTCGAGGAAGCCGTTTCGGCGGGGGCGATGGCGCTTTTCGGAGAGAAGTACACAGACCGAGTCCGAACTGTGGCGATTCCGCCGCTGGTACGGGCGGAAAACGAGAGGGTCGAGAGTCTCGAGCTCTGCGGCGGTTGTCACGTGGCCAATACCGGTGAGATCGGGCTCTTCGTGGTTACCTCGGAGCGCGCCGTGGCCTCCGGAGTTCGGCGCCTCGAAGCTCGCACCGGCGAGGGCGCGCGGGAGCTGGCCGTGGAGCGTGCTCGCCTTCTGCAAGCCGCCGCCAGGGCACTTTCGGTAACCGAGGAGCACCTGCCGGAAGAGGTCGTGGCTCTGGCCGGCAGACAGCGCGAACTCGAGCGTGAAGTCTCGAAGTTACGCGTGAAGATGGTCTCTCGAAGCGACAACGAAGGTTCTGAAGTCGAGATCGAGGGCGTCAAGGTAATGGTCCGTGAGGTGCCGTCGGCTCCGGCCAACGAGATTCGCAACATGGCCGACGTGCTCAAAGCTCGAATCGGTTCCGGTGTGGTCGTCCTGGGGAGTCGAGAGGCCGGTAAGGTGCACCTGGTCGCCGCGGTCTCGGCCGATTTGGTCGACAGGGTCCATGCCGGCAAGCTCGCCGGGGCGATCGCGGCAAAAGTCGGGGGCCGCGGCGGCGGCAAGGCCGAGTTTGCGCAGGCCGGTGGCAAGGAGCCGGATCAATTGCCCAACGCTCTCGAGTGCGTGCCCGATCTTGTCCGCGAACAGTTGGTTTCGTCGGGGGTCGAGACGTGATCCGATGGCGTGTAGCGCTGGCGTTCGTGCCGGTTGTTCTGTTCAGCCCCCCGGCCTCCGCCGAGGTCAGAGTCGTGCGGCGGCCGGACGGCAGTATCTACGTCTATAACGTTCGCACGCGCAGCCTGGCGAGTTCGGTCAAGGCGACCCCGCGGAGATCGGCACAGCCGATCCAGGCAATCGATGCACTGGTCGAGCGCCACGCCAGGCAGGTGGCTCTCGAACCCGAACTGGTCAAGGCCGTGATTCAAGTCGAGTCGGCCTTTGATCCCCACGCGATGTCGCACAAGGGCGCCATGGGCCTGATGCAGCTGATGCCGGCAACGGCGGCGGCGTATTCGGTCTCGAATCCCTACGATCCGGAACAAAACATCAAAGCGGGCACCAAGTACCTAAAACGGCTAATCGTGTCCCTGGGTGGCCTCGAACTCGGCCTGGCGGCCTACAACGCGGGTCCGGCGGCGGTGCAAAGATTCGGCGGCGTGCCGCCGTATCCGGAAACTCGCGACTACGTCGAGAAGGTGATGCGTCTGTACAGGGGGGACACGCTGTATTCTTTGGCCGGATCGAATCTGCTGCGCCCGGGGCGCAAGACCTATCTCAGGCGCGACGCTTCGGGTCGCCTGATCATGACCACGAGCCCGCCCAGCGGCTAATAATCCAGGCTAGTCAGGGCCCAACCCTGTCCAATGATCTTCAATCTGCCCAATATTCTCTCGCTCATTCGAATCCTGCTGGTTCCGGTCTTGGTGGCGGTGCTTCTGACCAAATTCGAAGGCAAGGAATTCGTGGGCCTGGGCGTCTTCCTGGTGGCGTCGCTCACCGACTTTCTGGATGGGTTCTTTGCTCGCCGGCGCGGGTTGGTGACTCGACTGGGCAAGTTGCTCGACCCCGCCGCCGACAAGATCTTGACCTCGGCCGCTTTCATCGCCCTGGTCGAGATGGGACTGGCTCCCGCCTGGATGGTGGTCGCACTCATCGCCAGGGAGTTTGCCGTTTCGGGACTGCGCAGCGTCGCCGCCAGCGAGAACATGGTGCTGGGGGCGATCTTCTCGGCCAAGGTCAAGACAGTCACTCAGATGGTTGCCATCGCCTTGCTGATTATCTATGAGCGGCTCGGGAGTTTCGAACTGCTCGCTCCGCTTTCGCTGTGGGTCGCCATGCTCGCCAGCATGTACTCCGGTTTCGAGTACTTCTACCGCTACGGTCCGCAACTTTTCGGCTCCGAGCGCGGTGAGTAGAAATCCGTTGGCAAGATTTCGAACGGCCGGCTTCTGATGCTTCATCCTTCTTTGCTCAAGCTGGCACGCTTCGCCCGCCGCCGCTACCGGCTGGTATTCGCGATCGCGGCGTTCTTGGTGATCGCCAGCCTTGCCTCGTCCCTCCGACTGCGTTTCGACACCGACGTGTTGGCTTTGCTTCCGAAGGACGAGCCCGTGGTGCAGGATTTCCGCGCCGGGCTCGAGGAGTTCGGCAGCGTAGACTATTTGCTGGTCGCGGTGCGGCTTCCCGAGGGCGAGGTGGTGGATCCCTATGAGTCCTTCGTGAGGATTCTCGGTGAGCGCCTGGCGGGCCTCGATCTGCTGACCGAGGTCGAGTACAGAATCGGCAGCCTCGAAGAGCTCTTGGAGGCTTTCTTGCCGCGGGCTCTGCTGTTTCTGCCGCCGGATGCGCTCGAGGAGTTGGCCGGTGCGCTCACCAACGAAGCGCTCTATGGCCGTGCCGAAGAGATCCGTCGCCTGATCAAGACGCCCAGGCTGCTTGCCCAGAAGGATCTTGTGTTGCTCGATCCCCTTGGTGTCGCGCCGATATTTCTCGATCACATCGAGAAATCGCGAGCCGGCATTTCACTCGACTGGCAGAGTGGCTATTTTCTGTCTCGCGATCGCGGCATGATGCTGATTCTCGCGAAGCCGACCGGCGCGCCTCAAGATGTCGCCTTCTCGAGGCGGCTGATCGCTGCGGTGGAAGACGCCGTGGTGGCGTCGAAGAGCGAGTGGCGACAGGGCTTCGGCGACCAAGCGCCTCCCGATCCTGAAGTCAACCTGGGTGGCCGGCACGTCATTGGAGTCGCTGACGCCGGTCTGATTCAGAGCGACATGATCATGAATGCGGCGACCTCGATGCTCGGAGTGCTGGTCCTTTTTTTGCTCGCCTTTCGGCGCTTCGGCCTTCTTCTCTACGCCTTCGTGCCCTTGGCATGCGGCCTTGTGCTCACCTTCGGTTTCGCGGCCTGGGTGTTCGGCACGGTCAGCGCCGCAACCAGTGGCGTTGCCGCGCTGCTGATCGGCCTTGGGATCGACTTCGTTATCGTTTCGTACGGCAGGTACGTCGAAGAGAGGCAGCGCGGCCAGAATCTCGACGAGGCGTTGGCGCTGATGAGCGGATCGTCAGGGCGCGCGGTCTTGGTCGGCGGAGTCACCAGCGCTGCGACGCTGTACGCTTTCGCGGTTACCGACTTTACCGGCTTGCTCGAGATGGGGATCTTGACCGGCACCGGCATTCTGTTCTGCATGTTGTCGGTGTTGTTTCTGCTGCCTGCGATGCTGGCGTGGGCCGACGATCGACACCAAAGACGCCGCTCGATACCGAAGCTGTTTCTGCACGGTTTCGGTAGCGCCAGAGTGATCACCTTCTCGATTCGAAATCCGAGAGCCGTCCTCGTCGCCGGATTGGTTGTGACAGCCTTGGCAGCCTGGGGGCTGCGAGATCTTCGCTTCGAGGACAGTGTCAAGGCGATGCGGCCGACGGGCAACCCCGGTGTCGAAGTGCGTGACGAGGTGGCGGAGCGATTTGGTGTCGGCTTCGACCAGATGATGCTGATCGTGTCCGATCAGAACCTCGAACAGCTTCTGGAGTTGGCCGGACGGGCCGAAGCAGGCGCTCGGGAACTGGTGCGCGGCGGCATCCTTCAGGGTGTGGATTCGATAGCCTCGTTGCTGCCGTCGGCGGCCGCCCAGAATGCCGTTCTCGAATGGGTCGCGACCCAGCGCGACTCACGTCTGGACGTGGGCCGAATCGAACGGGTTTTTCGGGCCGCTCTCTCGGCTGAGGGTATGCGCGAGGTGCCGTTCGAGAAGGGCCTGGGTCTGATCCGCAGCGCTCTCGAGCGGGACCGGCCGTTGACGGTTGCGGAACTGGAAACAGATAGCCAGGGGAAGAAGTTGCTCCGGCGCTACTTGAGGCACTTGGACGACGGCTGGAAAAGCGTGATCTATCTCTATCCGAAGCCGATGACCTGGCGTAGAGAGCCGCCGCCGGGGGCGCTGGCGCTGGCCGCCGGTTTGGGCAGTGGAGCCACTCTGACCGGCGCCAACGTGATCAGCCGCTACATGCGCGAGCGCATCTTGAAGGATGCTGTGTTCGCGGCGATTCTGGGTTTTGCCATGGTGGCCGTGCTGTTGTTCTTGGACTACCGGAGGCTGCGGCCCACGGCTCTGTCCCTGGGGCCTCTGGTAATAGGCATTGTCTGGATGCTCGGCGCCATGGGGTGGATGGGGCTACAGATGAACTTCATGAATATCTTTGTCAGCACGATGATTATCGGAATTGGGGTCGACTACGGAGTGCACATGGTGCACCGGCAGCGCGAGTTTGCGGGCAAGAGTCGCAAGCGCCGGCAAGACGGCCTTGTCCAAACCGGAAAGGCGATCACCCTGGCCGCGCTATCGACGATTATCGGCTTCGGCTCGCTGTCGCAGTCGCATTTCCCCGGTCTGAGTTCAATGGGAAAGGTGGCGATTCTCGGAGCGATGTCAACCTCCATCGTGGCGATCACCGTGTTGCCGGCGTTCCTGGCCTGGATGGAGGGCGCGGCGAGCGGCGAGTAGGAGCCGTTGCAACTCGGCCGGTCGCGGCCGTGCCGGCGCTCGAGCCCTGTGGCTTGTGCGATCCGGCGGACTCCTGGAGGAGTCGGCTCGGGCGATTTGCGCGTCTCCTCGCGGAGCGAAAAGGGCAGCCCCTTTTCTCTCCGCTGCGGTGCGGGCAAATCGCTGTTCCTCGCCTCTTCCTCCACTCGCCACGCCGGATCCTCGCACCGCCCCAAACGGCTCGGGCGCCGGCACGGCCCCGACCGGCCTCTCGCGCCTGTCGCCGTCGGCCTCGTGCCGACCGAAGAGTCAGACGGTCGAGACGGAGCTCGACCGCTACAAGCAGATCTTCGAGTCAGCGTCGGCGACCTGGCGGCTTCGACGTCGATCACTAGGGCCTGCGGACGTGATGGAGACGCATGAGGTTGGTCAGCGGCCGGTCGCGGATCGGAACACCCATCAGGATGACGATCACGTCGCCGGCCTTTACCAGCCTGGCGGCGAGGAGTTCCCGGTCCACGAGGTCGACGACCTGGTCGTGGTGCTCGACCGACTTGTCCACCTGGAGCGGCCGCACGCCCCATACCAGCTGAACGCTGCGCGCCACTCGCGGATCGGTGGTCAGCATACAAATCGGGGTCTCGGGGCGGTAACGAGCGATGGTGCGGGCGGTAAAGCCACCCTGACTGAAGGCTACGATCTGGCGAACCTCGAGGCTCTTGGTCGAAGACACCGCGGCCGCCGCGACCACGTCTGCGAGAACCAGGGCGTCTTGACGCTTGCGGCGCCGGCTCTCGAGCGATCCGGGGTCGCTGGGGTGAGCGAGCGGGCGGACCTCGTTTTCGCGACGCGACAGCACTCTGTGGTCTTCGGCCTCGTTCATGATCTTCACCATGGTCTTGACGGCCTCCACTGGATAGCGGCCGGCGGCGGTCTCTCCGGAGAGCATGAGCGCGTCGGCGCCATCGAAGACCGCGTTGGCGACGTCGGACGACTCGGCACGGGTGGGACGCGGGCTCTCGACCATGGACTCGAGCATCTGGGTTGCGACGATCACCGGCTTGCCGTGGATTCGACCCGACTCGATGATCTGTTTCTGCAGTACCGGCACACGATGCAGCGGCACCTCGACGCCGAGATCCCCCCGCGCGACCATGACCGCGTCAGCAGCGGAGACGATTCCGTGCAAGTGCTCGATGGCTCGCGCTCTCTCGAGTTTGGCGATCAGGGGGATGTCCCCGCCGGCTCGACGGATGATCCGCCGCAGAGCCTCGATATCTTCGCCGCTGCCGACATAGCTTGCGGCGACATAGTCCGCCTCGAGTTGGACGGCGAGTTTCAGATCTCCGCGGTCCTTCGAACTGATCGTGAACGGCAGGTCGCTGTCGGGCAGATTAATGCCCTTGCGGCTCGAGACCGATCCGCCGTTGATGACTTTGGCGGTGAAAGAGCCGTCCTCTTCGGAAACGACGATGAGCTCGACCAACCCGTCTCCAACAAGAAACCGGTTACCTACCTTCAGGTGCTCGAGGAGCTTCAGATCGTCGATCGGCAAATCAATGCCGGCGCCGGGGGGCCCG
>Ga0209980_10000970_pt1 | contig 15742 bp, 11 predicted proteins | sample CR02metaG_FD_183611 | JGI IMG/M metagenome (GOLD analysis project Ga0209980, IMG submission 183611) | Deep subsurface microbial communities from Mariana Trench to uncover new lineages of life (NeLLi) - CR02 metaG (SPAdes) (version 2) | ecosystem: Environmental > Aquatic > Marine > Ocean trench...
CAAGTACCGTCCGCAATTCTACTTCCGGACGACCGACGTGACGGGGGAGGTCGAGCTTCCCAGCGGGACCGAGATGGTGATGCCGGGGGACAACGTGTCGATGAGCGTGGAGCTGATCCAGCCCATCGCCATGGACGAGGGCCTGCGCTTCGCCATCCGCGAGGGCGGGCGCACGGTGGGCGCCGGGGTCGTCGCCAAGATCATCGAATAGGTTTGGCCCCACTTAGGGCGCGCGGGTGAAGGAAGAGGGCACGGCGACCGTATCGCCGCAAAGTTGCCGCTGCGAAGGAGCGTAGCTCAATTGGCAGAGCGCCGGTCTCCAAAACCGGAGGTTGGGGGTTCGAGGCCCTCCGCTCCTGCCAGCTTGCGGTTCGGCGTTTCTGCCGCTGGGTACCATGGTCGAATTTAATGATGGCGAAGATATCACCGTTTCAATTCATCCAACAAGTGCGCCAAGAGATAACCAAGGTCACTTGGCCGACCCGCAAGGAGACGACGATCACGACGATCATGGTTTTCATCATGGTGGCGGTGGCGGCGGTTTTCTTTCTCATCGTCGATTACATCATTTCGGAGATGATCAAGATGGTCCTGGGTTTGGGTAACTGAAGTTATTTGTTAAGTAAGGGCACATGGCGCAACACTGGTATGTCATCCACGTCTATTCGGGCTTCGAGAAAAAGGTGGCCGAATCCGTTCGCGAGCAGGCCGACCAGAAGGGGATGGGCGCGCTGTTCGAGGAGGTCCTGGTTCCCGTCGAGGAGGTCGTGGAGATGCGCCGGGGCGCCAAGATCCAGGCCGAGCGCAAGTTCTTCCCGGGCTATGTGCTGGTGAAGATGGAGATGACCGACGACACCTGGCATCTGGTCAAGAATACCCCCAAAGTGACCGGGTTCCTGGGCGCCAGTTCGCGGCCGAGCCCGGTGCCCCAACGCGAGGTCGACCGGGTCCTGCAACAGGTCCAGGAAGGAATCGAGCGGCCCAAGCCTTCGGTCACCTTCGAGATCGGCGAGCAGGTCCGGGTCAGCGACGGCCCGTTCACCTCCTTCACGGGCTATGTGGAAGAAGTGGACGAGGAAAGGGCGCGGCTCAAGGTGGCGGTGTCGATCTTCGGCCGGGCGACCCCGGTTGAGTTGGAATATTCCCAGGTCGAAAAGGCCTGAGGAAAGCGTTTGTAACCGGCCGGGTCCGCCCGGCGCCCCGTGCGGGAGGCCCGCCTCCAAAGACCTGGGGGGGCCGCACCGCACAACCCTTGAAAGCGTGCCTCGGGCGCGCGTGGTGGTGGTAGGAAAGGGAAGAGCATGGCAAAAAAAGAAATGGGCTTCATCAAGCTCCAGGTTCCCGCCGGTCAGGCCAATCCGTCGCCGCCCATCGGGCCGGCCCTGGGCCAGCACGGCGTCAATATCATGGAATTCTGCAAGGCGTTCAACGCCCAGTGCCAGAGCGAAGGGCTCGAGCAGGGCATGCCGATCCCGGTCAACATCGTGGTTTACCACGACCGGAGCTTCTCGTTTACGACCAAGACACCGCCGGCCAGCTTTTTCTTGAAGAAGGCGGCGCGCCTGGACAAGGGGTCCCAGGAGCCGGGCAAGGACATCGTCGGTACCGTCACCATGGCCCAGTGCCGCGAGATCGCGGAAAAAAAGAAGGTGGACCTGAACGCCAACGATATCGACCAGGCAGCCAAGATTATCGCCGGCACGGCGCGTTCCATGGGCCTGGAAGTGGTGGGGTAGGGCCATGGCGAAGCACGGAAAACGCATGAAAAAGGCCATCGACGGCATCGATCGGGATGCCGATTACGCGCTCGGCGTTGCGGTGAAGATGGTCAAGGAACGGGCGACGACGAAATTCGACGAAACGGTGGAAATGTCGATCAATCTCAACGTCGATCCGCGCCACGCGGATCAGATGGTGCGCGGCGTGATCTCGCTTCCCCACGGCACCGGCAAATCCGTGCGGGTGGCGGTGTTCGCCAAGGGCGACAAGGTCAAGGAGGCGGAAGACGCCGGCGCCGACCTGGTCGGCGGCGACGACTTGGCCCAGAAGATTCAGGCGGGTGAGATCGATTTCGACCGCTGCGTGGCCACCCCCGACATGATGAGCGTGGTCGGCAAACTGGGTAAGATCCTCGGCCCCCGGGGCCTGATGCCCAACCCCAAGCTCGGCACGGTGACGCCGGACGTCGCCGCGGCGGTGGCCGCGGTCAAGGGTGGCCAGGTGGAATTCCGTACCGAAAAGGCGGGAATCATCCACGCCGGGGTCGGCAAGGTGAGCTTCGCCGACGATCAGTTGGCCGCCAATGTCCGTGCGCTTTACGACGCCGTGATGAAAGCCAAGCCGGCGGGCGCCAAGGGGACGTATGTGAAAAGGGTGTCGCTCTCCTCGACCATGGGGCCGGGGGTGCGGCTGGAGATTTCGAGCCTGGGCGGCTAGCCCGGGCAACAAAGATTTCCGCCCCCTCATGGGGCGGGATGAGGGCGGGGCAATGCTTCGCCCGCCTGTCCGAGACCGCAGGTGCCGCCGGGTGCGACCGGTGGCTTAAGGGGAAACCGCCTGCACAGACGGGAGTCGATCCCGGGGCTTTAAGCCCCTGGGCTTGAACTTCTGGGACAGGGGAGCGGACCCCAAGGCGCACCCCTGGGGTCCAGTGGAGAACGCCTTCCCGCGTTCCAACCGGGAAGGCCTGTCTAGGAGACGAAAGTGAACCGTACCGAGAAGGAAAAACTGGTGGTTTCGCTCAAGAGCCTGTTCGAGGGCACCAACCTCATGGTGGTGACCCGTCAGAACGGGCTGACGGTGGCGGAATCATCCGATCTCCGCCGCCGGATGGGCGCAGCGGGGGCCAGCTTCAAGGTGACCAAGAACCGGCTCGCGCGTCTCGCCCTGGAAGGCACGAAGTTTGCCGGGCTCACGCCTTTGTTCCAGGGGCCGACGGCGGTTGCCATGTCGGATGACCCGGTGGCCGCGGCCAGGGTGGCCGTCAGGTTCGCCAAGGACAATGACAAGCTGGTCATCGTCGGCGGCGCGTTGGACGACCAGGAGCTTGGTGTCGAGCGGATCAATGCGCTTGCCGCGCTGCCCTCCCTCGAAGAGCTTCGCGCCGGGATCGTTGGCATGTTGTCGACCCCGGCGACCAGGATCGCCCGGGTGCTCAACGCGCCGGGCGCTCAGGTGGCCCGCGTGATCGCGGCCTATTCGGAAATGGGAGAGGCGGCTTAGCCGATCCAGACCCAGACGTTCAAGCCTTATGGAGTGAAACATGGCTGATATCGAAAAAATTGTGGAAGATCTTTCCGTCCTCACCGTTATCGAGGCCGCGGAGTTGTCCAAGCTTCTCGAGGAGAAGTGGGGCGTAAGCGCGGCGGCGCCGGTGGCGGTGGCCGCTGTGGGGCCGGCCGCGGGCGGCGAGGAAGCCGAGGTCAAGGATACCTTCGACGTTATCCTTGCCGGGTACGGCGAAAAGAAGATCAATGTCATCAAGGAGGTCCGGGCGATCACCAAACTGGGGCTCAAGGAAGCCAAGGACCTGGTCGAATCCGCGCCGAAGCCCATCAGAGAGGGTGTCGGCAAGGAAGAGGCCGAAAAGCTCAAGGAGCAGCTCGAAGGGGCCGGCGCCACGGTGGAGCTTGCCTAAGGCCCTCCGGCGCCTCCCCATGGGGCGCGCCTAACGGGTCCCAGCCCCCTGGCGCCGTGCCGCCGGGGGACTGGGCGCCAAACAGTGCAAGAGATTCGATTATAAAAATTTTCAGTTAAACGCATCGATTAACAAGGACCATCGATCCATGGCGAAATCCTTCACCGGCCGCAAACGTGTCCGTTTAGATTTTGGGCGTATCCCCTCGGCCATGCCCATGCCCAATCTGATCGAGATGCAGCAGTCTTCCTATGAAGAGTTTCTGCATATGTACATCCCCGCTGAAAAGCGGCCCGATACTGGATTGCAGGAGGTGTTCAAGTCGGTCTTCCCGATAAAGGATTTTGCCGACCGCGGCACCTTGGAATTCGTGAAATACGAATTCGAGGAGCCCAAATACGATACCGAGGAATGCCAGCAGCGGGGCCTGACCTATGCCGCGCCGCTGAAGGTGACGCTCAGGCTGTTGGTCTGGGACGTGGACGAGGACACCGGCGCCCGGTCGATCCGCGACATCAAGGAACAGGATGTCTACATGGGCGATATGCCGCTCATGACCCAGAACGGCACCTTCATCATCAACGGCACCGAGCGTGTCATCGTTTCCCAGATGCACCGGTCCCCCGGCGTGTTCTTCGACCACGACAAGGGCAAGACTCATTCGTCGGGAAAATACCTCTTCGCTGCCCGCATCATCCCGTATCGCGGTTCCTGGCTCGACTTCGAGTTCGACGCCAAGGATCTGGTCTATGTGCGCATCGACCGGCGGCGTAAATTGCCGGTCTCCACGCTTCTCCTGGCACTGGACAACGACGCGACCGAAAAACTGCGCGCCGAGCGCGCCGATGCCGGCGAGCGCTTCCTTGCGGAAGAAGCCCAAGGCATGCCGACCGAAGACATCCTGGCCCATTTCTATGACGTGATTCCCTTCACCGCCACCAAGAAGGGCTGGAAGACGATGTTCGATCCAGAGCACTACCGTGGCATCAAGCTCACCACCGACCTAATCAACGCCAAGAACGGCAAAGTGGTGGCCAAGGCGGAAGACAAGATCACGCCGCGCACCGCACGCCGGTTGCTGGAAAGCGGCCTTGCCGAAGTCCTGGTGTCCGATGAAAACCTGATGGGCCGCTACGTCGCCATCGATCTGGTGAACGAGACAACCGGCGAGGTCCTGGCCGAGGCCGGCGAGGAACTCGGCGAAGAAAACCTCGAGGCCATCAAGCAAGCCGGCATCGTCAATGTTCCGACCCTCGGCATCGACCATGTCAATGTCGGACCCTATATTCGCAACACCTTGGCCGCCGACAAAAACACCTCTCGGGCCGAAGCCTTGACCGATATCTACCGGGTCATGCGTCCGGGCGAGCCGCCGACCACGGACACCGCCGAAACACTGTTCCGGGGCCTGTTCTTCGATTCAGAACGCTATGACCTCTCGCCGGTTGGCCGGGTCAAGATGAACGCGCGGCTGGGGCTCGAGACCGACGACCAGGTGCGCACGCTGCGCAAGGAAGACATCTTAGCGGTGGTGAAGATGTTGGTCGAACTCAAGGATGGGCGTGGCGAAATCGACGACATCGACAATCTGGGCAACCGCCGGGTGCGGTCGGTCGGCGAACTGATGGAGAACCAGTATCGGGTCGGCCTGTTGCGCATGGAACGCGCCATCCGCGAAAGGATGAGTTCCGTCGATATCGATTCGGTCATGCCCCATGACCTGATCAACGCCAAGCCGGCGGCCGCCGCAGTGCGCGAGTTCTTCGGTTCCTCCCAGCTCTCTCAGTTCATGGATCAGACCAATCCGCTGTCGGAAATCACCCATAAGCGGCGGCTTTCCGCCCTCGGACCGGGCGGCCTGACGCGGGAGCGCGCCGGTTTCGAGGTGCGCGACGTGCATCCCACCCATTACGGCCGTATCTGCCCCATCGAGACGCCAGAGGGCCCCAATATCGGCCTCATCAATTCGCTGGCGACCTACGCGCGGGTCAACAAATACGGCTTTATCGAAAGCCCCTACCGCAAGGTCGTGGATGGCAAGGTCACCGATGAGGTGATCTACCTGTCGGCCATGGAGGAGAGCAAACACACCATCGCCCAGGCCAATGCCGAGCTGGATTCCAAGAGCCGCCTGGTGGCCGACTTCGTGTCCTGCCGCAGCGGCGGCGAATTCGTGATGGCGCGGACCGAGGACATCACCTTCATGGACGTGTCGCCCAAACAGCTGGTTTCGGTGGCCGCCTCGCTGATCCCGTTCCTGGCCAACGACGACGCCAACCGGGCGTTGATGGGATCGAACATGCAGCGTCAGGCGGTGCCCCTGATCTGCACCGATGCGCCCCTGGTGGGGACCGGAATGGAAGAGGTGGTGGGCAGGGATTCAGGGGTTGTCGTCTCGGCGCGGCGCTCGGGTGTCGTCGACCAGGTGGACGCGACCCGCATCGTCATCCGCGCCACCGACGAGACCGACGCCACGGCATCCACGGTGGACATCTATAACCTCCTGAAGTTCCAACGGTCCAACCAGAATACTTGCATCAACAACCGGCCGCTGGTGAAGGTGGGCGACGTGGTGGCCGAGGACGATATCATCGCCGATGGCCCGTCGACCGACCTGGGCGAACTGGCTCTGGGGCGCAACATCCTGGTCGCCTTCATGCCCTGGAACGGCTACAACTTCGAGGATTCGATCCTGATCTCGGAACGCATCGTCCGCGATGATGTGTTCACCTCGATCCATATCGAGGAATTTGAGGTCATGGCCCGGGACACCAAGCTGGGCCAAGAGGAAATCACCCGCGACATTCCCAATGTCGGCGAAGAGGCGCTGAGCAATCTCGACGAGGCGGGCATCGTCTATATCGGCGCCGAGGTGCAACCCGGCGATATTCTGACCGGCAAGGTCACGCCTAAGGGCGAGAGCCCGATGACGCCGGAAGAGAAACTGCTGCGGGCGATCTTCGGTGAAAAGGCGTCCGACGTGCGCGATACCTCTCTCCGCCTGCCGCCCGGCGTTGCCGGCACCATCGTCGAGGTGCGGGTGTTCTCGCGACGCGGCGTCGACAAGGACGAACGCGCGCTCGCCATCGAACGCGACGAGATCGAGCATCTCACCAAGGACCGCGACGACGAGAAGGCGATCTTAGAGCGCGGTTACGTTGCCCGGATACGGGATGTCCTGGTCGGCCGCGTCGCCGATTCCGGGCCCAAGGGCATGAAATCCGGGGCCAAGATCACCGATGCCATGCTCATTGAGCTGACCCCCGGCCAGTTGCGTCAGATCACCGTCAAGAACGACAAGGTGATGCGCGAAGTCGAGGGGATCAACCAGCAAGCCAATACCGCCAACGAGCATCTTGAGGCCCGCTTCGAGAACAAGGTCGATAAGCTGCAGCGCGGCGACGAGCTGTCGCCGGGTGTGATGAAGATGGTCAAGGTCTTCGTCGCGGTGAAGCGCAAGATGCAGCCCGGCGACAAGATGGCGGGACGCCACGGCAACAAGGGCGTGGTTTCCAAGATCGTCCCCATCGAGGACATGCCCTATCTCGAAGACGGCACGCCGGTGGATATCGTGCTGAACCCCTTGGGGGTGCCGTCACGCATGAACGTGGGGCAGATCCTGGAGACCCATCTCGGTTGGGCCTCGGCGGGCCTTGGCCGGCAGATCGGCGAGGCACTGGACGTCTACCGCCGCGTCGGCAAGTCGGCGGAGATCAAGAGGACCCTGAAGGACATTTACGGCGAGAAAGTCTGGAACGCGGAAATGGCGTCCCTCGATGACGAGGCGCTGGCCGAGCTCGCCGCCAACGAAACTGCCGGCGTGCCCATCGCCACGCCGGTGTTCGACGGGGCGAGCGAAGACGACATCAACGCCTTGATGGTGAAGGCCGGACTCGATACCTCGGGCCAGGTGGTTTTGGTGGACGGGCGGACGGGACGTCAGTTCGACCGCAAGGTGACGGTGGGCTACCTCTACATGCTGAAGCTGCACCACCTGGTGGACGACAAGATCCACGCGCGCTCCATCGGTCCCTACAGCCTCGTCACCCAGCAACCGCTGGGCGGCAAGGCCCAGTTCGGCGGCCAGCGGTTCGGCGAAATGGAGGTCTGGGCGCTGGAAGCCTACGGCGCCGCCTATACCTTGCAAGAGATGCTGACGGTCAAGTCCGACGACGTGTCGGGCCGCACCAAGATCTACGAGGCCATCGTCAGGGGCGACGACACCTTCGAAGCCGGGATACCAGAATCCTTCAATGTTCTGGTGAAGGAACTCCGGTCCCTTGGCCTCAATGTGGAACTCAACCAGCGCGAGCTGTAACGGTTTGAGCGAAAGTGCCGGCGGCCCCGCCGCCGTACCCGCCGGGTCCGGCCCGGCATGATGAGCAGGAGACGTTGATGAGCGAACTGATGAAGGTCTTTGGTCAATCGACCGGTCCGCGGAGCTTCGACGAGGTGCAAATCACCATCGCCAGTCCGGAGCGCATTCGGTCCTGGTCCTTCGGCGAGATCAAGAAGCCGGAGACCATCAACTACCGCACCTTCAAACCGGAAAGGGACGGCCTGTTCTGCGCCCGGATATTCGGTCCCATCAAGGACTACGAATGCCTGTGCGGAAAATACAAGCGCATGAAGTACCGGGGCATCATCTGCGAAAAATGCAGTGTCGAGGTGACCCTGTCCAAGGTGCGCCGCGAACGCATGGGCCATATCGAACTGGCCAGTCCGGTCGCCCATATCTGGTTCCTGAAATCGCTGCCAAGCCGCATCGGGCTGTTGTTGGATATGACCCTGAAGGATTTGGAAAGGGTGCTGTATTTCGAGCAATACGTGGTGACCGAGCCCGGCCTCACGCCGCTCAAGATGCACCAGTTGCTCTCCGAAGAGGAATTTATCGAAGCCCAGGACGAGCACGGCGTCGACGCCTTTACCGCTTCCATCGGCGCGGAGGCCTTGCACAACATGCTGGAATCCATAAATCTCAAGGAGGAAGCGGTGACGCTCCGCGACGAGCTCAAGGAGACCAAATCCGAGGCCAAGCGCAAGAAGCTCGTGCGCCGTTTGAAACTGGCCGAGAACTTCGTCGAATCCAAGGCCCGGCCCGAATGGATGATTCTCGAAGTCGTGCCGGTGATTCCGCCGGAACTGCGGCCTTTGGTGCCGTTGGACGGTGGCCGCTTCGCGACCTCGGACCTCAACGATCTCTACCGCCGGGTGATCAACCGCAATAACCGTCTGAAGCGGTTGATCGAACTTCACGCGCCCGATATCATCGTCCGCAACGAAAAGCGCATGCTCCAGGAAGCGGTGGACGCGCTGTTCGACAACGGCCGCCGGGCCCGGGTCATCACCGGCGCCAACAAGCGGCCGCTCAAGTCGCTTTCCGACATGCTCAAGGGCAAGCAGGGCCGGTTCCGCCAGAATCTGCTCGGCAAGCGGGTCGATTATTCGGGCCGTTCGGTCATCGTCGTCGGTCCGGAACTGAAGCTCCACCAGTGTGGGCTGCCCAAGAAGATGGCGCTGGAATTGTTCAAGCCGTTCATCTACTCCAAGCTCGAACTCTACGGCATGGCCACCACCATCAAGGCGGCCAAGCGCATGGTCGAGAAGGAACGGCCCGAGGTCTGGGACATACTCGAAGAGGTGATCCGCGAACATCCGGTGCTGCTCAACCGGGCGCCGACGCTCCATCGCCTGGGCATCCAGGCCTTCGAGCCGGTGCTGATCGAAGGCAAGGCGATCCAGTTGCATCCGTTGGTTTGCGCCGCCTTCAACGCCGATTTCGATGGCGACCAGATGGCGGTCCATGTGCCGCTTTCCCTGGAGGCGCAGTTGGAGGCCCGGGTCCTCATCATGTCGACCAACAACATCCTAAGCCCGGCCAACGGCAATCCCATCATCGTACCTACCCAGGACATCATCTTAGGCCTCTATTGGATGTCACTGGAGCGCGAGGGTGAACCCGGCGAGGGCATGATATTCCCGAACATCGGCGAAATCGAGCACGCGCTGGATATCGGTGCCGTCACCTTGCATACCAAGATCAAGGCGCGCTTCGTCTCCGAAGACGCGGACGGCAAGCCCACCACCGAAACCGTGGACACGACGCCGGGCCGGATGAAGATTTCCGAGGTTCTGCCGAAAAATCCGGAACTAAGTTTCGATATCATCAACAAGGTATTGACCAAGCGCGAGGTGTCCAGCCTGATCGATGTGGTTTACCGCTCTTGCGGGCAGAAAGACACGGTGATCTTTTGCGACCGCCTGATGGCCTTGGGCTTCGGCAATGCCTTCGAGGCCGGCATTTCCTTCGGCAAGGATGATCTGGTGATTCCCGAGGCCAAGGAAAAGCTGGTCGGCGATACCCAGGTGCGGATCGAGGAATACGAACGCCAGTACCTCGACGGGCTCATCACCCAGGGTGAAAAATACAACAAGGTGATCGATGCCTGGTCCCAGTGCACCGACGCCGTCTCCAAGGAGATGATGAGGGGAATCTCGTCGTCCAAGCCCGGCGCGCCCATCAATTCGGTCTATATGATGGCCCATTCCGGCGCCCGCGGGTCCGAGGCCCAGATGAAGCAGCTCGCCGGCATGCGCGGGCTGATGGCCAAGCCGTCGGGCGAGATCATCGAAACTCCGATCATTTCAAACTTCAAGGAAGGGCTCACGGTTCTCGAGTACTTCAACTCGACCCACGGCGCGCGGAAGGGGCTCGCCGATACCGCGCTCAAGACCGCCAATTCGGGCTATCTGACCCGCCGTCTGGTCGACGTGGCCCAGGATGCGATTATCGTCATCGAGGACTGCGGCACCAAGAAGGGGCTGCCCGCCAAGGCGGTGATCGAAGGGGGCGATGTCGTCGAGGCGCTGGGCGAGCGCGTGCTCGGCCGCGTGCCGGCGGAAGATATCTTGGACCCGCTCTCGGGCAAGGTCATCGTTAAGGCCGGCACCCTGATGGACGAGGAAATCGTCGAGAAGATAGAGCGGTCCGGCGTCGAGGAGGTGGTGATCCGCTCGGTGCTGACCTGCGAGTGCCCCACCGGCATTTGCGTAAAATGTTACGGCCGCGACCTAGCCCGCGGCACCACCGTCAATATCGGCGAAGCGGTCGGCGTCATGGCGGCCCAGTCCATCGGCGAGCCCGGCACCCAGCTCACCATGCGCACCTTCCATATCGGCGGCACGGCCCAGAGAGGGGCGGAGCAATCGAGCGTCGAAGCCGCTTTCGATTCCAAGGTGGTGTTCAACAACCGCAACACGGTCCAGGATTCCGAAGACATGCCGGTGGTCATGGGGCGTAACTGCGAGATCGTCCTGGAAGACGATTCCGGCCGGGTGTTGGCACGCTATAACGTGCAATACGGCGCCCGTCTGCTGGTCGATGAAGGGGCGGAGGTCAAGAAGGGCGACAAGTTGGCGGAATGGGATCCCTATACCCTGCCCATCATCACCGAAAGCTCCGGCACCGCGAACTATGTCGATTTGTCCGAGGGCATCAGCTACCGCGAGGTGGTCGATGAGACCACCGGGATCACCACCTTGGAGGTGATCGACTGGAAGTCCCAGCCCAGGGCGGCCGAGTTGAGGCCGCGCATTACCCTGCGCGACAAGAAGGGCGAAGTCGTCGTCCTGCCCAACGGTCATGAGGCGCGCTACCTCATGTCGGTGGGCGCGATCCTCCGGGTGGAGAACGGCGAAGAGGTTCATGCCGGCGACGTGCTGGCCCGGATCCCTCGGGAATCCATGAAAACCCGCGATATCACAGGCGGCCTGCCGCGCGTCGCGGAACTGTTCGAGGCGCGCAAACCCAAGGACTTCGCCATTCTTGCCGAAAGCGACGGCCAGGTGGAATACGGCCGCGATTACAAGTCCAAACGCCGCATCCTGGTCCGTCCCGAAGAGGGTGAGCCGACCGAATACCTGCTGCCCAAGGACCGGCATATCGCGGTGCGGGAAGGGGATTACGTGGAAAAGGGCGATGCCCTGATGGAAGGCAGCCCGGTGCCGCACGATATTCTCCGGGTCTTGGGCATCCAGGCCCTGGCCGAGTATCTGGTGCGGGAAGTCCAGGACGTCTACCGGCTTCAGGGCGTGCGCATCAACAACAAGCACATCGAGGTCATCATCCGCCAGATGCTTCAGAAGGTCGAAATCACCGATGCCGGCGAGACCACTTATTTGGTCGGCGAGGTCGTCGATCGACTGGAGTTCAAGGCGGCCAACCTCAAGGCCAAGGAAGAGGGCCACAAGCAGGCGGAGGCAAGCCGGGTTCTCCAGGGCATCACGAAGGCCTCGCTTGCGACCAGTTCGTTCATCTCCGCCGCCTCCTTCCAGGAAACCACCCGGGTGCTCACCGAAGCCGCGGTCGCGGGCCGCATCGACCGCCTGGTGGGGCTGAAGGAGAACGTCATTGTCGGACGCCTGATCCCGGCGGGGACCGGCGCCATCATGAACCGGCTCAAGCAGGTGGCCGCCGACCGCGACCGCGAACTCGCCGCGGCCGAAAAGGCCCGGCTCGAGCAGCCTGCCGGCGAGGGCGAGGAGGAACAGAAAAGCGCCTGACCGTCGCCGCCGGAGCCCCCGACGGGGGCTCGGGAAGAGGTAGGTACGGGCGCCGCCTTGATGGCGGCGAATCCCGGGTTGGGGCCGGAAAATGCGCTAGATTTCGGGGTCGGGCGGGGCCATGGAGACTCACCAAGGGCCCCGGATTCCGGGCGTTTTTTGGTAAATGAGGGGTTGACGGAACAATGGCGCGTTCGTAGTATGCGCGCTCCTTTGGCGGGGCCGGTGGTAGGTGTCCATCCTAGACGCGGCCTCAGAGTTTTGATGCAACCTTATAGGCGCCGTGCTTGCACGGGGCCGTTTTATTGGACCGCTGGCGAGCCGATCGCAGGATCCCTGCGCGTGCTCACTTGTTGTGTAATTTCAAGGACTTGATCCCGGGCGACCGGGGTGTTTCGGGGGCTCTTCGGCGGTTGGCCACGGCCCCCATCGGAGATTGGAAGGTTTGTCCCCATGCCGACCATCAACCAGTTGATTCGCAAACCGCGCAAGAAGCCGGTGGCGCGCAACAAGGTTCCCGCCATGGAGGCCTGCCCCCAGAAGCGCGGCGTTTGCACGCGGGTCTACACGACGACGCCGAAAAAACCGAACTCGGCATTGCGCAAGGTGGCGAGGGTGCGGCTTACCAATGGGTTCGAGGTAACAAGTTACATCCCCGGCGAGGGGCATAACCTGCAGGAGCATTCCGTGGTCATGCTCCGCGGTGGCCGTGTCAAGGACCTGCCCGGGGTGCGCTATCACATCATCCGCGGCACCCTCGACACCCAGGGGGTGAGCGACCGCCGCCAGCGCCGTTCCAAATACGGCGCCAAGCGCCCGAGGTAGGAGCCCGGCCATGTCCCGACGCCACGCCGCGGAAAAACGCGAGGTCCTGCCCGATGCCAAGTTCGGCGATCTGGTGGTGACCAAGTTCATGAATTCCCTGATGCTGGACGGCAAGAAATCGGTCGCCGAGAAGATCGTCTACGGGGCGTTTGACAGCATCGCGGCCAAGGCCGGCGGCGATCCGGTCAAGGTCTTTCATGAGGCGCTGGAGAACGTCAAGCCCGCCATCGAGGTGCGCTCGCGGCGGGTCGGCGGTGCCACCTACCAGATTCCCGTCGAGGTCCGCAACGTCCGGCGACAGACCCTGGCCATCCGCTGGATCATCGAGGCGGTCAGGGCGCGCAACGAAAACACCACGGTGGACCGGCTCTCTAACGAGCTGCTGGACGCCGCCAACAACCGCGGTAATGCGGTCAAGAAACGGGAAGACACACACCGTATGGCGGAGGCCAACAAGGCCTTCTCCCATTACCGCTGGTAATTTTGGGACGCGTCGGTCAGGCACGAAAAGTATTAGGAAATCCTCGACATGGCACGCACCCATCCACTCGAATGCTACCGCAATATCGGTATCATGGCGCATATCGATGCCGGTAAGACGACGACCACCGAACGCATCCTGTTTTACACCGGCCGCTCATACAAGATCGGCGAGGTCCATGACGGCACCGCCACCATGGATTGGATGGAACAGGAGCAGGAACGCGGCATCACCATCACCTCGGCGGCCACCACCACCTATTGGGACGGTCACCGGATCAATATCATCGACACCCCGGGCCATGTGGATTTCACTATCGAAGTGGAACGTTCGCTCAGGGTGCTGGACGGCGCCGTGGCGGTGTTCGATTCCGTTGCCGGGGTCGAGCCCCAGTCGGAAACCGTTTGGCGCCAGGCCGACAAATACGACGTGCCGCGCATCTGTTTCATCAACAAGATGGACCGAGTCGGCGCCGATTATTTCCGTTGCATCGACATGATCATCGATCGCCTGGGGGCGACCCCCCTGGTGACCCAGCTGCCGATCGGCGAGGAAGCCGATTTCGTCGGCGTCGTGGACCTGCTGACGCGCCAGGGGATCATCTGGAAGGAAGAGACGCTCGGCGCCGAATTCGAATACACCGAGATCCCCGAGCCCATGGCGACCGAGGCCGAGGAATACCGCGCCAAGTTGGTGGAATCGGCGGTTGAGTTCGATGACCAGGTGTTGGAAGCCTACCTCGAGGGGAACGAGCCGGATATCGACACCCTGAAGGCCTGTATCCGCAAGGCGACCTGTGCCGGCGCCGTGGTGCCGGTGCTGTGCGGGGCCGCCTTCAAGAACAAGGGTGTGCAGCCGCTTCTCGACGCCATCGTCGATTATCTGCCGGCGCCCACCGATGTGACCGCCATCTTGGGGGTCAAGCCCGGCACCGATGAACAGCTGAGCCGCAACAGTTCCGATGACGAACCGTTCGCGGCTCTCGCTTTTAAGGTGATGACCGATTCCTTCGTCGGCTCGCTCACTTTCGTGCGCGTCTATTCCGGCGTGGTGCGAACCGGCGACAGCGTCTTGAACGCCGCCAGGGGCAAGCGCGAGCGGATCGGCCGCATGCTGCTGATGCATGCCAATACCCGCGAAGACATCAAGGAGGCCCGCGCCGGCGACATCGTCGCCATCGCCGGCCTTAAGGACGTGACCACCGGCGACACCCTGTGCGACGCTAACAACGCGGTGGTGCTGGAGCGGATGGAGTTCCCCGAACCGGTGATCGAGGTCGCCGTCGAGCCGATGACCAAGGGCGACCAAGAAAAGATGGGTGAGGCCTTGAGGCGCCTGGCCCAGGAGGATCCCTCCTTTCAGGTCACCATCGACGATGAAAGCGGCCAGACCTTGATCAGGGGGATGGGGGAGCTCCACCTCGACATCATCGTCGACCGCATGAGACGAGAATTCAAGGTGCAGGCCAATGTCGGCCCCCCCCAGGTGGCCTACCGCGAAACCATCACCAAGTCGGTGGAAGTGGACTACATCCACAAGAAACAGACCGGTGGTTCCGGCCAGTTCGCCCGGGTTAAGATCTCCTTCGAGCCCGCCAAGGGAGAAGGCTGTGTGTTCGAAAGCAAGGTGGTCGGCGGCAGGGTACCCAAGGAATACATTCCCGGCGTAAAAAAGGGCTTGATGAGCGCCAAGGAGACCGGCGTATTGGTCGGATTCCCGGTGATCGATTTCAAGGCGGAACTGTTGGACGGCGCCTACCATGACGTCGATTCTTCCGTTTTGGCATTCGAGATCGCCGCCCGGGGCGCCTTCCGCGAAGGCATGCAAAGGGCCGGCCCGGCCCTGCTGGAGCCGGTGATGCGGGTCGAGGTGGTTACCCCCGAGGAGTACATGGGCGAAATCATCGGCGATCTCAGATCGCGCCGGGGCAATGTTTCCGGCATGGATCAGCGGGGCAACTCCCGGGTCATTGCAGCCCTGGTGCCGTTGGCCAACATGTTCGGTTATATCAACACGCTACGGTCCATGAGCCAGGGCCGGGCGCAATTCACCATGCATTTCGAGCAGTACGAGCAGGTCCCCCAGGCGGTGGCCGATGAAGTTCGTGCCAAGCTCGCCTAAATCAACGGAGAGGCGTCATGGCGAAGAAGAAGTTTGAGCGGACGAAGCCCCATTGCAACGTTGGCACGATCGGCCATGTTGACCACGGCAAGACGACCCTGACGGCGGCGATCACG
>Ga0209980_10000971_pt1 | contig 15740 bp, 11 predicted proteins | sample CR02metaG_FD_183611 | JGI IMG/M metagenome (GOLD analysis project Ga0209980, IMG submission 183611) | Deep subsurface microbial communities from Mariana Trench to uncover new lineages of life (NeLLi) - CR02 metaG (SPAdes) (version 2) | ecosystem: Environmental > Aquatic > Marine > Ocean trench...
ATGCCGCCGTCAGCGTCGTCTTGCCATGATCCACATGACCAATCGTGCCTACGTTGATATGCGGCTTCGTACGTTGAAATTTTTCCTTGGACACGATGCACCTCTGCTTTGTCTAGTGTGTCTGTGTTTTTCTCTGTAAAACCGGCTTGCTCAGGATACTTTCTTGATGACATCGTCCGCAACGCTGTGCGGTACCTGGGCATACTTGGCAAACTCCATCGAGTAAGTCGCGCGGCCTTGTGACATGGAGCGTAGCGAAGTCGCGTAACCGAACATCTCGGCCAGCGGCACTTCGGCGCGAATCAGCTTGCCGGCGGGGCTGTCTTCCATGCCCGATGGCTGGCCGCGACGGCGGTTAAGATCGCCCATCACGTCACCCATGTAGTCCTCGGGCGAGACCACCTCAACCGCCATGATCGGCTCGAGCAACACCGGGTCAGCCTTGAGCGCGCCATCCCTGAACGCCATCGAGCCGGCGATCTTGAACGCCATCTCACTCGAGTCGACGTCATGGTACGAGCCGTCATAAAGGGTCACCTTGCAATCGACGACCGGATAGCCGGCGATTACGCCATTACACATTTGTTCCTGGATGCCCTTGTTCACCGCATTGATGTATTCCTTCGGAACCGAACCGCCGACGATGGCATTCTCAAATTCGTAACCGGAACCGGGCTCGACCGGCTCGATCCGGATATACACGTGCCCATACTGACCGCGACCGCCGGACTGGCGGATAAACTTGCCTTGCTGCTCGACCGTCGAGCGAATGGTTTCACGATAGGCCACCTGGGGCCTGCCAACATTGGATTCCACGTTAAATTCGCGACGCATGCGTTCAACGATGATGTCGAGGTGCAATTCGCCCATGCCCGAGATGATGGTCTGGCCCGATTCCTCGTCGGTATGCACCCTGAACGACGGGTCTTCCTTGGCCAGTTTGCTCAGCGCCATGCCCATCCTTTCCTGATCGGCCTTGGTTTTCGGTTCGACCGCGACGGCGATGACCGGCTCCGGGAATTCCATGCGTTCCAGCGTGATTATGTGCTTTGGATCGGACAGCGTGTCGCCGGTGTTGACATCCTTCAGGCCAACCGCGGCGGCGATATCGCCGGCAAACACTTCCTTGATTTCGGTACGATCGTTGGCGTGCATCTGCAGGATACGGCCAATGCGCTCTTTGCGGCTCTTGACCGGGTTATAAACCGTGTCGCCCGACTTGAGCACACCCGAATAAACACGGAAAAAGGTCAGCGAACCCACGAACGGGTCGGTGGCGATCTTGAACGCCAGCGCGGCAAACGGCTGATCGTCGGCCGCAGGGCGAGCTTCCTTCTCACCGTTCTCCAATTCGCCCTGGATGGCCACCACATCGGTCGGCGACGGCATCAACTCAATAATCATGTCCAGTACCGCCTGCACGCCCTTGTTTTTGAACGCAGAACCACAAACAGTCGGTACAATTTCGTTGTTGATGGTGCGCATCCGCAAGCCACGAACAATTTCTTCCCGGCTCAGGTCGCCGTCTTCGAGGTATTTCTCGAGCAAATCCTCGTCGGCCTCGGCCGCGGCCTCGACCATGACCTCGCGCCTTTCCTCGGCAACCGCCCGCAGAACTTCGGGAATGTCGCGTGTCTCATAACTGGTACCCTGGGTTGAATCATCCCAGTAGATCGCCTTCATCTGCAGCAAGTCGACGACGCCTTCGAAATGTTCCTCGGCGCCGATCGGAATCTGCAAGGCTACCGGGTTGCCGCCAAGACGCTCCCTGATCTGCTCGAGGACACGAAAAAAGTCGGCGCCGGCCCGATCCATCTTGTTGATAAATGCCATGCGCGGCACGCCATACTTGTTGGCCTGACGCCAAACTGTTTCCGACTGAGGCTCGACCCCACCGACCGAACAGAACACCGCGACGGCGCTGTCCAGCACCCGCAGTGAACGCTCGACCTCGATCGTAAAATCGACGTGCCCGGGCGTGTCGATAATATTGATACGGTGCTCCGGGAACTGCTTGTTCATGCCGGACCAGAAACAGGTCGTCGCCGCCGAAGTAATGGTGATGCCCCGTTCCTGCTCCTGTTCCATCCAGTCCATGACCGCAGCGCCATCGTGCACTTCACCGAGCTTGTGGGAGACACCGGTATAAAACAGGATACGCTCGGTCGTCGTCGTCTTGCCCGCATCAATATGGGCCATGATGCCGATATTGCGGTAGCGATCGATGGGCGTGGTCCGTGGCACTGTCTCTGTTCCTCTGTGAGCTAAAGCGCTGGTCTACCAGCGGAAATGGGCGAAAGCCTTGTTGGCTTCCGCCATGCGATGCGTGTCTTCACGTTTTTTGGCGGCCGCGCCACGGTTGTCCGCCGCGTCCATCAGTTCATTGGCCAGGCGATGCGCCATGGACTTTTCGCTGCGCTTGCGTGCGGCATCGATAATCCAGCGCATGGCGAGGGTTTGCCGGCGGACCAGCCGGACTTCGACCGGGACCTGGTAGGTGGCGCCACCGACACGGCGGGACTTCACCTCGACCTGGGGTTTAACGTTTTCCAGCGCCTGCTCCAGCAATTCGATGGCCTGCTCATCGCTCGATGACTTTTTCTCGGCGATGCGGTCCAGCGCGCCATAGATCACTTTCTCGGCCACCGACTTCTTGCCGTCGTTCATGACCATATTCATGAACTTCGCAAGCAGTTCACTGCCGTGCTTGGGATCCGGGAGGATGACACGTTTTGGAGCGGATACTCGTCTGGACATTGATCAATACTCTTTGTCTGTTGGTGCGGACTGTTTTCTTGCCGCTGTCAGGACTTGGGTTTCTTGGTGCCGTACTTGGAGCGACCCTTGCGCCGGTCGGATACGCCGGCGCAATCCAGGGTTCCCCGGATCGTGTGGTAACGGACACCCGGCAAATCCTTGACCCGGCCACCACGAATCAGGACCACCGAGTGCTCCTGCAGGTTATGCCCTTCGCCACCGATGTAACTGGTAACTTCAAAACCATTGGTCAGGCGGACCCGGGCCACTTTCCGCAGGGCCGAGTTCGGCTTCTTCGGCGTTGTCGTATAGACACGCGTACACACGCCACGCTTTTGCGGGCTGGCTTCGAGAGCCGGCACCGTGCTTTTCACAACCCGCTTTTTGCGCGCCTTGCGGACCAATTGATTTACTGTCGCCATACTCTTTACTCTTTATTTGACGCGCCGTCAGGCGCACCTGTAAAACAATCCCCGCCGGGTTCCCGAACCGAAAATATCCTCGCGGAGACACAGCGAGCCGCCTAAATCGGCGGCTCGTGAAATCCCTTAAACAAGCGCACAACCCGGCCCCAGCCGACCTGCCTGGTTAAGAAGCGCGAATTTTATGAACCGGTCACCCGGGTGTCAAGCAAAGTCGGGTGCAAACCCCCGAATTCCACACCCTTAGAACCGATTTCCTTGCCGGCCTCAGGCTTGTTTGTCCACTGCCTCTTTGGCCTCCTCGACAAGCACCGGCGCAGCCGTTTCCACGACCTCCGTATGGGCCGATTCTTCGATAGCGGCCGGTACTTCCGCCGTGGCAGTTTCTGCCTCGGCCTCTTCAGCGGCGGGGATCTGGATTAACTGATCCGCCAGCGCTTCAGCCTTTGAACGGCGTCGGTTGCTGTGATACGACATGCCAGTACCCGCGGGTATCAGGCGTCCGACGATCACATTCTCCTTCAGACCCCGGAGATCGTCGCGCAAACCGCGCACGGCCGCCTCGGTCAGAACCCGGGTCGTTTCCTGGAAAGAGGCCGCCGAAATGAACGATTCGGTGGCCAGCGAGGCCTTGGTGATGCCCAGCAGCACCGGCGTGAGCTCGGCCTGCTTCTTGCCCATGCGCTCCATTTCCCGGTTCAACTCGATCAGCCTGGAACGATCCAGTTGTTCGCCCTTTAACAGGCGGGTATCGCCCGGATCCTTGATCTCGACCTTGCGCAGCATCTGGCGAATGATCACCTCGATATGCTTGTCGTTGATTTTGACGCCCTGTAGCCGATAAACGTCCTGGATTTCGCGGACCAGGTAGTCAGCCAGCGGCTCGACTCCCTGCAAACGCAGGATGTCGTGCGGATTGAGCTCGCCATCGGCAATTTCTTCGCCGCGCTCGACCTGCTCGCCTTCGAACACGTTCAGGTGCCGCCATTTCGGGATCAATTCCTCGTGCGACTCGCCGTTCTCATCGGTGATCACGAGGCGGCGCTTGCCCTTGGTTTCCTTGCCAAAACTAACCGTGCCGGAATGTTCGGCCAGAATCGATGCTTCTTTCGGCTTGCGGGCCTCGAAAAGATCGGCCACCCGCGGCAGACCACCAGTGATATCACGGGTCTTAGAGGTTTCCTGCGGGATCCTCGCGAGCACATCGCCAATAGAAACCTTGGCGCCGTCTTCCTTGTTGACCAGCGCCCCCGCCGGCAAGGCGTAGACCGCGGGAATGTCGGTATTGGCAAAGCAGACCGGCTTGGCGTCCTTACCCTTTTTGTCCATCAGCGTGACGGTCGGACGCAGATCGCGGCCTACCGCGGTACGCTGCTTGGCATCCAGCACTTCGATGCTGGTCAGGCCGGTAAACTCATCGACCTGGCGGCTGACGGCCACGCCATCTTCGAAGTCCTCGAAGCGGATGTAACCGTTCACTTCGGTGACGACTGGGTGGGTGTGCGGATCCCAGGTCGCAACCATCTGCCCTGGCTCGACCGTTGCCCCGTCGCGGATCAAAATCATCGCGCCGTAGGGGATCTTGTACCGTTCGCGCTCACGACCGTACTCGTCCATGACGCCAAGCTCGCCTGAACGCGATACCGCGACCAGGTGCCCCTTGGCGTGCTGCACGGTCTTGATGTGGCGCAGGTGTGCCGTGCCCTTGCTCTTGATCTCGACGCTGTTGACGGCGGCGGCACGCGATGCGGCGCCACCGATATGGAAGGTCCGCATCGTCAGCTGGGTACCGGGTTCACCGATCGATTGCGCGGCAATCACACCGACGGCTTCGCCGATGTTGATCTGATCGCCACGACCCAGATCGCGCCCGTAACAGCTCGCGCAAACTCCATACAGGGTTGCACAGGCGATCGGCGAGCGGACCATAACGGAGTCGATCTGGTTCTGCTCCAGCTTATCCACCCATTGCTCATCCAGCAGCGTACCGGCCGTCGCAACCACTTCTTTTTTGCTTCCCGGCTTGATGACGTCCTCGACCAGGACTCTGCCCAGCACCCGCTCGCTCAGCGGTTCGACGACGTCGCCGCCTTCGACCAGCGGTGTCATTATCAGACCGGCCTTGGTGCCACAATCTTCCTCTGTGACGACCAGGTCCTGCGCAACATCGACCAGGCGCCGCGTCAGGTAACCCGAGTTCGCGGTTTTCAGCGCGGTGTCGGCCAGGCCCTTGCGCGCGCCGTGAGTGGAGATAAAGTACTGCAGGACATCCAGGCCTTCCCGGAAATTCGCGGTAATCGGCGCCTCGATAATCGAGCCGTCCGGTTTCGCCATCAGTCCACGCATGCCGGCCAGCTGCCTGATCTGTGCCGCCGAACCACGGGCGCCCGAATCAGCCATCATATAAATCGAGTTAAAGGATTCCTGGTTGACCTTCTCGCCTTTGGCGTTGACCACCTCTTCGCTGCCTAACTCTTTCATCATCGCGTTGGCCACCTGGTCGTTGGTACGCGACCAGATATCCACGACCTTGTTATAGCGCTCGCCATCGGTCAGCAAACCGGAGGAGTACTGGTCCTGGATTTCCTTGACCTCGGCTTCGGCCGCCGCCAGGATTTCTATCTTTTCATCGGGTACGACCATGTCGTTCGCGCAGATGGATACACCGGCACGCGTCGCATAGTGAAATCCGGTGTACATCAGCTGATCGGCAAAAACCACGGTCTCTTTCAGGCCGACATCGCGGTAGCAAGCGTTGATGACTCGCGAAATCGCTTTCTTATCCATGGTCTGATCAACGAGGTCGAACGGCAGCCCCTCGGGCAATATATCGCTTAGCAGGGCGCGCCCTACGGTGGTGTCGTAAACCTTGTTGGTTTCCGTTTTCTCGCCTTGTTCATCGAATGTCGTTTCCTTTATCCGGACCTTGACCTTGGCCTGCAGTTCGACGTGCCTGTTCTCGTAGGCACGATGAACTTCGGCGACATCGGCATACATGCTGCCTTCACCGCGCGCGTTAATGCGCTCCCGCGACATATAATAAAGACCGAGCACCACATCCTGGGACGGCACGATAATCGGGTCGCCGTTGGCCGGCGAAAGAATGTTGTTCGATGCCATCATCAGCGCGCGCGCTTCAAGCTGCGCCTCGATCGACAAGGGCACATGTACCGCCATCTGGTCGCCATCGAAGTCGGCATTGAATGCCGTACAGACCAGCGGGTGAAGCTGGATCGCCTTGCCTTCGATCAATACCGGCTCAAAAGCCTGGATGCCCAGCCGATGCAGCGTCGGCGCTCGATTGAGCATCACCGGGTGCTCGCGAATCACCTCTTCGAGGATATCCCAGACTTCCGGTCCTTCGCGTTCGACCAGGCGTTTCGCGGATTTGATTGTCGCCGCTTCGCCGCGCAACTGTAACTTGCTGAAAATAAAGGGCTTAAACAGCTCGAGCGCCATTTTCTTTGGCAGCCCGCACTGGTGGAGTTTCAGCGTAGGACCGACCACGATGACCGAACGGCCGGAGTAATCGACCCGTTTGCCGAGCAGGTTCTGGCGAAACCGCCCTTGCTTGCCCTTGATCATGTCGGCCAGCGACTTCAGCGGGCGCTTGTTGGTGCCGGTGATCGCACGACCGCGCCTGCCATTGTCGAGCAGCGCATCGACCGATTCCTGCAACATACGTTTTTCGTTGCGTACGATGATATCCGGTGCGTTCAGTTCCAACAGCCGGCGCAGGCGATTGTTACGGTTGATGACGCGGCGGTACAAATCGTTCAGATCGGAAGTCGCAAAGCGGCCGCCATCGAGCGGCACCAGCGGGCGCAGGTCCGGCGGCAGCACCGGCAGAACGGTCAGCACCATCCACTTGGGGTGGTTCCCCGAGTCGATAAACGATTCCAGCAGTTTCAGCCTCTTGGACAACCTTTTGAGCTTGGTTTCCGAACCGGTGGCGTCCATATCCTCGCGGACTTTCACGACTTCGGCGTTGAGGTCCAGGCTCCCCAGCAATTCGTAAACCGCCTCCGCGCCCATCCTGGCGTCAAAATCATCGCCATGTTGTTCGATGGTCTCCAGATACCCCTCATCAGAGAGCAATTGGCCGCGCTCCAGCGGCGTCATGCCGGGATCGATTACGACGAAAGCCTCAAAATAGAGGATGCGCTCGATTTCGCGCAGCGTCATATCCAGCATCAGGCCGATACGCGACGGCAATGATTTCAAAAACCAGATGTGCGCCACCGGGCTGGCCAGTTCGATGTGACCCATACGCTCGCGGCGCACCTTCGACTGGACGACTTCGACACCGCATTTTTCGCAGACCACGCCGCGATGCTTGAGGCGCTTGTACTTGCCGCAAAGACATTCGTAATCCTTGGTCGGGCCGAAAATCTTGGCGCAGAACAAACCATCGCGTTCCGGCTTGAAAGTCCTGTAATTGATGGTCTCGGGTTTCTTGACTTCACCCCAGGACCAGGAACGGATCATTTCCGGCGATGCCAGCCCGATGCGAATCGCATCGAAATCATCGTTCGGGGTCAGCTGCTTTGCAAATTTCAGTAAGTCTCTCATTGGCTCAATCCTGCTCAAGTTCAATGTTGATGGCCAGCGAACGAATTTCCTTCACCAGCACGTTGAAGGACTCGGGCATCCCCGCATCCATCATGTGCGTGCCATCAACAATGTTTTTATACATACGGGTGCGACCTTGCACGTCATCCGACTTGACCGTCAGCATTTCCTGCAGCGTGTAGGCAGCGCCATAGGCTTCCAGCGCCCAGACCTCCATCTCGCCGAAGCGCTGGCCACCGAACTGCGCCTTGCCGCCCAGCGGCTGTTGGGTAACCAGGCTATACGGTCCAGTTGAGCGCGCATGCATCTTGTCGTCAACGAGGTGGTTGAGCTTGAGCATGTACATATAACCCACGGTAACCGGGCGGTCGAACCGCTCACCGGTCCGGCCGTCGTAAAGAATGCTCTGACCATCGGTGGCCAGACCGGCGAGTTCCAGCATGTTCTTGATCTCGCTCTCGGTCGCGCCATCGAATACCGGTGTCGCCATCGGCACGCCGTCGCGCAGATTCCCCGCCATTTCGATCAACTCGGCATCGCTGAAGGACTTGAGGTCCTCCTGCCTGCCGCCGGTGGTGTTATAAATCTCGTGCAGGTATTTGCGCAGCTCGGTTATCGGTCGCTGCTGATCCAGCAGCGCGGCAATTTTTCGACCGAGTCCCTTGGCCGCCCAGCCCAGGTGTGTTTCCAGCACCTGGCCGACGTTCATACGCGATGGCACGCCAAGCGGGTTCAGCACGATGTCGACCGGCGTGCCATCTTCAAGATAAGGCATGTCTTCAACCGGTACGATGGTCGAGATGACGCCCTTGTTGCCATGCCGGCCAGCCATCTTGTCGCCCGGCTGGATGCGGCGCTTGACGGCAAGATAAACCTTGACCATCTTCAGCACGCCCGGGGCCAGGTCGTCGCCGGCTGTAATTTTCTGTTTTTTCTCTTCGAAGCGGCGATCGAACTCCTGGCGCTGCTCCTCGAGACGTTCCTTGGCACGGGCGAGCTTGCTGGCCGCATCGTCGTTGTGCAATCGAATCTCAAACAACTGGTCGCGCGACAACTCTTCGATGTAGGCCTTCGTGATCTTGCTGCCCTTTTTCAGCTTGCTCGGACCGCCGTCCGCGACCTTGGCCAGCAGCATTTTCTCGACCCGCTGGAAGATGTCTTCTTCGAGGATCCGCTGCTGATCGTTGAGGTCCTTCCTGACCTGTTTCAGTTCGCTTCCTTCGATCGCCAGCGCCCGCGCGTCCTTCTCCACGCCATCACGGGTAAACACCCGGACATCGATAACGATTCCATCCATCCCCGGCGGGACCCGCAGAGAAGTGTCTTTAACATCCGATGCTTTCTCGCCAAAAATGGCCCGCAACAGCTTTTCTTCGGGCGTCAGCTGAGTCTCGCCCTTCGGCGTGACCTTACCCACCAGAATATCGCCGGCATTTACCTCCGCACCGATAAAGGCGATTCCCGATTCATCGAGATTGGCAAGCGCCGAATCGCCGACATTGGGGATATCCGCGCTGACTTCTTCGGAACCCAGCTTCGTATCGCGCGCCACACAGGTCAGTTCTTCAATGTGGATGGTGGTAAAGCGATCCTCGTGGACCAGGCGCTCCGAGATCAGGATGGAATCCTCGAAGTTGTAGCCATTCCACGGCATGAACGCGACCATCAGGTTCTGCCCGAGCGCCAGTTCACCCATATCGGTTGACGGCCCATCGGCCAGCACATCGTCGCGCTCGATCTGATCGCCCGCTTTTACCAGCGGGCGCTGATTGATGCAGGTGTTCTGGTTGGAGCGCGTGTACTTCGTCAGGTTATAAATGTCCACGCCCGATTCGTTGGCGCCGGTCTCCTTGTCATTGACCCGCACGACAATTCTGGACGCATCGACCGAATCGACCAGGCCGCCGCGACGCGCGAGCACGGTAACGCCCGAGTCTGTGGCGACGGTCCGTTCCATCCCGGTTCCCACCAACGGCTTTTCTGCACGCACCGTAGGCACCGCCTGACGTTGCATATTCGAACCCATCAGGGCTCGGTTGGCATCGTCATGCTCGAGGAACGGGATCAGCGATGCCGCGACCGATACGATCTGGCGCGGCGAAACGTCCATATAGCTGATCTGATCCGGGTTGGCCATCGTGAACTCGTTACGGGAACGGCAGGAGATCAAGTCTTCGGTAAAACGCCCGAGCTTGTCCAGTTTCGCGTTGGCCTGGGCGATCATGTACTGGCCTTCCTCGATGGCCGACAGGTACTCGATTTTGCCGCTAACCTTGCCCTTCCTCACTTTTCGATACGGTGTCTCGAGGAAACCGTACTCGTTGGTGCGGGCATAAACCGCCAGCGAGTTGATCAGGCCGATATTCGGACCCTCGGGCGTTTCGATCGGGCACACCCGGCCATAGTGAGTCGGGTGAACGTCACGGACCTCGAAGCCGGCGCGCTCTCGAGTAAGGCCACCCGGCCCAAGCGCCGACACGCGCCGCTTGTGGGTAACCTCCGATAAAGGGTTGTTCTGATCCATAAACTGGGACAACTGGCTGGAACCGAAAAATTCCTTGACCGCCGCTGCCACCGGTTTGGCGTTGATCATCTCCTGGGGCATCAGCCCTTCGGATTCGGCCAGGCTCAGCCGTTCCTTGACCGCGCGTTCGACGCGAACCAGGCCGATACGGAATGCGTTTTCGGCCATTTCGCCGACGCTGCGGATACGACGGTTACCCAAGTGGTCGATATCATCGACCGTGTCGTTGGTGTCACGGATATTGATCAGCGTACGCAAGGCGGCGACGATGTCTTCCTTGTTGAGAACTCCCGAGCCCTCGGAATGGTCGCGACCGACCCTGCGGTTGAACTTCATGCGCCCGACAGCCGACAGGTCGTAACGCTCGGGATTGAAAAACAGGTTGTTGAACAGGTTTTCCGCGGCATCCTTGGTCGGTGGCTCACCGGGACGCATCATGCGATAAATTTCGACCAGCGCCTCGAGGCGATTGGTGGCCGGATCGATGCGCAGCGTATTGGAGATAAACGGACCCTTGTCCAGCTCATTGATATACAGGGTCTTTATTTTCTTTTCGCCGGCCTCTATCAGCTGCTCGATCAGTTCCACGGTCAGCTCGTCGTTGGCCTTGGCCAGCAGCTCCCCGGTTTCCTTGTTGACGATGTTGTGCGCAAGGATCTTGCCTTCAAGATATTCCGGGGATATCTCCAGTTCCTTGATCTTGGCGTCCTCTATCTGCTTGACATGGCGAGCGCTGATGCGACGCCCCTCTTCGACGATGGTCTTGCGACCTACCTTGATATCGAACGGCGCCGGCTCGCCACGCATACGCGATGGCAACAGCTTCATTTTTATCGCTTTCTTGCCCAGCGTAATGTTATTGAATTCGAAAAACGTGGATAGAATCTCCTCGTCGTCCATCCCCAGGGCACGCAAAATGATCGTGACCGGCAATTTGCGGCGGCGATCGATGCGGGCAAAAACGCAGTCCTTGGGATCGAACTCGAAATCGAGCCATGAACCGCGATAGGGGATGACCCGCGCGTTGAAAAGCAATTTCCCCGATGAATGGGTCTTGCCCTTATCGTGGTCAAAGAACACGCCCGGCGAGCGATGCAACTGCGAGACGATGACGCGCTCCGTACCGTTGATCACAAAAGTACCGTTATCGGTCATCAGCGGCATCTCGCCAAGATAGACTTCCTGCTGGCGGATTTCCTTCACCGGCTTTTCGCTGCCCGGCGCTTCCTTGTCACGAATTTCGAGATCGACAAGTACCCGCAACGGTGCCGAAAAAGTCAGGCCACGAAGCTGGCATTCCTTGACATCGAATGCCGGCACACCGAGACGGTAGCTCACGTACTGGAGCGCAGCATTCCCGGAATAACTGACAATCGGAAACACCGATTTGAAGGCCGCGTGCAAGCCCATGTCCTTGCGCTTTTTTGCCTCGATATCGACCTGCAGAAATTTACGGTAGGAATCGAGTTGTATGGACAAAAGATAAGGTATCTCAAGAATACTCGGCTGTTTGCCAAAATCCTTGCGTATACGCTTTTTCTCGGTGAACGAATATGCCATCGTGTGCTACCTCGGTTCGGGCTGTCGCATCAGGCCGCTATACAGCGGCTTTCAGCCCGGCATAAAACAGAAACGGAAAAAGGCCGGCGATAACGATCACCAGCCTGTCCCGGTTGACGGGCAATGCCCGTAATCGTAGAACATAGCAAGCGGCTTTCGCTTACTTGATTTCAACGCTTGCGCCAGCTTCCTCAAGCTGTTTTTTGACATCCTCGGCTTCGTCCTTGTTTACGCCCTCCTTGATCGAGGCGGGTGCGGATTCCACCAGATCCTTGGCTTCTTTCAGGCCAAGACCGGTCAATGCGCGAACGACCTTGATAACCGGCACCTTGTTGGCGCCAAACGACGTCATGACGACTTCAAACTCGGTCTGCTCCGCAGCGGCCTCCTCGCCACCGGCAGCCGGTGCTGCGGCAGCTGCCACGGGGGCAGCAGCGGACACGCCGAACTTCTCTTCCATGTCGGAAATCAGTTCAACGACATCCATCACGCTCATCTTGGAGATTGCTTCGAGAATCTCGTTTTTCGATACAGCCATTTCTAAAACTCCTGTTGTGTTACCCACACAAATATATTGATTAGTCGTCAGGTCAGTAGCGGTTCATGCCGCCTGCTGTCGATCGCGTACAGCCGCGAGCGTACGCACCAGTTTGGTGTGCGGCTCGGCAAGAGTGCGGACCAGCTTGGTGATCGGCGCCTGTATGACGCCTGCGAGCATGCCCAGCGCCTGCTCGAGATTTGGCAGCGATGCCAATCGATCCAGATCGGCGGCCGGCAGCAAATTGCCGCTGATGGCCAGACCGACTGTTACCAGCTTGTCGTTTTCCCTGGCGAATTTTTTCACCACGCGGGCCGCTGCACCCGGGTCCTCCTGGGAGAACGCCAGCAACAACGGGCCGCTGAGAATCTCGCCCAGGCACTCGAACTCAGTGCCCTCGATCGCTCTGCGCGCCAACGTGTTCTTGACCACACGCAGGTAAACGGCGGACTCGCGCGCTTGTTTGCGCAACTCCGTCATCTGCGAAACGGTCAGACCACGGTATTCAGCCACCAGGGCTGAAAAAGCATTGGCCGCCACTACATTGACCTCTGCGACAAGTGCTTTTTTGTCTTCCAGACGCAATGGCATGGTTACCTCCTGACTATAAGGGTCCATCTATAAATAAGGAGGAACTTCCTGTTCCGCCTCTCACGTATGCTCCGGCGTTTCCGCCATCGCACCATCGACAGTGGCTCCCCAGCACAGAATGCTGACCTGGGTAACACCGTCTGCGCAGGCCGATAGCCTCAATTAAAAGTTCCGCAATCCAGCCGCGTCTTTACGGCCATGCGTCACTCGCCTGCGGTCTTCGACGATTACCGGATTACTCCGGTTCTCATGCACTCCCTTGCGGTTCCCGAGCTCAGCCGCCAAAAATGGCCGCCAAACCTGAAAACCATTCCGGTATTCAAATCGTGGCCTGATCCACCGGTATACCCGGACCCTGACTCGACGACAGGGTCAGACCTTTCATATATATGCCCTTGGCCGAAGCCGGCTTTGCCTTGACCAGGTCGGACAACAAGGCGCCGAGGTTTTCCTTCAGCGCCTTGGCTTCAAAATCGCTGACCCCGATCGGGCAGTGGATTATCCCTGCCTTGTCGGTGCGATAACGCACTTGACCCGCTTTGGCATTCGTTACGGCGGCTGCAACGTCGGCGGTCACCGTGCCGACTTTTGGATTGGGCATCAGCCCGCGCGGACCCAGAATCTGTCCCAATGGACCGACTACACGCATCGCATCCGGGGTCGCAATCAAAACGTCGAAGCCCAGTTCGCCAGCTTTGATCTTTTCAGCCAGGTCTTCAAAACCTACGATATCGGCACCGGCTTTCGTCGCCTTCTCGGCGTTGTCGCCCTGGGCGAAAACCGCCACACGTACAGTTTTCCCGAGACCGTGAGGCAACACGGTCGAGCCACGAACGACCTGGTCGGACTTACGCGGATCCACGCCAAGGTTGACCGACACATCGACCGACTCGGTAAATTTGGCCGTGGCCAATTCCTTGACCAGCGCTATCGCCTCGTCAACATCGTAAATCTTGCCCGGCTCGATCTTGTCAGCCCAGGACTTCTTGCGTTTACTGATCCCGGCCATCTCAGACGCCCTCCGTTTCTATGCCCATGCTGCGGGCCGTACCCGCGATCGTGCGGACGGCCGCATCCATATCGGCGGCGGTCAGATCGGGCTCCTTGGCGGTGGCAATTTCCTCGAGCTGGGCGCGGCTGACTTTGCCGACTTTCTCGGTATTCGGCGTGCCGCTGCCTTTCTTGATTTTCGCGGCTTTCCTCAGCAACACCGCGGCGGGCGGTGTCTTGCTGATAAAGGTGAAGCTGCGATCGCTGTAAACCGTGATCACCACAGGAATCGGCAAGCCGAGCTCGACACCCTGGGTATGGGCATTAAAGGCTTTACAAAATTCCATGATGTTGACGCCATGCTGGCCCAGCGCCGGTCCCACCGGTGGGCTGGGGTTAGCCTGGCCAGCCGGGATTTGCAGTTTGATAAATCCCTGAACTTTCTTGGCCATGATCTAAATCCTCGTTTGGGTGCAAACGCCTTGCGGCTCCCCGCCTGCTTCCATTCCGACATGCCGGCAAACCGGCCTCGTCCTTGTATTTCCCGCCGCTGTTTTCGTCCTGAAACCTGCCTCAGGCTTTTTCGACCTGGGCAAAATCCAGCTCCACCGGTGTGGAGCGTCCGAGTATCTGCACAGCAACCTGCAGACGACTCTTTTCATAGTTGACCTGCTCGACGACTCCGTTGAAATCGTTGAATGGCCCATCGACCACCCGCACCAACTCGCCGGGCTCAAACAGCACCTTGGGCCTCGGCTTGTCGACGCCTTCCTGAACCCGCTGCACGATGCCCTCCGCTTCCTTCTCGGATATCGGCGCCGGCTTGTCGCTGGTTCCGCCAATAAACCCCAGAACCTTGGGTACTGACTTCACCAGGTGCCAGGTCTCCTCATCCATTTCCATCTGCACCAGCACATAGCCCGGGTAAAACTTTCTTTCGCTCCGCCGTTTCTGGCCATTCTTCATTTCCACCACTTCTTCGGTGGGAACGAGAATTTTTCCAAACCTGTCCTGCATGCCATCGAGCTCGATACGCTCTTCCAGCGATTTTTTCACCTTGTGCTCGAAATTCGAGTAGGCATGCACCACGTACCAGCGCAGGGGCATGTCAGCCTACCTGCCCGGTCAAAGTCTTGGTTACCCACAACAGGCCCATGTCCAGACCCCAGAAAAACACGCCCAGGATGATGACGAAAACAATGACCGCCAGCGTGGTCTGCGTCGTATCCTGCCGGTTCGGCCAGACCACCTTGCGTAACTCGACACGCGAACCCTGGATAAACTGCCACGCGTCCCGGCCCGTTGCGGTCTGCATGACGATGACGATGGCGATCACTATAGATGCCAGAACGCCGCCCGCCCTGATCAGGACCGACATATCCGGATAATAGTAATAGCCGCCGATCCCGCTGATCAGAACGGCGATCGCGAGCAAAAGCTTTACTTTATCCAGTGCGCTGGCACCGGTGTCAGTCTGGGCGTTCATTGATGATCGCAGAATCAGTCGTCACTGCAGCCGCCGGGGCTCTCCGGAACCGTGGCAGGCCAGGAGGGAATCGAACCCCCAACCTGCGGTTTTGGAGACCGCCGCTCTGCCAATTGAGCTACTGGCCTGTTGTACCTCTCGCGGATAAAGCGGGCACACGACCGGAAACCCCCGGTCGCCTGCCTGTGTGATAAAAAAAACTACTCGATGATCTTGGCGACGACGCCGGCGCCGACGGTCCGGCCACCCTCACGGATGGCAAAGCGCAGACCCTCTTCCATGGCGATCGGTGCAATCAAC
>Ga0209980_10000972_pt1 | contig 15734 bp, 12 predicted proteins | sample CR02metaG_FD_183611 | JGI IMG/M metagenome (GOLD analysis project Ga0209980, IMG submission 183611) | Deep subsurface microbial communities from Mariana Trench to uncover new lineages of life (NeLLi) - CR02 metaG (SPAdes) (version 2) | ecosystem: Environmental > Aquatic > Marine > Ocean trench...
CGGCAAGCCGTGGGGTTACCTAATAATGAACTGATTAACAATATTGTGGTAAACCCCGTACCACGGACTTACGTCCGTGGCTTTAGGGCTTGCCCTTCGGGAACTTCAGAACATTCACCCCTGCACTTACGTACAGGGCGTTCTGTGGTACGGGGTAAAAGGAGGAGTAAATGCAAAACAGGCGTTACGATTATCTGCCTACCATCAAACGAAAGGACCTCCAGTGGCCGAACGGGGCGAGAGTCGCCTTGTGGGTTTGCCCAAATATCGAGTACTTCCACATCGACAAACCCATTCCCAACTTCGGAAGCCCGAAGCTACCTGACGTCAGGAGTTACTCGCTGCGCGATTATGGGTCACGGGTGGGAATCTTCCGCCTGATGGATGTTCTTGACAAATACGGGATCAGGGCAAGCGTCTTGCTCAACGCCGAGGTTTGCGAACAGTACCCTACCATCATTGAGGAGGGTGTGAAGCGAAACTGGGAATGGTTGGGGCATGGAGTTACCAACAACATTCCATTGAACGAATACCCTCTGGACGAAGAGCGAAAAGCTATCCGGCAGGTAAAAGAAACCATTGCTGCGGCCGTCGGAACGCCTCCAAAAGGCTGGCTTGGACCGGCACTGGCTGAGACTTTTAACACACCGGACCACCTTGCCGCTGAGGGGTTTGAGTATCTGTGTGATTGGGGCTGCGATGATCAACCCGTTCCAATGCGTGTACAGAGCGGTCGGATGATTGTGGTCCCCTATGAACAGGGGCTCAATGATATCAATATGTTCCTGCGCTCGAACCATACCCCCGAGGAATACTTCCGCCTGGCCTGTGATCAGTTCGACATCCTGTACAGAGAGGGTGAAAAAAGTGGAAGGGTAATGGCGCTTCCCCTGCACCCTTTTATTATTGGCATTCCATATAGAATAAAATATCTGGACAGGGTGTTAGAATATATATGCTCCCATGAAAAGGTGTGGCTTACGACCGGTGGCGAGATTGCGAGTTGGTACTTTGAGCATTACTATGAACATCCTGGCCAATTCGATTCATCAGCGAAGTGATAGCCACACCAGGGTATTGAGGAGCGATTAAGCATGAAGTGGTGCAGGTTTCAATCGGAAAACAAAAGTGCCTACGGAATCATCGAAGAGGACACCGTTGTCGAGGTCTCGGGCACTCCCTTTGGACGTTACACCAAGACCGCCGACATCTATCCACTCAGTTCAGTGAAACTCCTGGTGCCAGTAATTCCACCCACCTTCTACGCCGCCGGAATCAACTACCCAGAGCATATGACCTGGGCGGCCCACATGCGAGGCGAGGAGCCGGTATTACCCAAGAAGGCAGATATCGGTTACCGCGCAATTAATGCCTTGATCCCGCATGAAAAGCCGATAATCATACCAAAAGATGCTACTGATTTGGTGCAGTACGAGGGCGAGCTCGTAATAGTTATTGGCAGGACATGCAAGAAAGTCTCCAAGGAAGAGGCTCTGGACTATGTCCTCGGATACACAATCGGCAACGACGTCAGCGAGCGATCCTGGCAGCGCAGTGACCGGACCATGTGGCGGGCCAAGAATACGGACACCTTCAAACCGATGGGCCCCTGGATTGTGACCGACCTCGATCCCGACAAGATCCACGTAAAGATCACCCTTAGCGGGAGATTGGTTGGCAAATATGACGTTAAGACTGCCATCTTTGGGGTGCGCCATTATATCAGCGAGATGAGCCAATACTTGACCCTGGTTCCCGGTGATGTCATTTGGATGGGCACCGACGGGGCCAACGAGAATATGAAGGACGGCGACGTCGTGGAGATCGAGGCTAGCGATATCGGGGTGCTGCGAAACCCGGTGGTTCGGGAACGCTAGGTAACCCCAGGCCCGGCTTCTGGGGCTATTTATTTGAATTCATTAAAAGAATCCGCACATCCTACCAGTCCGGGCAAAGGTAAAGCGAAGGATAGTGCCAGCCGACCGAAGCGTGGTGATATATCGTGTGACGCGCTCCTGCGTCACTGCGGTCGGATCATTCAATCCTCACCGATGATACTCGCTGATGCAAAACTGGTGGTGGCGTGTGCGAATTACGGGGGAAATGGCGCATTGGTTAGACCATCGTAGCGCTCGGTAACAAAGCGCCTCCCCCCGTTCCATACTTCACCATGGCGAAGGATCTCACAAGTACTATCAAAGACCTCTCTCATATGTATATATAATAGACACACCGGAAAGCAGATATCCGTATGAAAGCGGGAACAGATGGCGCCTTGGAGACATGAAATTGACAAAAAGGAGTATAAAGGCTATCTTCGCTTTCAAATTGACCGCAGTTGTGATTATCTGTATTCCGTTATAAAGTCACCTGTCTGGCACGAGTCAGAGAGTTAAGGAACAATGAAAATTCTCAATATTTCATATGCCCTGCCCGGTAAGAAAGTTTCCAACGAGAACTTGATTGACGAGATCGTAGAAAGCAACCGGGGTCATATGTCCTCCAAGGAGCTACAAATCCTTGTGAATAAATTGAAGAGATTCTTCAGCATGTCCGGAACCGTGAACCGCTACCATAGGGGTATTGGAGAAAGGGCAATAGATTTCGCCATGAAGGCCGGCAAAGAAGCCTTGAAGAAAGCTGGGGTCAAGCCTGAGGACGTGGATCTACTCATCTACGCCGGGGTGGGAAGGGGTTGGATGGAACCTGCCACAGCGTACCTGTTCCAAAGTGAATTGGGACTTAAATTCGCCACCTGCTTTGACGTCCTCGATGCATGCGCAAGCTGGATTCGGAGCATGATCATAGCGAAAAGTTTTCTTGCCCAGAAGATCTACAAATTAATCATGATCCTAAACTGCGAGTTCAACTTCAAGGAATATGCCAACTTTGAGTTCAAGAGCAGCAAGGAGTTGGAAAACTCTTTTTCAGCCTTCACCATAGGAGAGGCGGCTACGGCCACCCTTCTGACCTCAGATGACGCAAATGATGACTCTCTTTTCTCCTTTAGAACGTGGGGAGAAAAACATGGGCTGTGCAAGATCCCCCTTCCGAATGCGCTGGAGTTTACTCCAAGAAATGCTACCGACGGACTCAGACCCATGTCTTTCTTTACAATTCCGGGGGAACTGGTGTCATTCACCATCAAGAAACTGGTAGCGCATTTTCACGAAACTCAAGATATCGCTGGCAGGCTGCACGATATTGTGATCAGTCATGCCGTCAGCGTGTCGTCTCACTCAAGAGCGATAAAACTCATGAATCTCGACCCGAGTCGGGCCTTTGAGACTCATTCTCGGTTTGGAAACACCGTATCCGCATCTCTCCCTCTGGCAATGGCCGTGGCCGAGGCGGAAGGAAGGCTCGAACGAGGGATGAGGGTACTGCTGCTCATGGGAAGCGCCGGTGTGAGCACCGCTCTAGGTTCCTTCACCTACTAAGTTGACAGTGTGCTTGTCCCCTCATTTTTGGTTTTCATCTATTCTCAGACTTTGACTCACAGATGGCCTTTTCTGTGGATCAAATCAAGCATCTTTACAACTTTCCATCCCATTACCTAAATCGCAATGGCCGAAAATATCACTACCTGGATGAAGGACAAGGCGAGGCCCTGGTCATGCTTCACGGCAACCCCAGCTGGTCATTTATGTATCGGGACCTCGTCCGTTCCCTGCGGAACTCTTACCGCACGGTGGTACCCGATCATATTGGATGTGGGCTTTCTGACAAACCCGACAGCAGCGATTATGAATATACTCTGGAGCAGCGGGTCTCTGATTTGGAGGCCCTGCTAGACCAGATCGGAGCCACCCGGAACATCACGTTAATCATGCATGACTGGGGCGGGCCGATCGGGATGACCTATGCTGCCCGCAATCCATCGAGGATTGGACGACTCATCGTCTTGAATACAGCGGCATTCCTTCTACCTCCAGGAAAAGCTCTTCACTGGTCTCTTTCGTTCTGCAGAAATTCTCCAGTGGCAGAGTTTCTCATTCGAAGATGGAACGCCTTTGCTCGGATTGCCACTTATGTAGGATGCCCGGGCCGCCCGATGCCGGCGGAGATCCGGCACGCCTACGCAGGCCCTTATGATTCCTGGCAACACAGGATTGCAACCCTCTATTTTGTCCGGGACATCCCCCTGACACCCACCGATCCCTCCTATGCAGCGCTAAAAAAAACCCAGGAGAATCTTTATCTGTTTCAGCAAACACCCATGTTGATTTGCTGGGGAGAAAAGGATTTCGTCTTCGACCGGGACTTTCTCAACGAGTGGATCAGACGCTTCCCAAACGCCGAGGTGCACCGATTTCCTACGGCGGGGCATTACGTTCTCGAGGAGAGTCCCGAGGCAATCATTCCGCTGGTCCGCAACTTTCTGGCCAGTCATAACCTGAATCAGCAAGCGACATGAGCAGTTCGATCAACATCGCAGCCAGCCTTTCGATCGCGGCAGCGGAGCGGCCAGCCCAACTGGCTCTTATATCTCCAGGTGGCATCCTCACTTTTCGCGAACTGGAGGAGAGAAGCAATCGCTGCGCTCAAGGGCTGAGACAGATGGGAATTCAACGAAAGACTCGCACCGTTCTGATGGTAAAACCGGGCATCGAGTTTCTCGTGTTGGCCTTTGCCCTGATGAAAATCAATTCGGTTCTGATTTTGATCGACCCCGGTATTGGGCGGCAAAACCTTAAAAAATGTCTGGAAGACTCGAAGCCGGAAGCCTTTATCGGAACCCCTTTAGCCCAGGCTGCCCGGATCTTGTTCGGCTGGGCCCGTCAGACAGTGCAACTTTGCCTAACCGTCGGTCGGTTCCGTCTTTGGAGGGGGCCGTCCTTGGACCAGGTAATGCATCTCGGTGGTGCCAACCTGAGCTTCAAATCCGAACCCTCCGCAAACGACGATCCGGCCGCAATTCTGTTTACCTCCGGCAGTACGGGCGTGCCCAAAGGGGTTGTTTATACGCATGGGATGTTTTCCGCGCAAGCGAGGCTTCTTCGAGATCATTTCCGGATTCAGCCGGGTGAGATTGACCTGGCCACCTTTCCGCTGTTTGCCCTCTTTGACCCCGCCTTAGGTATGACCACGGTCTTTCCCGAAATGGATTTTACTAGACCCGGTCACGTCGATCCGCTTGAAATCATCAACCCCATTCAAAGATACAAAGTGACCCACATGTTTGGCTCCCCAGCGCTGCTTGATCGTGTCGCTCGGTATGGAGAACGTCATAACATCAAACTTCCCACCCTCAGACGTGTTCTCTCGGCCGGTGCACCGGTTCCGGCAAAAGTCCTCAGGCACTTCTCCAGCTTGCTGGAACACGATGCCGATATTTACACCCCCTATGGTGCCACAGAGGCCTTACCGGTCTGCTCGATAGCCGCAAGCGAGGTGTCGAAGGAAAGCGGCACCGGTGAGGGGAAGGGGGTTTGTGTAGGACGTCCCATTCCAGGGGTTCAGTTGGCCGTCATCCAGATCAGCGACGAGCCGATTCAAACCTGGTCGGGCGATCTGCTTGTCCCTGCGAGTGAAATCGGAGAATTAGTGGTCTGGGGGCCAAATGTCTCCAGAGAATATTTTGGACGTCCCGAGGCCAACGACCTTGCCAAAATTCATGGCCCGCAGGGCGAAGTGCGTCATCGTATGGGTGACCTCGGCTATCTGGACGAAAGGGGGCGAGTCTGGTTCTGTGGCCGCAAGTCACACCGGGTGATCACCACTCAAGGACCCTTGTTTACCGTTACTTGCGAAGGCATTTTCAATCAGCATCCCAAAGTCTACCGCACCGCGCTTGTCGGAGTGGGGCCTCCTCCCAGACAGAGGCCCGTGCTGTGTGTGGAATTAGAGAAGCACAGCAAAAACAAATGGAAAGGGTCGCGGCAGCTCAAACAGGAAATACTGGATCTGGGCGCTCGGCATCCCTTGACAAAGGATATCAGGACTCTATTGTTTCACCCCTCTTTCCCCGTTGACGTGCGGCACAACGCAAAAATCTTTCGTGAAAAACTCGCTGTTTGGGCAGGTGAGCAGATTTCATGAAGGCCCTGGTGACAGGCGGTGGCGGATTTTTGGGAGGGGCCATTATCAGGCGTCTGCTCGAACGTGGCCACAGCGTTCGTAGCTTTTCCCGAGGAACCTATCCTGAACTTCAATCACTGGGTGTGGAGGTGTTTCAAGGGAGTCTTGACGACGCAAAGGCAGTAGAAGAGGCCTGCCGTGATTGCGAGGTTGTTTTCCATATTGCGGCCAAGGCGGGCATCTGGGGAGATTACAGCGAATACCATCAGACCAATGTAAGAGGTACAGAGACTGTCATCGCTGGCTGTCGTTCCCTGGGCATCTCACGGCTTGTCTATGCGAGCTCACCGAGTGTGGTGTTCGGCGGGCATGACATGGAGGGATTGGATGAGTCGGTCCCATACCCTCAGCACTACAAGGCAGCTTATCCGGCAACCAAGGCCGCCGGGGAGCGGTTGATTCTCGCTGCTAACGATGATCAGTTGGCCACCGTTTCACTGCGCCCCCATCTTATCTGGGGACCCGGGGACAACCATCTTGTCCCTGGAATCATTGCCCGTGGACGCACCGGCAAACTGCGGAAAATCGGAGACAGCCCGAGATTGGTCGATCATACCTATATCGAAAATGCGGCCGAGGCCCACATTCTGGCGGCCAACAGGCTTTCGCCTGGTTCGCGGATCTCAGGAAAGGTGTTTTTCATTTCACAAGGGCAGCCGGTACCCCTTTGGGACTTTATCAACCGCATCCTGAAGGCAGCCAATCTCCCAGCTATTACCCGTACCATTTCTCCTCGCCTTGCCTACGCAGCCGGCTGGCTATGCGAGATCCTCTACAGGACCTTGCGACTCAGAGGGGAGCCTCCCATGACGCGTTTTCTGGCAGAAGAACTGGCCACCAGCCATTGGTTCAACATTACCGCTGCCCGTCAAGAGCTTGGCTACCAGCCCAAGATCAGTACGGAAGAAGGATTTAAGAGGCTCGAGGAATGGCTCAGAAAGGAGGGACACAATGAATATCAACAACAGAGAACCGGGTGACATAAACCACTCACAGCTCATCCGAAAATGCATCAAGTTGGCTGAGCAGGCCGTTCAGAAAGGGAATCACCCCTTCGGGGCATTATTGGTATTGGGGGAGGAGATCATTCTCACCGCAGAAAACACGGCCGTGACTGAGCGCGACTGGACAAGGCACGCAGAGCTGAGCCTTATCAGGCTCGCAACGCAGGACCATGACGCTCAAACTCTGTCCCGCTGTACCCTTTACACGAGTACCGAACCCTGTGCTATGTGTTCGGGTGCAATCTATAGGGTTTCTATTCCACGTGTGGTATTCGGATGCTCAGCCGAGGCTCTGGGGAGGATAACTGGTCGCGGTCTGGAGGTCACTTCCCGCCAGATTTTCGCAGCAGGCAAAAGAACTGTCAAAGTCGTAGGGCCGATCTTAGAGGACGAAGCCGTCGAGGGTCACCACCGCTTTTGGAAATAGGGCATGCCCGCGAGCTACGGCGCAGCGTTCAGAATCAAGTTTTATCAAACACGGGGTTTGAATCCCCGTGTTCGACCAAAGGGGAGAGCTACCGCTTCTCCCCTTTAGAAACCCCATCGGCTTTGTGCCCTCCTCAAGAGGCGGGGTTTACATTAAATCAACGCACTACCAGGACTCACCGATTATGACCGATGACCGTTCGACCGACCACGAGACCCCAGGTTCCCCGATTCAAAGATCCGTTGTTGCGATCATCGGAAGCCTTCTCGTCATCTTGCCCATTCTCTGGGTGCTGGAGGTGCATGCCCTTCTCGGATTTGACCTGTTTCCCGAACAGCTGCTGGCAATGGTTCTGGGTTTAGCCCTGGCGATGGTGTATGTCAGCGTACCTGCACGCAAAGGCAAAAGATTGCGCGTTCCCTGGTACGATCTCGTGGCCGCTGTTCTGGGCCTGGCAACACTGGTGCACGTGACCGTCCAATACGAGCGCTTGCTGATCGACGTCTCCAGCCGTACAACCGAGACGCTCATCATTGGCATCATCGTCGTGACCCTCGTTATGGAAGGGATGCGACGGGCGGCCGGCTTCACGCTTTTTTTTGTCGTGATCGCTTTTATCGTTTACGGATTGGTCGCCGACCTTGTCCCGGGCCAGCTCGAGGGCCGGCCGGTCGGGTTCGAACAATTAATGAACTACCTTGCGCTGGATACGAACGCGGTCCTCGGCATTCCGATGAAGGTGGGGTCAACCATCGTCCTCATGTTTATTCTGATGGGCCAGCTCTTGTTTGCAGCGGGCGGTGGTCAGTTCCTGACCGATCTTGCCATGGCGATCATGGGCCGAAGGCGTGGTGGCGCAGCAAAGATAGCGGTTGTCGCCTCCGCATTTTTCGGATCAATTTCCGGAACTGCGGTCTCGAACGTCGCCTCCACAGGAGTAATCACCATCCCTATGATGCGCCGGTCCGGTTATTCGGCGGTCAACGCAGCCGCGATTGAGGCGGTCTCGTCCACCGGCGGACAGTTGATGCCGCCGATCATGGGGGCGGCAGCCTTCCTGATCGCGGAGTTTCTTGAGATCGACTACGCCGATGTGATCGTTGCGGCAATAATCCCGGCGCTGCTGTATTACGCCGCCATCTTTATCCAGGTAGATCTGGTCGCGGCACGCTATGAGATCGCTGTAGTCAATGAAGAAATTCCTCGACTTCGAACGGTGATGAAAAACGGCTGGCACTTTATACTGCCGTTTGTCGTCCTGCTCTACTCCTTGTTTGAGCTCCTGGTCGAGGCGGAGATCGCAGCGCTTTACGCGTCAGCGTTAATTGTGGTCTTTGGCCTGATCCGAGGCTACGGAGACAAAAAGCTCAAGCTTAGGGACATACTCTCGACATTGCCGAACACCAGCCTGATCTGTATGCAGCTTTTCATGATCCTGGGCGGGGCGGGATTTGTCATCGGTGTTCTGAACATCACCGGCCTCGGGGGCGCGCTCGCGATGGCATTGGTCCACATGGGGGGAGGGAATTTGGGCCTGCTACTGATTATCGCGGCCGTGGTGTGCATCATTCTTGGGATGGGTATGCCGACGGTGGGCGTCTACATCCTGCTGGCCACGCTGGTCGCCCCCGCGATCGTGGAATCCGGCGTCTCGGAGCTATCGGCGCACATGTTCATATTCTATTTTGGCATGATGTCGATGATCACCCCGCCGATTGCGCTCGCCGCCTTTGCCGCGGCGACAATTTCCAGGTCCAGCCCCATGCAAACCGGTTGGGCGTCGATGAAGCTAGGCTGGGTTGCCTATATCATTCCGTTCGTCTTTGTCGCATCGCCAGCTCTGCTCATGGACGGTAGTGCCGGTGAGATCCTGCTCATCTTTTCGACGTGCCTGACCGGGGTCTATTTCTTTTCGGTTGCCGTGGTCGGGTTTTTCTCTCGGTTCCTCGGCCCGGTCATGCGCGCCCTGCTGGTGATCGCAGGGCTTGGCTCGTTGTTGCCCTATACGTTCTTCACCTTCGGACCACTCGCCAACGGAGCGAGCATTGGGTTGGGCATTCTGCTCCTCGGGCACGAGTCCCTGCTTACACGGCGTGAGAGGACCAGGACTGCGGGAAGGGATCCAATCTGACAGGCCTTGTCGACCCTGCCTCTACGCGCGGCCCTTGCGACAACAAAAACGCTGCACCACCTGTTGTCGGTGATGCGGCGCCAAATTTCCGGCCTGAAGTGCCTGTTGGATGAACGCGCCGACGACCGGTGAACCGGCCGGATTTTTCAACCTATTTGACGGGCGGCCACTGACCAATTTCCTTAAGATATTTGATCGCGGCGGGATGATAGGGCACTTTCCCCTTCTTCCCGGCGAGGTCGTAGGTCATGATCTTGGGGTTGAAGGTCCCGAGCGCCTTGGTCGCGGCGACCAGGAACGGTTTGTTTTGGTGGATGGTCTTGATGAGGTTGTAGACCATTTCGTCGGATGCCTTGTCGTTGGTCGTGAGAAACGCGCGGAACGCCATCATTGTGGTCGGTTCCCGTATTCCTGTCAAATGTGGCGCGGGTTTTACCAACACACTGGAGGAGGGAACAATCTCGCTCATTGCCGCTTCGTCCTTGCCGATCGAGATAAACCTGACGCCGCCTCTTTTTCTCAGTTTGATAGCAGCCTTTTTGATCACCGCGGGGCCGATGGCCATGGGTGCAGCATCAACCTTGCCTTCGCCAAGCAGCGTTACGCCCTTAAACACGTTGGGCGTTGGATAGGGCTTGATGTCGCTCACCTTGAGCCCGCCGCTAGCCAAAACAGCCCGCATGAGATTTCTGATCGTAGTCTGGCTCGTGAAGCCGGAAGGCATGCGCAGTCCCTTGATGTCCTCTATCTTCCGGACCGGTGAATCGTTGGGAACCATAATGGAGAAGCGCAGTAAGAACATCACGTTGATCAAACGCAGGTTGGTCTGCGGCCGGCCTTCGAAATTAGTAATGCCCTCGCGGGCATTCACAGCATCGCTTACGTTAACGAGCGCAAAATGGAGTTCGTTTCTGTTCAGCAGTGGAATATAGGTCGACGACCCCGAGTAAGGCTGAACACGGGCCTTGATGCCCATCTTTTCATTCATGAGCTTCGAAATGGCGACTCCGATCCTGTGGTAAAGCGACCCCTGAGGGTTGGCACCGAAGCCTATTGTCTGCGCCGATGCCGTGCCCGCCAGCATCGTTACCACGACTACTATCCCTATCACGCGAAACATTTTCATAATTTTCCCCCTTGACAGCCTAAACGCCATGGTGTTCGCCCGATACCCATCAGTAGGTACCAAATCAAGTTAAATCGAACACGAGGTTTGAATCCCCGTGTTCAACCAAAGGGGAGAGCTGCCGCTTCTCCCCTTTGGAAACCCCATCGGCTTTGTGCCCGCCTCAAGAGGCGGAGTTTACACTCAATCAAAACCCAGGCATGGACACGTATTGCCGGTTCAATGCCAGCCCTTAACTTCAGATCTTCAAGATTTAGCTGCCGACAGCTATTTACAGATAGCTAAGGCTAGCCGCCAGAGACTACATAATAACCAGTTATTATGTCAACCGGGAAAAGCTTCCAGGCTTTAGAACTCGAAGCGCTCGGCACTTTACACTCGACCTTATTTCCTACACCTTACACTTTATCGAGAAGCCGATTCCGAGAGAGGCCACGAGGAAGGTCTCCTGAACAGGCATCAGAATAACCTCCCCTCACCCTTTAACAAGCTCAGGGCGTCCGGATACCCCTGAAATGACGTGAGGGTTCTAATCGGGGCTAAGGGAACATATACTCAATCGGCGGCGACTCAAAGTCGGCCTCCACCTTGGTTACCCCCTCGACACCCTCAACTAGCCGAACGATCTCCTGCTGCAGTGCCGGCTGAGTCAGTATGCCTGCCACACGGACCACTCCCCGCTCTGCCTGAATGCTGATATTGAGATTGCGAGTTTTAGGAGACATGACGAGCACGGCCTGAGCCCTAGCCGTAACTGTCAAATCCTGGAACGCCTGCTCGGACTCAGCTGTCGGCTGAAACTCCTCCCGTCCCGCAGCCTCGACGATAAGATGGGATGCTGTCTCTAAGTTCATCCGGGCAATATTAACTACCAGGTCATACCGACTGGGGTCCCGCCAGTCAGCCCCGAACACTGCCTCCAAACGCCGGGTGCGGGCCTTGTCCACATGATCGATGTAGCGTCGTGCCGCCGCGTCATCAAGACCTTCTCGAGCACGGACCTGATCGATACGGTATTCTAATGTAGCAGTAATCAACACCTTCAAGACATGACTGACGCCAGGCAAAAGCTCGTGACCCATGTGCCCGTGGTAAACCAACTGACTGCCCTGCTGGACGACCTCACACATAGCCGCCTGGAGTGCAATACGGTATAGCCGCAGGCTCTCCCGCCATCTCTCCCACCAGCTGGGTTCTGTTTCAAGGATCTCTGTAAATTTCGTTTCAGGTATCCCATATCGACGGCTTGCCTCGACAAGCACCTCCCGGCTCACGCTCCGGTAACCCAATTGAGTAGCTACCTTGTCGGCAACCTCAGGACCGCCGCTAAACGCACCGCGGAAAATTGTGATGATCGGCATATGGTCTCACCTCCTTATGACGAGATCCCTCCGAATCCCCTCCTCCAAGCATACCTTTTCAGATTTATACCTCACAACGCGACCAATTGTCACGCCCCCCCATCAATCATTTTTCAACCAAAATTAAAGGCTAGGCCGTACAGCATTGCTATCCCTTCGCAGCAGTGTCTCGCTAATCCCCGAACTACGGACTTACCTGCCTGTGCGACGGCAGACAGGCGGCCATGGCTTTGAGGCCCGCCCGTTACCGACCAGACATTGTTTCCTGGCAGCCCTTTTGCTACGGTTATGCTGCCAGTAGAACAAATCATGACTGCCCGGGAAAAACTAGCAAAGATCCGCGAGGAGCTGAAACAGATCTTTCTAGAACGGGGCGATCTTATCGACGGAGCCCTTTCCGCCCTACTCTCCTCTCAACATGTCTTGATCATCGGCCCACCGGGTACCGCAAAATCCATGCTCGCCGATGAAATATGCCGCCGTATTAATGGCGCAGACTACTTCCAGTGGCTCCTGACACGCTTCAGCACGCCTGAAGAGGTCTTCGGCGCAGTCAGCCTCAAGGCACTGGAGCAGGATGAATACCGAAGGGTCACGTTGCACAAACTCCCCGAGGCGCACATCGCCTTTCTCGACGAGGTCTTTAAAGCCAATTCTTCTATCTTGAACGCCATCCTGACGATCATCAACGAGCGCTTCTTCCACAATGGCAGAGAGATCGTCTCCGTCCCCCTTCTGACCCTATTCGGGGCAAGCAATGAGCTGCCGGAGGACGATGAGCTCATGGCCCTCTATGACCGTTTCCTACTTCGATTTGTTGTCGACTATATTGCCGAGGATTTCCGCTTTCTGAGGATGCTGGAGACCTCTCCGCAAGCGGAGAAGACTACCATTACTTTGGAGGAGCTCCACGCCATGCAGGCGGAGGTTCGAGATTTCACCATCCCTGTCTTTATTTACCGGACAATCGCCGATATCCGCAGGGAGCTGCGCAAGAAATCCATCCAGGCTTCAGATCGCCGCTATCGCCAATCTTTGTCTCTGCTCCAGGCCCATGCTTATCTAACAGGAGGAGTCAGGGTCTCGGAAAAAGACCTCTTCGTCCTCGAACACGCTCTGTGGCGGGATCCTGGAGAGCGGCCGGAGGTCCACTCGACCATTCACGAACTGGTTTTTGGCTACGAAGCGGAAGTCAATGAACTCCTCTACCAATCGAGGGAGATGCGCGAATATGCCTTACGCCCGTGGGAGACTAGCGAGATGCGAGCCCACGCCCTGATCGAGGTCCACACCAAATTGCGAAATATCCTGCTCAAGGTCGAACAGATTATGGAGAAGGCCAAGAAACTTGGCCGGCCACTGGACAAGGTAGGCGCCGTCAAAGAAGAGATCGAAGAGATGCAGCAACAGATGCTGGAAAGATTTTAGTGCCACCAAAAAGAAAAAAGCCCCCTCGGCGGAAGAGCAGCTTTTCTCCGCTTCCGCAAAACGACTGCTGGATTGAAAGCGACTCTTATGACCGCCAAGCATACGCAGCCATATGTTCCGAGTCTCCGTCGCTTCTTGCCCTGGTGGAGAGCGGGACTACTTTCCTCCCGCACTTTCCTTCCCTACTTCAGGACCTGTTCTGCTTGCTCTTCAAGTACAACGTCATCTTCCTTAGGGAAGAAGAGGTTCTTTCGAGCGCGCTCTTCAATCGCATCCTCTTGATCGCCCTTCAGCAGGGCGATCTCTATCGCATTCTCCGCGACCTTACCCGGCTCGACGAGGCCAAGGCAGGACTTTGCACCCTCCTCCTGGGCGAAGGAATCCTCTCACTGCTGAAATCGGAAAAGGTCCTCACCCGCCATGACATGCTCGAACTATGGGACATGAAAAAACAACAAGAAATTGCAGGGGAAAAGAGAGAGGAACTGGACAATGCTGAAAAACTCTCCGAGGAAGACCTCTCCAATGAGGCAAAGAAAAACCTGGGAAAGGCAAAGGACATCCTGGAGGGTGAAGCCGACGGTGCCGAGGCCATTCTCAGGCAGAAGATAAGCAGGCTGAAGGAAGATCTTAAACAAGTCGAGAAACAAGCATCTACCCGACTTCAAGCAGAGGCAATCAAGGTGGCCCAGCAGCTTGAGGACGCCGCAGAAGAGGCAGAGCATTGGAGCTTGACCATGGGGACCGGTTACCGCTCCCCCCCCGGGCAAAAGCTGGAGCTGGGCAAGAGGCTTGCGGGCAACGAAAAGCTCAAAAAGCTGGCACGGATGGTGGGACGGATGAAATTCCATGCCCTGGCCATACGCAAAAAAGTCTTCGAACGCTCCAGCGAAGAGATCTTAGAAGTGGAAAGGGGAAATTCCATCAACCGCCTTCTTCCGCACGAGCTTATGACGCTGCACCACCGGGTCTTGCAAAAAGACTTCTACCGCCGCCTTCTCGACCAGGAACTCCTCCAGTACTCCCTTAGAGGGATCGAAGAGAAGGGCAAAGGACCTATGGTGGTCTGCCTGGACGGCAGCTCCTCCATGGCTGGAGAGAAAGAGATATGGTCCAAGGCCGTCACCCTTACCTTGCTGGAAATTGCCCGCCGCCAGCGCAGGCTATTCCGCTCCATCTGCTTTTCCTCCGAGGATACGCCCCTTCAGGTCCTCGACATGAATCCCAGGGAACGGTACAGAGTCGAAATGGAAAGGGTCATTGATCTGGCAGACTATTTTCCGGGCGGTGGCACTGATTTCGAGAAACCTCTGGATGCGGCCCTGGAGTGCCTTAAAAAATCACGCTATAAAAAAGGAGACATCGTCTTCATTACCGATGGTGAATGCCAGGTGAGCGGAGATTGGGCAGAGAGCTTCTGCAAAGAGAAAGAAAGACTTGGCTTCTCTCTATTCTCGATCCTGATCGATGTCGGCCCAAGTTCCTTAGGGACGTTAAAAGAATTCAGCGACCGGATCACAACCATTAAACAGCTTACGGGTGATGAAGTTAAGGATATATTTTTGAAGTTTTAATCAAGTTATATCGAACACGGGGTTTGAATCCCCGTGTTTGACCAAAGGGGAGAGCTGCCGCTTCTCCCCTTTGGAAACCCCATCGGCTTTGTGCCCGCCTCCAGAGGCGGGGTTTACATTGAATTAACTTATATCGACCACGGAGTATCCTAATAATCACAAGCAATAGGAAAGGGGGAATAAAATGGGAAGGCAAGCAGTGAATTTCGGTATCCTCCTGCCTACGAGAGGTGTTTTGCTGGCGCAGAAAGAGAGGCCGGATCTCCGACCCATCTTCGACATGGCGGAGACGGTGGAGAAAGCGGGATACCATTCGATTTGGATCGGCGACAGCGTGACGGCCAAACCGCGCCTGGAGACGTTAAGTACTCTAGGGGCGCTTGCAGTCAAAACCAAAAACATTAAAATCGGCACCTCGGTTCTGATTGCGGCGTTGAGAAACCCGGTCCTCCTGGCCCAGGCGATTGCCAACGTGGATGTGTTATCATCGGGCCGACTGCTGTTGGGCGTTGGTGTACAGCGCGGGGATAAGATGTTCGAGGAGGAGTTCACGGCCTGCGGCGTGCCCTTTAACCAAAAGGCCGGGAGGCTCGAGGAGCTCC
>Ga0209980_10000973_pt1 | contig 15731 bp, 19 predicted proteins | sample CR02metaG_FD_183611 | JGI IMG/M metagenome (GOLD analysis project Ga0209980, IMG submission 183611) | Deep subsurface microbial communities from Mariana Trench to uncover new lineages of life (NeLLi) - CR02 metaG (SPAdes) (version 2) | ecosystem: Environmental > Aquatic > Marine > Ocean trench...
CCTGACGGGCGAATCCTAAAGTTGCCCTTCCAGCCGAAATTCACGTTGGCCACGTGAATTCGGCGTGCCGAGAAACTGTAGCTGCTGCGTGATACTGAGCGGTGCATTTGGCTTGGCTGCGACCTGACCGACGAATTTGAAGTTCCGGTCTTGCGTCAGCCTGATCGTCCCGGCCAGTTCGAGCACGCCACTGACCGCTTCAACAGAGCCCAGAATACCATCGTCGGCTGTCTGAAACTCGGCTCGGAAATCACCGAGTGGCGTTGGAGCAAGATAGCGCGAGACGAGATTCGCGATGTTGATCGTACCAGTGGCTTCGACCGGCACGCCACCTTTGATCACGAGTTCCTCGAATTGCAGGCTGACGTCACCCTCAATGCCACTCAATGGGAATGCATCTGCCAGTGCGGAGAGTGGCACCGCAGCGGCGACATCCGACAGCGTAAAGCTACCGCCTGCGCCAAGTGCGATATCCGCATCAAAAAACCCCGACGCCGGGTTGCTGCTGGTCGCGAATTGAAGCTTCCCTGTCAACAGGCCTAGCGGCCGGAACCGCCACTTGATGTTGGTCAGATAGACACCGCCGGCAGAGCCCTGTGCTGCAGCGCCGCGCCAGATGGATCCACTGATGCCGCCTAGCTTCAATTCCCCCGGTGCGAACCACTGATAGGCAACCCTGGCTGGAAACGTGCTGATGAGTCCGATGATGAGTGTTGCGATTCCGGCGAGAATCAGGCGTTTGGGACTTGCCATTTTCAGCTTCTTTCCAGTGTCAACGTGGAGTTGACCCGTCCCTCACTATCCCCCGGATTGGAGAAGCTCCCTGACTGCAGCTGCAGGTCGTATCTCGTATTCAGGTCGCCGAGCCAGAGCACCAGGTCGTCGAACGCGACGTTTTCGAATTCAACACGGATGCCGTTACTGGTCGTCGGCTGGCTGCGTTGCAAGGAGTTGTACAAGCCACGCTCCCTGAGCGAGTTGTCGATGATCACAACAAGCGATTGGTTGCGGTCCGCCAGCTGCATTTGCCCCGATCCCGAATTTTGCAACTGAGCTTGCAGCGGTCGCAGTTCGGTCAGAGCAATTTTCCAGTTGTCGACGCTGAGCGAGAGGCTCTTCTGCCCGCGATCCAGCGGCATCCAGATACCGAGATACAAAACAGCAAACACAAGAACCACTGTGGCCGCCAGTACGAATACCCGTTCGCGGGCTTCCAGAGATTCAAACCACTCTCTCATAGGCCGCTTGCCTTTATCTGAATTCGGCTGCTGACGCCGTCGCCGTCCTGATCGGTCGATTTAATGGCAGCCTCGAACTGTCCGCTTTCGCTGATACCACGCTGAATTTTATCCAGAGTCGACACGTTGGGTGCGCTCAAACGGATGTCGACCACTCCAGCCCGAAAACTTATCGCTGCGATACGCGCTTCTCTGTTCTGTTGCAAGGCGCGGCTGAGTTGCTCGAGTGACTGAAGGAACAGGGGGGGTGTATCAGATGTGCCGAGCCTTGCTCTTAGTGAGGCGACGAGGCGGGCAGGGTCTTCCACCGCAGGTGCGCCGGGGGCAATCTGCCGGTACTCAGCCTCAAACTGCTGCTTCAATTCCGCTTCCTGCCGCTGCAGCACATACAAGTCAGTCGCCTTCGCTGCGATTCCGACGACTCCCAATGCGAGCAACAGGATGGCCGCATAGCGCCATGGCCTGAGTAATCCCGCGTACTCTGTTCTTGCTCCAAAATCGCCCTGCAGCAGGTTGACGCCGGCGCCACTTGCGACGGTAACGGCCAAGCGGGGCATCACGCCGTCCGACAGCAGGTTGACGTCGACACTCTCCATTTCGTTGCGGATTGCCAGCCAGTCGTGCTGGTATTTCTCCTCGTCTTCCGCTTCACAATAAACCAGTACATGCCTGGACATCGCGGGCGACGCGGCTTGATTCGACTCGCGGTCGTCACCATCCGCATTGCCATCGAGCGCGCCGATGGCCACGAGGGCGTCACTCGGGCTGACGCCCTGCATGACGAGTTCAACATCTGCACCGTCATTGATCATCACCTGACCTTCAGCAACCAGCAGGCTGATCGTTCCCGGTATTCGCGCTAGCCCGTAGTTATCGGAAATCATGGCAGAAGGCTGAATGCCGCAATCGGTCAGCCATCCAATCCATTCGGCAAGCCGCACTCGGCTGACGATAGCCACTGGAATCCTGCCGCTGCTTCTTCGCGTGCCGGCCGCAAAATGCAGCTGGTCAACATCTTCGGCAAGCTGGTCTTCGAGCGCGTAGGGCAGGGCCGCGTGGAGCCGCGATCCGCCTTTCACCGGTATGTCGACGCTGGTCGTGAGAACCTCCGTGCCGGGCACCAGGACGATGACCTGACGGTCACCGATATCGCTGCCGGCCTCGCTCAGGGGACCTGTCAGCGGCGGGCTCCGGCGCGCACCGGTGCTGTCCACCGCTATCCATTGAGCCAGGTGGTCAGCCCGCTCACCAATTCGTATTACCAGGAATTCCGCCATACTCAGGTCGTTCCGAGGCTTCGCAGGATCGGGGTAACACTGCCCTGAGGTCCGCGCTGAAGCACGCTGAATAAGGTGACCCGGACCGTATCAATCCGTACCACCACCTTCAATCGAAAATAATTCGTCGATTCGTCAAGCGTATTTAACACATCCGGGGTGACAAGAGATGAGAAGGCGCTCTGAATATCGGTAAAACCGGCACTTTCGCGTTCCGCAAGAAGCCTTTCGACATCCGCCACAGATAAGTTTTCGTCGAGTGATTGCAACACTGGCCCGGTTGCCGTATTGACATTGATGTTCGTTCGTCCGGGCAGGGCCGTAATGTGCGGGCGAAGGATGTTGAAGCTCTGTCTGTCCATTCCCTCCAAAGCTGCGAACTCGCTGGCGCTTGTGAGGCTTTGATTGGCGCTTCGATACGGCGGAATTATCCCCGTATATATCGGATCTTCCGCGCCGTCCGGAAACGCCGCCTCGATGTTGCTGTCGATCCAGTCGGCGGCAATGCCGGCAAAGCGCGGATCAAGTTCGAGCGCAATCAGGAGCCGTCGAAAGCGCTCCAGGGATTGCGGTACGACCTCGCCATTTTCATCTATCAGGTTATTGACGTTGAAACGTCCCTGCAGGTCCTCGATGGTTCCGGTTAACTCTCCGCCGTCAATCGGCAGTCCAGGTAGTTCGATTGCCCAGATTTCGCCGAGATGATCGGTCTCACTGTCCTCCAGGTCCTGGTGCAGGATGCCGATCACCCAGCTCTCGGCGCCAAGTGCGACCTGCACGGCTTGTTCGTGGTTCAGGAGAACCATCGTGCGCCTCACGTCCAGTGCGTTGTCCCAGGCGAGGTTTGCAGCAACCATGCTGGCAAGCGCCGTGATGAGCATTGCCGTTATCAGCGCGACGCCGCGGTTTGCGGTGCGTCTTTTCATGGCGCGATCTCGATGATCCGCCGGATCTCGCCTTCATCCTGAAGCGTTAACACGAACTCAACCGCCCTCGGCCGCTGGCGGAGGCCGAGCGGTCCCGGCAACGTCGGTGGCGGCCATTGCTCTATCCAGTCCCCGTTATCCAGGAGGTATCGAAACAGCAGGCTCTCCACGCCGTCGAGAATGGTCACAGCAATGGCTTCGTTGCCCAAGGTGCGATCAAGCACCGTCCAGTAGTACCGGATAAGCTCATCGCCCTCGAGCCTGTATGCGGTGCGTTGCAAGGTCCCGCGAGGGAGCGCCACAGGATTACTCCAGCCGCCGTGTGTCAATTCGAGCGCAAACTCGGAACGAAAATCGGATTGCAGAGCGGGGTCCAACGAGTCGCCCAGTTCCTGGCGCACTGGGCGGGGCGCAAGCTGCAGAAAGTCCTGGCTGAGATACCGGACAGACTTTTGAATAGCCTGCAGGCGATCCATTCGTTCGCCAAGTATCTCTGCGCTCAGGATCGTCTGACTGAGGGCGCCGTACGCGAATGCAGACAGGATGCCGAAAATGGCAAGGGCAACCAGCACCTCGATCAAGGTAAATGCCTTCTGCACTCCGCGTAAAACCATCATTCGGCCTCACCGACGGCAAGGGAGTTTCTCACCCAAACGAGATTGCTTTGGCCCGGCACACCCGGTTCGCCGATAAATCCGGTAACCGTACGGATGTTTTCGTCGCCATCCCGCAAGCCGACCCGGACATCGACACGATACAGGTTGTCGACACCCGTCTCGGAAATCGTCGCCCGCCACAACCATTCACGGCCGACGTAATCGGTCTCACCAGAAGTCTCGCTGACCTCCGGCACGACATTCGCCAGACGCAATTCGGCGATCTTGTTTTGTGCTATCCAGCTCGCATAGGTTCTCTGTCGCATGGCATAGCCGGCATCGACCATCTGGCTGACGCTGGCAGCGACGGCAGCAAGCCCGAGCGCGGCAATGACCAGTGCAACCATTACCTCGATGAGCGTAAAGCCTCTTGTTGGACCACTAGTCATCACTCGTGCCCACCGTGATTTCTCCGCTCGCCGACACGCCAAGAGTGACACTGGCCCGGTCGGTGTTGCGGACAATTTCGAGCCTGAACGGTGTTATGTCGCCGCTCGAAAGAATGAGTATGTGTGGCAGGTAATCCTGGCTGAGATCAGTATGGTCGTTTCGCGCCGATTCTGCCGCATCGATGTCCAGCAGTACGCGCCTGTCCTCCAGAAACAACTGGAATTCCGTGTCTTGCGCCAACTGGCGCAGCCGCATGAGGTCGTCCCCAAGAACTTCGTTCCACCGGCCCGTCAACGGTTCGTGCTCAACGAAGCGGTATCCCGTTTGCAGGAGTTCCAGGCCAAAATCCCGGCCCTGGAACGTCGCTTCGTCCGAAGCCATTTCAATCAACGATGTGATTCGCCGCGCTTCCGTCTGCAGTTCGCGATCGTCTCCGAGATTGCCCAGGCCGAGGACGACGACTGCACTGATAATGCCGATGATCACGACGACGACCAGCACTTCGATCAGTGTAAACCCGCTGCCGTGACTGGGGCGGGCGGCAGCAGAAATATCGGACGGAATCATATTGCTGCCTCGACCCGGCCACGACCGGGCACCTTACTCCAGGTCCCAGTTTCCGACGTCGGCATCGATGCCTTCGCCACCCGGGCGGCCGTCGCGACCGAGCGTGTAAATGTCAATTTCGCCGTTATTACCGGGACTGAGATACAGGTAGGTATGTCCCCAGGGATCTTTGGGCAACCGGTCGAGGTAGCCACCGGATTTCCAGTTCCTGATATTCGGATCAGCCGGTTTGGTGACCAGTGCCTCAAGGCCCTGCTCGCTGGTCGGATAGGTGAAGTTATCCAGCCGGTAGAACTTCAGGGCACTTTCAATGCCTCGCAAGTCCTGCTGAACCCTTGCGTCTTGCGCATCGTCAATTCTGCCGATGACGTTAGGCGCCACGATAGCAGCGAGAATACCCAGGATAATCACGACGACCATGATCTCGATCAGCGTGAAACCGCGCTGCTGCGCCGGCAAGTTCAGGCGATTTTCGATACTAGCCACTAGTTATTGCTCCGTAAATTCGCGCTGACAGCGTATGTCAGCGTCTTGCGTTGACTCGCTAACGGAATAAACGTCAGTATATCAAACATGGGCTTAGGCCAAGATCAAAATAACGCGAGCCTTGCGATTCTGCGACGTATTTCCCATTGGTGGCTACCGGCTGTCTTGATCATTTCAAGCGGCATTATCGAGCTATTCGGCGACTCCGGCCGCTCATTTCTGCAATTCGACCGCGCAGCGATATCGGCAGGCGAGTTATGGCGCCTGATCAGCGGACATTTTGTGCACCTCGGCCCGAATCATTTTTTCCTCAATGCGTTCGGGCTGGTACTGGTCTGGTTCTTGGTCGGCATGCGTTTCAGATTGCGGCAATGGCTGATTGTGATCGCTGTATCAATTGCCGGCATCGATGCAGGATTGTGGTTTTTCGACGCTCAACTCACCTGGTACGTCGGGATGTCGGGCTTTTTGCACGGCATGCTGGCCGCGGGTATCGTGAAAGGGTTTCCGGCGATACCGCGGGAAGTGATGTTTATCGGCGTGGTGGTCGTGGTGAAAATCGTGTTCGAACAACTGGTCGGGCCGTTACCTGGTTCCGAACAATCTGCCGGCGGTGATGTCGTCGTCAATGCCCATCTATACGGTGTATTGGCGGGCGTGGCCACCGCTGCTGTATTCTGGAACAGAGACATGGCAAAGTCGCCGATATAATACGCGGCGTTTCTGCGCGACATAAGAACGGAGAATAAATTGACGCTTGCCATGGTATTTCCCGGTCAGGGATCACAATCGGTTGCAATGCAGGCCGATCTTGCCACGGAGTTTCCCGAGGTCAGGGCAACCTACGCGGAGGCAAGTGAGCAACTCGGCTACGACCTCTGGCAACTCGTGCAAGAGGGCCCGAAAGAGAAACTCGACGAGACAGTCGTCACACAGCCGGCGATGCTGAGCGCGGGTGTTGCGACCTGGCGTGTTTGGCAGAAATCCGGCGGAGAGCAGCCGGCGCTGCTTGCCGGGCACAGCCTGGGTGAATACACGGCTCTCGTCTGTGCGGGGGCCATTGAATTTGCCGAGGCCGTGAATTTGTTGAAACAGCGTGCGGAACTCATGCAACAGGCCGTGCCTGCGGGCGGCGGTGCTATGGCTGCGATCCTCGGCCTCGACGATGAAACTGTGCTGTCGGTGTGCCGGGAGGCCGAAGAGGGCCAGGTGGTCCAGGCCGTGAATTTCAATTCACCCGGCCAGGTTGTCATTGCCGGGGCTCGACCTGCTGTCGAACGCGCGGCCGAACTGGCGAAGAGCGCCGGTGCCCGGCGTGCCTTGCTACTGAGCGTCAGCGTGCCGGCGCATTGCGAACTGATGAAACCCGCCGCTGAAAAACTCGCTGAAGCTCTCGCTGCAGCGGCACTGGTGGTGCCTTCGATCCCCGTAATTTGCAATACGGATGTCGTCAGGTACGAAAGCGCCGAGCAAATTCGCGATGGGCTGAGACGACAACTTTTCAACCCGGTCCGTTGGGCTGAAACGATAGAACTGATGATTGCAAGCGGTGTAACGAAAATTATCGAGTGCGGCCCCGGCAAAGTACTGGCCGGATTAACGCGGCGCATCGACAAAAGTATGTCGAGTGCCTGCATAGATTCACCGGCGGCGCTTGCATCTGCATTACAATAAAATTGCCGCCAAAGTTTACGAAGGAACCTGAGAGATGAGCAACTTATTCGCGTCCGACATTCTGCAAGGACAGGTCGCTTTGGTTACGGGCGCGTCACGAGGCATCGGTGCGGCAATCGCCAGGTCTCTTGTATCTGCAGGCGCTACGGTTATTGGTACTGCGACAAGCGAGAACGGCGCCGAGGCGATATCAGCGACACTGGGACCCGGCGGCAGAGGCGCAGTTCTTGATGTCGCCAGTGATGATTCGGTACAGGCGATAATTGCCGACCTCCAGGCCAACGAAGGACCGCCGACAATCGTTGTGAACAATGCGGGTATTACGAAAGACAATCTGCTGCTGCGCATGAAGACGGAAGAATGGGACTCGGTGCTGTCGACCAATCTGACTGGTGTATTCCGGGTCTGCAAGGCCGCTCTGCGCGGCATGATGAAAGCGAAGAGAGGACGCATTATCAATATCGCGTCGGTTATTGGTCTGACGGGCAATGCGGGCCAGGCCAACTATGCGGCGGCGAAGGCCGGTATTATCGGATTCTCGAAATCGCTGGCGCGTGAGGTCGGTTCCCGACACATAACGGTGAACGTCGTCGCACCCGGTTTTATCGATACAGACATGACTCGTGTACTGTCCGAAGACCAGCGTACGGCAATGCTCGGTCAGGTGCCGCTCAAAAGGCTTGGCGAGGCCCAGGATATTGCCGATTCCGTGGTATTTTTAGCCTCCGACGCGGCAGCCTATATCACCGGCGAGACCCTTCATGTCAACGGCGGCATGCTGATGGATTGACAGGGGTGCGAAAAATGCCACTTCGACTTGTAGATTGCCAAAAAGGATTCACATACAATACCGTGCCACGGCATGGTCGAGGCTTGAATAATCAAGGAGATACGGCGCTGAGCGATGACACTGAGCGGTAAATTCCGCGCCGTGATTGAATAATATTTGGCGTTAATTTACTAGAAAATCGCCGTCACCAACTCCGGTTCCAGACAGATCCGGAATTATTTTTCGAAGTCTCTTCCTGAGGAGAAGCGAACACCATGAGCAGTATTGAAGCGCAAGTAAAAAGCATCGTTGCCGAGCAATTGGGTGTGAAAGAAGAAGAAGTGACAAACGATGCTTCTTTTGTTGACGACCTGGGTGCCGACTCACTGGATACCGTTGAGCTGGTAATGGCCCTCGAAGAGGAGTTCGAAACGGAAATTCCTGATGAAGATGCCGAAAAGATCACGACGGTTCAACAGGCAATCGATTTCGTTACCGCTCGCGGCAGCGATTCATAAAATCTGGACGCGGCGAAGGATCGCCGCGCCTGATAGCGTGCACCAAGCAATGATGGCAGTCCTGCCACATTCAACCGGAAATAATCTTGAGTAAGCGACGTGTCGTGGTCACCGGCATGGGGATTGTGTCCTGTGTCGGCAGCCAGCTCGAAGTCGCCTGGCGGAATATCCTGGAGGGCAATTCCGGGATCGTGCCCATCGACGCTTTTGATACCACCGGATTCAGCACTCGCATTGCTGGTGCGGTCAAGGGTTTCGATGTGTCGGAAGTCCTGACGCCGAAAGAAGCACGAAAGATGGACCCGTTCATGCACTATGGCATCGGCGCGAGCAACAAAGCACTGACTGACTCCGGACTGGAAATTTCCGAGGAAAACGGTCATCGTATTGGGGTGGCAATGGGCGCCGGTATCGGGGGCCTTCTCACGATTGAGAACAATCACCGGAAGTTGCTTGATGGCGGCCCGAGAAAAATTTCGCCGTTTTTCGTTCCCGGCAGCATCATCAACATGATTTCCGGCCACGTCAGCATCATGCATGGGATAACCGGGCCTAATCTGTCAATTGTGTCAGCCTGCGCGACATCAACGCATTGCATCGGCATTGCTGCACGCACGGTGGCGCACGGCGACGCAGATGTAATGCTGGCCGGCGGCGCGGAATATGCAACAACGCCAATGGCCGTTGGCGGCTTTTGTTCAGCGCGGGCGATGTCGACGAGAAATGACGACCCCGAAGGGGCAAGCCGGCCGTTCGACAAAGACCGGGACGGTTTCGTGTTGAGTGACGGCGCGGGCTGCCTGGTGCTCGAAGAGTATGAGCATGCGAAGGCACGCGGTGCGAACATTTGTGCCGAACTCATCGGTTTCGGGATGAGCGCGGACGCCTATCACATCACGCTGCCGCCTGCAGACGGCGAAGGCGCCCGTAAATGCATGGTCGCGGCAATGAACGATGCCGGTATCGACCCCTCAGAAATCGATTATCTGAATGCGCATGGGACGTCGACGCCCGCCGGTGATATCGGCGAGACTGTCGGCATCAAACGGACCTTTGGTGACACAGCGAAAAAGCTTGCCGTGAGTTCAACAAAGTCCACCACAGGGCACTTGCTGGGTGCGGCGGGCGTCGCCGAGGCAATTTTCTCCATTCTCGCTATTCGTGATCAGGTTTTGCCGCCGACGATTAATCTCGAAACACCTGATCCGGAATGCGATCTCGACTACGTGCCGAATACGGCCAGAGATGCAAAAGTACGCACCGTAATTTCAAATTCATTCGGATTCGGCGGCACCAACGGAAGCCTGATTTTTCGAGCATTAGACTGAGTGTATCGCCGTGGCAGCGCGCTCCTTTGATGTGAGCATCGACACCGTTGTTCGTAATCTCGACGTCAGGGTCGATCTGCGCGAGCTGCACCGGCAATTTCCGCAAAAATATCCATTCCTGCTGCAAAGCTCGGCATCGGGCTCTCGCTTGGGCCGCTACGATATTCTGTTCGCGTTGCCGGGCGAACGGCTGGTGCTGGAGAAGCTACACGATATCAGTGGCCCGGGTGCCGCGAAGAGCGATGGATTTCTCGATAGTCTTGATGCCTGGTGGAATTCAGAGCAGACGACCGTCACGAGCCAGCAGCTGCCGTTTTTCGGCGGGTGGTTTCTGTATCTTGGCTATGAGCTCGCTGCCGAAATCGAACCAACGCTGCGACTGTCACCGGACCCCGTATTACCGACAGCGTTTGCGGTGCGTTGTCAGGCAGCAATCATCCATGATCATAAGCACGATAGTTTTCATGTGGTCAGTGAAGACAAACGGGGCAGCCGTCTCCGCGAATTACTGTCGGATGCAGCCAACACGCGCGCAAGCGAAAAAACTTCGGAAAAAGAGATCAGGACCAGCCCGGTAACAAGGGAGGAGCCACCCGAGTCGTTTCTGAACGCTGTCCGGAAAGCGAAAGACTATATTTCGAACGGCGATATTTTTCAGGCTAATTTGTCGCGCCGTTGGTCCACCGAGGTCGATGCAAAACTCAGCAGCGACGCGATATATGCGAAGCTTTGCAATTCAAATCCAGCGCCGTTTGCAGGGCTTGCGTGCTGGGAAGACACGGCCATCGTTTCCTCCTCGCCTGAACGGCTGTTGTCGGTCCAAAACGGCGTTATATCTACTCGGCCGATAGCGGGAACAAGGCCGCGCGGCGTGGACCGCCATCAGGACACGGTGCTGTCGGCAGAGTTGATTTCACACCCGAAAGAGCGGGCCGAACATGTCATGCTGATCGATCTCGAGCGCAATGACCTTGGGCGCGTCTGTAAAGCCGGCACGGTTGAGGTCGACGAGATGATGGTTGTGGAAAGTTATGCGCACGTCCACCACATTGTGTCCAACGTGCGGGGCCTGTTGCGGGAAGACGTGACGCCCGGACAGGCCATCCGCGCAGTTTTTCCCGGTGGCACGATAACGGGATGTCCCAAAGTCCGTTGCATGGAAATCATCGCCGAGTTGGAACAAGGGCCGAGGGGGGCGTATACGGGATCGTTTGGATATCTCAATCGTGATGGCAGTCTCGATCTGAATATATTGATACGTACGATCATCGTGCACGGCAATGGTGCGCACGGCAATTCAGTGGAGTTGCGCGCAGGTTCGGGAATTGTTGCCGATTCGGATCCGCAGGCCGAATTGGCCGAAACGCGTGCCAAAGCCAAAGGCATGATAATGGCTTTGACTTGACGGGCCGCTGGTTCCAAAACGATCTGGAAGTCGACACGGTGCCGATCGGCGATCGTGCCTTGCATTATGGCGATGGTCTGTTTGAAACGATCGCCGTCAGGTCGGGACGACCTCGCTTGTTGGATCTCCACCTCGATCGGCTGGAACTTGGCTGCCACCGACTGAATATCGATAAGCCGCCCATAGCAACGGTACCGGACGGTTTGCAGTTTGCGATCAAGACCGCAGGATTCGACGGTGCTGACTGCACTGCAAAGATTATTCTCAGTCGCGGCGAAGGACGACGCGGCTACGCACCGTCGGAAATGACACAGCCGGTACTACGGATCGGAATTTTCGAGCGGACTTCTTATCCGGTTCAGTACTACCGTGACGGGATTATCGTCAGTCTTAGTAAAGGAAGACTCGCCCGGCAACCGCAACTGGCAGGCATCAAGACGCTCAACCGGCTGGAACAGGTCCTGGCGGCAGCCGAACACGCTGAACCCGGGTGCACGGAGCGCCTGATGATGGACACGGAAGGTAACCTGATCTGCGGTACCATGAGCAACGTGTTCCTGGTCTTTGGTTCTAGCGTCTTGACGCCGGCGATTACGCATGCGGGAATTTGCGGTGTTATGCGCCATCATTTGCTGCGAACTGCAGACAGATTAAGGATTGATTATGAGGCAGCCAGGATTCAGCCTGACATGTTGCAGCAAGCGGATGAAGTTTTCGTCACCAACAGCCAGATCGGGCTCTGGCCGGTACGGGCGTGCGGGAAGCTTCGCTGGCGGCCCGGACCCGTGACCCGCCGGCTGATGGCTGGTCTTGAACAAGCCGGTATCGGCGAGTGCCGCTTATGAAGCCGTCGGTCCGGCTCCTGATCATCCTGCTTGTTGCAGCCGTCCTGGGCACCGGCTTCAGCCTTTGGCAGGTCAATCGCGTCCTTGGCTCACCCCTGCAGGTGCCCGAGGGCGGCGTCGTGTTTGAAATCCACTCCGGTTCGGCACTTGCGACGATCGGCGACGAGCTCGCGGAACAGGGTATTTTGAGAAATCCGCAAGTCTTCCGCTGGTATGCGCAGTTGACGCGGCGTGCAGGTTCAATCAGGGCAGGCGAGTACCGGATCCATGCCGGCAGTACGCCCCGCGATCTGCTCGACAAGTTTGTGTCCGGCGATGTACAACTTCATTCCTTTACGGCCGTCGAGGGATGGACATACCGTGAACTGATACAGGCACTCGCAGCGCACCCTGCCATCGAGCATAGCGTGACGGTCGAGGACTGGCCGCGGTTGCTTGAGTCATTCGTGACATCAGCCACACATCCCGAAGGGTTGTTCCTGCCCGAGACCTACCGGTTTCCAAAACGCACCAAGGATATAGAAATTCTCAGGCAGGCATTCGAGCTGATGCAGGAAACACTTGCAGCCGAGTGGGCCGGCCGCGATGAAGGCCTGCCTCTGAAAAGTCCCTACGAAGCACTGATTCTCGCATCGATTATTGAAAAAGAAACTGCGCGTGCCGACGAGAGATCGAAGATATCGGGCGTTTTTGTCAGAAGACTGCAAAAACGCATGCGCCTGCAAACAGATCCTACGGTTATCTATGGTATCGGTGAGTCTTTCAACGGAAATCTGACTCGGCGCGACCTGAAAACCGACACACCGTACAATACATACACACGGATAGGACTGCCGCCGACGCCGATCGCTTTGCCAGGCAAAGCCGCGATCAACGCGGCTATGCATCCTGCCCGGGGCACCGAGCTCTATTTCGTCGCAACGGGGCTTGGCGATGGTGGTCACCAGTTTTCGGAGACGAAAGAGCAGCATGATGCTGCGGTCAGGGAGTATCTTGCCAGGCAGCGTGCCGCAAGAATCAAGAGGCAGGGGCAGTAATGCATCGAGGTAAGTTCATCACCGTTGAGGGCATCGAGGGTGTTGGAAAGTCGACCAACATCGAGTTTCTTGCAGAATTGATCGAGGACAAGGGATTCACTGTCGTCCGTACACGCGAGCCGGGTGGCACGCCGATGGCCGAACGGATTCGTGAGTTGTTACTGGAGCACGGCGAGGAGCCGATGACCGACATCGCGGAGCTCCTGTTGTTTTTCGCAGCCCGGTCATTGCATATCAGCAATGCCATCAGGCCGGCGCTCGAGGCCGGCCGGTGGGTGGTATGCGACAGATTTACGGACGCGAGCCGGGCCTACCAGGGCAATGGTCGTGGGCTCAATCAGGATAAGATCAATACACTCGCGGATTGGGTGCAGGGGGAATTGCAGCCCGACTTGACGATACTGCTCGATGCGCCGGCAGAGGTCGGCATGGACAGGGCAGGGCGCAGGGGTGCCGCTGATCGGCTCGAGATCGAAAAAACCGACTTTTACGCCCGGGTTCGGGAAGGATATCTTGCCCTGGCTGATTCTGAGCCGGAGCGATTTGCCGTCATCGACGCGAGCCAGCCCCTGGACCAGGTGCAGCTGGCAATCAAGGAAATCGCGGACCGGCTGTATGAAGAGAATTAACATTAATAATGCAAGATAAACAGATGAAAAATGGAACTTAACTGGCTAAGTCAGTTCGCCAATTCCTGGCGGGGAATGGCGGTACAGGAGCGGGTTCCGCATGCTGTGATGCTCTTGGGTGCGGCCGGTGTCGGAAAACGCTGCGCGGCTGCCTGGATTGCCAGGCAGCGACTGGGAATCGGTGATAGCAGTGATTTGCCGGAATACCCTTTTGCTATCCCCGAACACGCTGACCTGCGGTGGATTGGTCCCCCTGAAGACAAACACACTATCGGCATCGAGCAGATACGTCAGCTCGTGGCGGATCTCAGCCTGACCAGTTTTGCGGGGGGCGGCAAGGTCGCTGTCGTTGAGCCAGCCAATGTGATGACTGCAAACGCCGCCAACAGCCTGCTCAAGACGCTGGAAGAGCCGCCTGGCGACACATTGATTGTGCTGGTTGTGGACAAAACCGGACGCTTACCGGCGACGATTTTCAGCCGCTGCCAGCGGATCACCATTCCGGTCCCGCCTGAGTCGGAGAGCCTGGCATGGCTCGACCGCCTGCAACCGGCCGCAAGCTGGCCCCAGGCGCTGCGGGCGGCAGGAAATGCGCCACTGGCGGCTATCGTGGCTTCTGAGCGCCTTGAGGCGGCGGAGGCGATGTCCCGCGACTTCCGGGCATTATCCGGGAAAGAGGCGGCACCGCTGGATGTGGCGGCAAAATGGGCAAAATACGAACCAGACTTTGTCCTCGACTGGCTTTGCCGTGAGATTCAACAGTGCATCGTTGGCGCATTCGGAGCCGGCATGCCGGCCGCCGACCGGGCCGTCGGTGATTCTGTGCTGAAGCGCATAGACAGACGAAATATGTTCTGTTATCTAGATATCATCAATCGGCTGCGAGGCCAGCCGGTGGGTTCATTTAACGTGCAGCTGACACTGGACAGCCTTTTGATTGACTGGGCTGAAGATTTGCTCGATTACAGCTACTCTTCAGGTCTCCCGTCTCTTCTGATGGCATCGAAAACAAGGTAAACAGCGGATGACCAAACCTGGATTACTGACATTGACGATCAAGGACAAGAGCGCCCTGTACCTGGCGTATATGCCCTTTGTGATCAATGGCGGCCTGTTTATTCCGACGAATAGCTCGTACCGTCTCGGCGATGAGGTGTTCATGCTCCTCAACCTGATGGGAGAAGACGAAAAGATTCCCGTCGCTGGCACCGTTATCTGGATGACACCGAAAGGCGCGCAAGGCAAGCGAACGACCGGAATCGGTGTGCAGTTCAGCGACCAGGACCAGGGGAATACGCAGAAGAAAATCGAGAATTACCTGGCGGGGGCGCTAGGTGGCGACAAGCAAACGCACACGATGTAGAAAAACGGGGACACCGATTGCTGCATGACTGAATTGTAATAGCTCAGGCCCGACCCCACAGGCAATGTCCGATCAGATCGAGTTCAATAGGGGACGGTCCCGCGCGCATATTAGCGGCGCCCCTTCCGCTGCTTAATCGCCGCGAGCCGCTCATCGACAAATTCGCGAAACGCCGGTCTCCAGTCAGGCTCATTATTTTCCAGCCACTCCCGCGCACCCCGGTTGACAAGAATCTCATCAATGACACGTGCAATACCTTCAAAACCACGCGGATCGTGTTCCACCGAAAGCTGGCGAACGTAGCCACCCTGCATTGCCGAGAAAATGTTCCGCAGCAGCATCCCGAATCTGATTTTCTCCAATGTATCTAGTTCTTTGTAACTGTCGTAACCTTTCAGTAACAGCGCTATAAGGTCCGGGTGCAAAAGCAATAACTCTCGAATACGATTACCGGACTCGACATTGCGTTCGAAAGCCGCCAGCTGGGTGGCCTCGACGGTGCGTGAGAACTGCCGCGTGTTCTGGCGGACTTGTAAAGCAAGGTAGATCAGAGTGACGATAACTGCAACGCCGCCCACTAATTCTCCGATTGCGCCCCAATCCTGAATAGTCATGGTGCTTCC
>Ga0209980_10000974_pt1 | contig 15721 bp, 18 predicted proteins | sample CR02metaG_FD_183611 | JGI IMG/M metagenome (GOLD analysis project Ga0209980, IMG submission 183611) | Deep subsurface microbial communities from Mariana Trench to uncover new lineages of life (NeLLi) - CR02 metaG (SPAdes) (version 2) | ecosystem: Environmental > Aquatic > Marine > Ocean trench...
CAATGCCTGCAGCGTTTCGTCCAGCGCTCTCGCCGCTTCGCCCCGGCCGTCAAGCGCCAAGCGGCAGAGCTTTGCGACCTGGCTCGGCGCAACATTGCCGCTCACCGTAACGACCCCGTGGCCGCCCTGCTCTATGAATGGCAACAGTGTGAAGTCGTCACCACTGAAGTACCTAAAATCGCCGTCAATAAGCTCCTGAATCGCCCTCAATCGATCGATATCGCCGGTTGCTTCCTTAATGCCGAAAATATTGTCGTGCTGTGCCAGTCGCGCAACTGTTTCCGGCAACATGTCCGCGACCGTTCGGCCCGGCACGTTATACATCATGACGGGTTTGTCGATCGCGTCGGCAATGACCGTGAAGTGCTGATACAGGCCCTCCTGCACGGGTTTGTTGTAATACGGCACCACGATCAGGTACGCGTCGATGCCCGAATCAGCAACAGCGCGGGACAGATCGACGGTCTGCGCTGTCGAGTTCGAGCCCGTTCCTGCAATAACAGGCAATCGTCCGTCAGCTATCTCAACGGCACGACAGATCAACTCGACGTGTTCCGAGCGCGACAACGTCGCGGACTCGCCGGTCGTACCTGCGATCACGAGCCCGTTGCTGCCTGCATCGGCATGAAAATCGATCAGCCGCTTGAGACACGTGTAATCGACCTGATTATTGCCGTCGAACGGCGTTACCAGAGCGACCAGGCTACCTGTGAACACATCTTGTCCTCGCCACAAATGAGGCGGCGATGTTACTGTTCATGTCGGGTGCTGGCAAGGCCTGTTCACACAACCTATCCTTTCGTGAGGAATAATCTAGATAAATGTCACAACTTATTGTTATTTCAGCAGTTGGGTTAGACAGAACGGGGGTGGTCCAAGATCTGACCAAAGTGATACTCGCGTGCGGTGGCAACATCGAGGAAAGCCGCATGACAACGCTGGGCTCCGAGTTCGCGATGTTGCTGCTGGTCTCGGGCAACTGGGCGACGCTTAACAAGCTGGAGCAGGGCCTGAACAAGCTGGGGGACGGTAAGGACCTGACGGTCGCTATTCGCCAAACGGATTCCAGAGTGCCCTCTGGCGACCGTATGCCCTACGCCGTGGATATCGTCAGCCTCGACCAGCAGGGAATCGTATTCAATCTCGCCAACTTCTTTGCCGCGAGAGACATTGAAATCGCCGATGTGGCCACGAGGTGTTACGCGGCCGCGCATACCGGCTCACCGATGTTCGCCGTGCAGATGGCTATCAACGTCCCGTCAACGGTCCATATCGCACAACTTCGAGAGGAATTCCTGGAAATTTGCGACCGTTTGAACCTTGACGCCATCTTAGAACCTGTGAAGGTGTAAACAGGAGCCAGGATGAGCGCACCTCGACTGAATCGCGTCGTAGCCGACTTCAAGGCCGTGGCAACCCGAGGCACGACAGTGCATCTGCAAGGGCTGCGCGGTCAGAACGTCGTCATCTATTTCTATCCGAAGGACAGTACGCCGGGCTGCACAACCGAAGGTCAGGATTTCCGCGACTTGTACGCAAAATTCAGGCGACGGAAAACGGTCATTCTGGGCGTCTCAAGAGATAGCCTCGCAGCACACGAAAAATTCAGGGAAAAGCAAAGCTTCCCGTTCGACCTGATTTCGGATGCAGACGAGAAATTGTGCAGGCAATTCAACGTAATTCGGGAAAAGACGTTATATGGAAGGAAGTTCATGGGTATCGAACGCAGTACCTTCCTGATCGATGCGTCCGGAAAGCTTCGCAATGAGTGGCGAAAAGTTAAGGTCAAAAATCACGCAGCTCAGGTATATGATGCCGTCAAGGCACTGAATTAACGGGAACGCAGTGGAATCAATCCAGTCGAAAACTCTATGTCGAAATCCATAATCCAACGTGCCCTGGTATCAGTCGTTCTCTCGGCCATCGTATTCACCAGTGGCGCGGGTGCCGACGACATCAAGCTCCCGGACCTGGGCAGTCCGGCGGATGCGATTCTTAGCGCTAACGAGGAATCGAAAATTGGCCGCGCGATCATGCGCGACATTCGTGCCAGCGGGCATGTGGTCGAAGATCCGCTGATCATCGAATACATCAACGAAATCGGCAGCAAAGTCGCGGCTCAGACCAACGACGGTGACCACGACTTCACCTTCTTTGTTATCGAAGATCCTAGAATCAACGCATTTGCCCTGCCCGGCGGTTATGTCGGCGTGCACACGGGGCTGCTCGAAGCTACTCGTAGCGAGGATGAACTCGCTGGCGTATTGGCGCATGAGGTCGCGCACGTAACGCAGCGTCATATTGCGCGGGCCATCCATGCAAACTCACGCCAGAGCCTGATTTCAACTGCCATCATGCTAGGCGCGATACTCGTCGGCGTTGCCGGCGGTGACTCGGATGTAGTCCAGGCCGGCGTAGCTGTTGCGCAGGGAACGGCTGTACAACAACAGATCGATTTTACTCGCGCAAATGAATATGAAGCCGATCGTATTGGAATCTCAGCGTTAGCCGATGCCGGATTCGATCCTTATGGAATGGCGTCTTTTTTCGATGTGATGTCACGCCAGACGAGCCGTGCCCCAGACGAACGAACACCCGAATTCCTCTTGACGCACCCGGTGACGTCCGCACGAATCGCAGAAGCGCGAAGCCGGGCGCGAAGTTACCCAAAGGTTAACAGCGAAGACTCGATCAGCTACAGCATCGCCAAGATCCGCACGGTCGTATACGGCTTCGACACGGCGAAAGAAGCGGTGGCTTATTTCGAGAAACGCCCGTACCAGAATCAAAATGAGATAGAGCGCTATGGCAGGCTGCTTGCTTATCTGCGCGACGGAAGTTATGGCAAGGCGCTGGATATCGTTGAATATTTGGTCGATCGAAATCCCAAAGTGATTGCCTATCACATTGCCTTGGGAGAAACGCAGGTCCTGTTGGGCCGACGCGATGAAGCGCTTGCAACGTTTGAAGAAGCGCTAGCTCTGTTTCCTCGCAATGTCCCTTTAGTCATAGCCTACGGCGAACGTTTGCTGGAACTCGAGCAACCGGAAAAAGCACATACGATGTTGCTTGACTTGCTAAACAATGTGCAACCGACACCCGATCAGGTTCGCCTGATCGCTCGCGCAGCCAGTGAAGCTGGCGAGAATGCCGAGTCACTGTATTACCTGTCAGAATACCGTCTGATGATCGGCGACCTCATTGGCGGTATCACCTACTTGCAACAAGCGCTGCGGCTGCCGGAATTGCAAGAGATTCAACGCATACGGTTCGAGGCTCGCATCGATTTTATCCGTGAATTCATGTCCGAAGATCAACTGCGCCGCATGCAACGATCGCGGCCGTCTGGCAAGTCGGCTCGCAATGCCTTGTGACAATACGAGCTACGATTTTTACTCGGGCTGCGCTTATCGCACTGGTCATCGCGCTATCCGCGTGCACCTCGATTCCTGTCGACCAGCGCGTCGAATCGGATCCTTTGGAATCGATGAACCGGTCAATTTACAAGACCAATGTTGTCTTCGATAATGCCACGACCAAGCCGCTGTCAAAGGGCTATAAAAAAATCATCCCGCGACCTGTCCGCAAAGGCGTAGCAAACTTTTTTCGTAACCTGACAACGCCTCGATCGGTAATCAATAACTTCTTACAGGGCAAGCCCGCACACGGGTTGTCGGAGCTCGGGCGCTTCGTGTTGAACAGCACGCTGGGGATCGGTGGTCTGATAGACGTTGCAACAGCCAGCGGCATGCAAGAATATAGCGAGGATTTCGGACAGACGGCCGCCGTATGGGGAATACCTGACGGGCCCTACGTGATGCTGCCGCTGCTGGGGCCGCAAACATTGCGCGATGCCGTCATTTTGCCTGTCGATATCATCTTCGATCCGCTCTACCAATACGATAATTCGTCAGTCCGCGACAAGCTTTATTTCATACGCCTTATTGACCTTCGCTACAGATTGCTGGTGGCCGACAAGTTTCTCGATGACTCGCAAGATCGCTACGTCACGACTCGTGAATCGTACCTGCAGAATCGTGAGTACGAAGTCTATGACGGCGACCCACCCGTTGACGATGATTTCTTCGATGAATTTCTCGAAGAAGAATAGCGCCAGCCCCTTATTGAGTTTCCGGTGCCTCGATGAAGCCAGACCAACGCTCGCCACGAGTCAACAATCCGTCCACCTCAGTTGTCTTCGCGATAGCAACAACGCGATCGGGCATGCCAGAGAACCGAATCTCGCGAACCGTGTGATTCGCCCACGTAACCCATTCGAGCAGCAGCGCCAACCCGGCCGAATCGCTATGAGTAACGCCCGTTAGATCTATTTCCAGCCGCGTATGATCTGCGAATGGCCGCTCACTGGCCTGCAATATGCGTTCGGCCGTATCGAACGTCATTTCACCGGACAGCGCAAATTGGCCGTCGCCGAGATCTTTTAACGTGAAGTCACCCATCATGGCTTATGCCAGCCTCGCCTTCGAGTCGCTCAATGACCGCGCCAAGACTTGAGCGACGAATCTCCGAATCCATCTCAGCGCGAAAATTACGGACGTAGGAAATACCTTCGATGACCACGTTGAAGAGCAACCAGCCCGACTCGCGTTTCACGAGTTCGTAGTCAACCGCAACCTTGCTGCCGTCAGTCAGCTGCACAGTAGTTCGAACTTTTGCTCGTGGTTTTGACAAGTCGCCGCGAAACGGCAGGACCTTGACGATGTCCTGGTCGAATTCAAGAAGACCATCGGCATAGCGGCGGACCAGCGCTTGATAAAAAGCTTCGGTAAATCGTTCGCGCTGCATTGCATCGGCACTGCGCCAATGCTTTGCGAGCACAATCTGCGCCGCAAACTTTCGATCAAATCGCGGCAACAATATTTCGTCTATCAACGCGTACAAAGACCGGCGATCGGCCGCCAATTCTTCTTGCCGGCCATCCATTTTCTCGGCGAATAGCTCGATAGCGCCTGCGATTACTTCGGTTGGAGTCGCGTCGTCGGCATGCACCGTCACGACAGCAACAGTCGACAGAACGAATCCTAGAAATAACGACCTCATTAATCTCCTCCGGAGCCAGCATTAACCAGGAACTTCCCGATCAGATTCTCAAGCACGATCGCTGATTGCGTGAAATAGATCTCGCTACCATCTTCCAGGTAAGTCTCGGAACCGCCGGCCTGCAAGCCAATATACTGACTTCCCAACAATCCCGAGGTCAGAATACTTGCGTCGGAGTCGTCGGGAATTTGGTCATACTGGCTGTCGATTACCAGCATGACTTTCGCGTCCAATGTCAGAGGATCGAACGAAACACTGGTCACTCGACCAATCGTAACTCCGGACATCGCGACAGGCGCCCTGCTCTTCAGACTGCCAATATTCTCGAAGTGCGCTTCGACTTCATAGGTCTCAACAGCCGAGAACTTCTCTCCACCGGTCGTCTGTGTCGTCAGGAAAAATAATGCTGACATCCCCAACAGGACGAACAGGCCAGTGCCAATTTCAACGGAACGTGTTTGTTGCATGTCTGCTCCTTAAAGCATGACTGCCGTGATCATGAAATCCAGTATCAATACTGCAATCGCCGATATCACGACAGTTCTCGTCGTTGCCCTGCCAACGCCTTCTGCGGTGGGAATGGCATTGTATCCCTCCCACACGGCCAGCAGACTAACAACGACACCAAATACAAAACTCTTGATTACGCCTTCCCGAACGTCATTAATGTCGACCGACGCCTGCATCTGTTGCCAAAAAGCGCCGACGTCAACGCCGAGTAAATCGACCGACACAATATGGGCTCCGAACAGCCCAATGCAGGTGAAGATCGCAACCAAAAACGGCATCGCGACGACGCCACCGAGAAATCTCGGAACCAGTATCCGGCGTACCGGGTTGACGGCCATCATCTCCATTGCAGACAGTTGATCGGTCGCTTTCATCAGACCGATTTCCGACGACAATGCGGTTCCGGCCCGGCCCGCAAACAACAAAGCCGTGATGACCGGGCCCAATTCCTTGAGCAGCGCAAGTGCTACAACGGCGCCAACCGAATCTTCGGCATTGAATCTCGCCAGGTTGGAGTATCCCTGCAACCCGAGCACTCCACCCACGAAGAATCCGCAAACCATGATGATGACGAGTGATAACGCGCCGGAGTTGTAGATTTGCGTGACGACCAAACCCGGCCGGCGCATCACTATTCGCGGTGAATGCCTGAGCAGCCGCAGGAAAAACAATTGAAACGCACCGAAGGTACGAACGAACTCGTGAACCGTGTCGTAGGTGTCGCGAATCAGAGCCCTCATTCCGAGTCCCGCCCGAGCAGCTGTTCAGCATAATTCGGCGCCTCAAAATGGAACGCCACGGGACCATCAGCCATGCCATGCATGAATTGACGCACGACCTCCGAATTCGCAGTTTTCAACTCATCAGGGCTGCCGCTGGCTGCGACCTTGCCGTCGGAGATCAGATAACTTCTGTCGGCGACGGTCGAGACCTCGGCGACATCGTGGCTGACGACGATGCTTGTAATGCCCAGCGCATCATTCATGCGGCGTACGAGTCGCACGATAACGCCCATTGAGATCGGGTCGAGCCCGACGAATGGTTCGTCGTAGATGAGTATTTCGGGATCCATAACCATCGCGCGTGCCAGCGCAACACGCCGAGCCATGCCACCCGACAGCTCTGCCGGCATCATGTCGGCAGCGCCGCGCAGACCGACGGCGTGTAATTTGGTCAGTACGACATGACGAATCAGACGATTCGTCAATTTAGTGTGCTCGCGCAACGGAAAAGCGACGTTTTCGAAAACGTTGAGGTCTGTCAGCAACGCCCCATTCTGAAACAACATTCCGAACTGCTGCCGTAACTGATACAGCTCTTGCTGAGTCAATGTCGCGATATCGACACCGTTGATGTAGATCGCTCCCTGTTGAGGTACCAACTGGCGCGTAATGAGTCGCAGCAACGTGGTCTTGCCGGTGCCGCTGGGCCCCATCAACGCCGTAATCTCACCGCGTTTGATGGTCAGATTGAGATCCTCAAATATCACGCGTGAGCCGCGTGAATACTTTAGATCGATGATCTCAATCAGATTTTCAGAAGTGCCATCCACAGCGATATCGCCCGGTCACGCAGCGTCCGATTCCATACTGGTTTCGTATTGACCGCCATGTGCCAGGCTATTGAATTTGGCACGCTTGAACAATGCTGACTGGCCCGCCCCGAAATTGTCTTCAGTACCCCGCCAGGCAGCGAGGGCCGGAGCCTGCAGCGCACGACCGTACGAAAACGACAATTCCCAGGGAAGATCACCTGACTTGTTCATCAGGTCGAGATGTTCAGTCGCCTCCTCGGCCGTCTGCCCACCCGACAGGAACGCAATGCCGGGAACGTCGGCCGGAACATGCGCTTTCAGACACCGCAATGTCGCTGCGGCCACTTGCGCCGGACCCGCACGATCCGCGGCGTCAGAACCTGAGATAACCATATTCGGTTTCAGGATGATGCCCTCAAGCGCAACCCTGTGCTCGGCAAGCGCTGTAAACAGAGCGTCGAGCGCCGCATTCGTAACCTCTTCGCAACGTGCAATGTTGTGATCGCCATCCATGAGAACCTCAGGTTCGACGATCGGCACGATACTCGCCTCCTGACATAGCGCCGCATATCGAGCCAGAGCCCGTGCATTGGCCTGCAGACAGAAGTCTGACGGAATATTCTCGCCGATGTTGATTACCGCACGCCACTTCGCGAAACGAGCGCCCAGATCGTAATACTCTGATAGTCGGTCGCGCAGTCCATCGAGACCTTCTGTAACGGTCTCACCAGGAAAACCTGCCAGCGGCTTGGCACCCGTATCAACCTTGATCCCGGGAATCATGCCGAGATCACTTATGTATTTCGCAAACGGAACACCATCCGACGTTGACTGCCGCAGCGTTTCGTCAAACAGGATTACACCGCCGATATAATCTGCGATGCCAGGCGTCGTAAACAACATTTCGCGATAGCGGCGGCGAGTTACCTCGGTGGATTCGGTATTGATCGCGTCGAATCGTTTGCCAATTGTCGGTGTACTCTCGTCGGCAGCCAAAATACCTTTACCAGTGGCGACCATCGCCTTGGCGACCGAGTTCAACTCGTTGCGGTGCATGGGGGATTTCTCCAGAAATTCGGGACGTCGTAGCATAGCAAAAAGGGGCCCAGCAACGCACCATAATCACTGTAGCTATAGCCTGTAGCACTAAATAGTACTAAAATGGTCCTTTATCATATGGATGGTGGATTCGGGCGTGCTCAGAATCAGCAGACTCACAGATTATGGTACCGTTTTGCTTGCTCATTTAGCGGCAAACCATGGGGCCGTTTGCAGTGCAGCCGACGTCGCCACGGCCACGGGCATCGCCGCGCCGACGGTCAGCAAATTGCTTAAATCATTAGGCCGATCGGGCCTCGTAATATCTACCCGAGGCGCAAATGGCGGCTACCGGCTAGCACGCGACCCACACGAAATAAGCGCGGCCGACGTTATCGACGCACTTGAGGGCCCCGTATCCATTACCGAGTGCAGTGGGAGCGACAGACAGTGCGAGCACGAAGGCACATGCAGCGTTGGCGGCGCGTGGCAGCGCATCAATGTCGCGATTCGCCACGCGCTCGAGGACGTTTCATTAATCGACTTACTGCGTAACAACCGCCCTGTTCCGCAGCCTCGAATCGGTGGACTGCCAATCAACGTTGAGATCAAGAGCAAATGACTTCCGAAAATATTGAAAGCCTCGTCAATCGTCGTTACGAACACGGATTCGTCACTGACATTGCCACTGAATCCCTGCCACCCGGCCTCGACGAGGGTGTCGTGCGGGCGATATCCGCGCGCAAGAATGAACCCGAATTCATGCTCGAGTGGCGTTTGCAGGCCTACCGCCAGTGGCTGGAAATGCGGGAACCGAAATGGGCCCATGTTCATTATCCGCCCATCGATTTCAACTCGATCTCCTACTATGCGGCACCGATTTCCGACGACGACAGGCCCAAGAGTCTGGATGAAGTCGATCCGAAACTTCTGGAGACATACGAGAAGCTCGGCATCCCGCTGCACGAACGCGCCAAGTTGGCTGGCGTCGCCGTCGACGCAGTGTTCGACAGTGTGTCAGTGGCGACGACGTTCAAGGAAAAACTCTTCGAAGTCGGCGTAATTTTCTGTTCGTTTTCGGAAGCAGTTCGCGAGCATTCGGATCTTGTGCAGAAATATCTCGGCAGCGTCGTGCCACGGCGGGACAATTTTTACGCCGCCCTCAACTCGGCTGTATTCAGTGACGGCTCTTTCGTCTACATCCCGAAGGGTGTGCGCTGCCCGATGGAATTATCGACCTATTTCCGTATCAACGCAGCAAATACTGGTCAGTTTGAACGCACGCTGATCATCGCGGATGAAGGTAGCCACGTGAGCTACCTCGAGGGCTGCACAGCGCCCATGCGCGACGAAAATCAGCTGCATGCGGCCGTCGTGGAACTCATTGCACTTGAAGGCGCCGAGATCAAGTACTCGACCGTGCAGAACTGGTATCCAGGCGATGAGAATGGCGTTGGTGGCATCTATAACTTCGTCACCAAGCGTGGCGATTGTCGTGGCGATAATTCGAAGATTTCCTGGACGCAGGTCGAAACCGGTTCGGCCATTACGTGGAAATATCCCAGTTGCATTCTGCGGGGCGACAATTCCGTGGGCGAGTTCTACTCGGTCGCCGTTGTGAACAACATGCAACAGGCGGATACCGGGACGAAAATGATTCATATCGGCGCGAATACTCGCAGCACGATCGTTTCCAAGGGAATATCTGCCGGGCGCGCTCAAAACGTCTATCGCGGGCTCGTGAAAGTGATGCCGCAGGCACACGGTGCACGAAATCACACACAGTGCGATTCGTTGTTAATCGGTAAAGAATGCGGCGCGCACACATTTCCCTACATGGAAATCAAGAATCCTTCGGCAAAAATCGAACACGAGGCGACGACTTCGAAAATATCTGCGGATCAACTTTTCTATTGCCGGCAACGCGGCATTTCGGAAGAGGATGCCGTCAACTTAATCGTTAACGGCTTCTGCAGAGAAGTCTTCAAGGAATTACCCATGGAATTTGCCGTCGAGGCACAGGCGTTATTGAACGTCAGTCTCGAAGGGGCCGTCGGATAGGAAATCGTCAGGAATACGAAATGCTCGAAGTCATCAATCTCAAGAGCCGCGTCGGCGATACTGAAATTCTTCGCGGACTGTCGCTGTCGGTAAACGCCGGCGAAGTGCACGCCATCATGGGACCGAACGGATCTGGTAAAAGCACGCTGGCGCAGGTCATAGCGGGAAACGACGACTACGTTGTGACGGGCGGCGAAGTAATCTACAAAGGTAACAACCTGCTGGATCTCAAACCTGAAGAACGTGCTCGCGAAGGAATATTCCTCGGCTTTCAGTATCCCGTCGAAATCCCCGGCGTCAATAACGCCTATTTACTCAAGGCTGCCGTTAACGCCAAACGCAAGCACCAGGGTCTGGGTGACGTCGATGCCTTTGAATTTCTGAAGCTCGCGCGCGAGAAAATGGCCGTTTTAGGCATGGATCCGAAATTTCTTAATCGCGGGGTCAATGAAGGCTTCTCGGGTGGCGAGAAAAAGCGCAATGAGATTTTGCAGATGGCCATGCTGGAACCCAGTCTCGCCATACTCGACGAGACCGACTCCGGATTGGACATCGATGCGCTCAAAGCCGTTGCAGAAGGCGTGAACAAGTTGCGACATCCGGATCGCGCGATCGTACTTGTGACCCATTACCAACGTATGCTGGACTACGTCGAACCTGACTTTGTTCATGTGTTGTCGGAGGGAAAAATCGTCCGTTCCGGCGACAAGACGCTGGCACTTGAGCTTGAAGAGAAAGGCTATGAATGGGTGCGCGAGGCGGCAAACGGATGAAGCAGGCCGTATTATCAATCGACGGGTTGCGGCAGGCGGTTCAGAGCCTTCCGGATGACGCCCTCACCGCCGCGCGGGAAGCTGCGTTGGCGAGTATCGGCACGCAGGGTCTACCCACGGTCCGCCACGAGGATTGGAAATACACAGACCTCAGTTCGGCAATAGATATCAGTAATCGTTGGCTGGCAGATGGCGCAAACACAGAATCAGCAGCGCCGCTTGCCGACACTGTGAAATCGATTATGGCGTCTATCGACGCGAACTGGCTGGTCATAGCGAACGGCATCGTTGACCTCACGCATTTCGTCGAGTCCTCGGGAATCAAAATTGAGCGTTTCAGCGACTCGGCAGCACCGCTGGTCATGGAAAGACCGCTGGCCGACCTCAATGTGGCACTACTCCGCGACGGCCTGCGTATTCAGATACACGCCGAAACAGAAAAGCCGCTTGGCGTATTAATCGTTGACGAGGCCAGTGCCGCCGCCACGGTTTCGCAGGCAAACGTAGAAATTGAGGTGGCAGCGGGCTGCAATGCTGAAATCGTCGAGTATCAGTCATCGTCGGGTGGCGGCGATCACTACGGCAACTCGGTGGTCGTGCTTAAGATCGGCCAGGCAGCCAATGCCAGTTACGTTCGCATTCAGGATCGACGCATCGGTCATGTGCACACGGGACGCATCTCAGTGACTCTCGGTGCCGACAGTCAACTGCATATGGCTGGCTATGACCTGGGCGGCGGGCTAGTACGCAACGATGTCGATATTGACCTGAGCGAACCCGGAGCGGCTGCAACAGTTAACGGCCTGTATCTCGCGGGCGACGGACAACACATCGACAACCACACGCGAGTCGATCATCGTGTCGGTCCAGCTTCATCCTCGCAGGAATATCGAGGCATTCTCAATGGCCGTTGCCGTTGTGTCTGGAACGGCAAGGCGATCGTCCACAAAGGCGCGGATGGTACTGATGCCAGGCAGACGAATCACAACCTGCTGCTGTCGGACAAAGCCGAGATCGACACCAAACCGCAGCTCGAAATTTATGCTGATGACGTCAAATGCAGTCACGGTACGACGGTTGGCCAACTGGATGAGGCGGCCCTTTTCTACCTGCGCACTCGCGGACTCGACCGGCGCCAGGCAACGCAGATTCTTACGCATGCTTTCGCCGCCGATCTGGTTAGCCGCACGCCCGTAACGGCGACCAGGGACGCCATCACAGCGCTGGTCGAGTCACGATTGGCCGAGTTGATCACGGACAACGTATCGTGAACCAGCCACAGCCGACATTGGTCGCCGATATCGCCGCTTGCCGCAATGATTTTCCGGCCCTGAATCAAGACGTCAACGGACACTCACTCGTTTATCTCGACAGCGCCGCCTCAGCGCAGCAACCGTTGGCTGTCATTGAAGCTGTTGCACGCTACCAGAATGACGATCATGCGAATGTGCATCGCGGCGTGCATACATTAAGCCACCGAGCGACCGAACTGTACGAAGGTGCACGGGATAAGCTCCGAAATTTTGTGAACGCGGCCAGTCGTGCGGAGATCGTACTGACCAGCGGTACGACCGAGTCCATCAACCTGGTCGCACAAAGCTATTGTCGACCAGCGCTGCGTTCCGGCGACCAGATTCTGATTACCTGGCTGGAACACCATTCGAATATCGTACCGTGGCAGCTGGTGTGCGAGCAGACCGGCGCTGAGCTTGTCGTTGCACCCATCAACGATCGCGGTGAAATCGAACTTGACGAGCTATACGCGCTCATGACCGGGCCCGTGAAATTGCTCAGTCTCAGCCACGTGTCCAACGCTCTGGGCACCGTTAATCCACTGCGTGAGATCATCGACCGTGCCAAAAAGGCGGGAATCACGGTTCTCATCGATGGCGCCCAGGGTGTGCCACACATGACCGTCGATGTGCAGGCGCTGGACTGCGACTTCTATGCATTTTCCGGACACAAGATGTTTGGCCCAACCGGCACGGGCGTACTCTGGGGGCGCGAGGCCTTGCTCGAGGAAATGCCGCCGTATAAAGGCGGTGGCGACATGATTCTCGAAGTGAGCTTCGACAACACTGTATTCAATGACCTGCCCTACAAATTTGAGGCAGGCACACCGAATATCTCCGGCACAATCGGACTGGGTGCCGCCGTGGATTACCTGCAATCAGTCGGTATGGACAATATTTCCGAACACGAAAAGGCGCTACACGAGTACTTGGTTGACAAGCTTGCCGGTGTCAACGGAATACGTCTGATCGGCACAGCCCGTAATCAGGCCAGCGTCCAGTCTTTCATGTTGAATGACATTCATCCGCACGACCTCGGCACGATCGTCGACCATCAGGGCATTGCCATCCGAACCGGGCACCATTGTGCGATGCCGGTTATGCAGCGATTTGGATTGTCCGGAACCGCCAGAGCATCGCTAGGCCTCTACAACAATACCGACGACGTCGATCGCCTCATTCTGGCACTCGAAAAAGCGCGGCAGATTTTCGCATGAACATGGTGCTCGAAAATGACGAGTTACAAGACCTGTACCGCGAGCTGATACTCGATCACGCACGCAAGCCGCGTAATTTCAGGCGCCTCGACGACGCAACGCATACAGCCGAGGGTATCAACCCCCTGTGCGGTGACAAACTGCGTCTTTATTTGCTCATCGATGCGAACGACACGGTTGTCGACGCCGGATTCGAAGGATCCGGATGTGCAATTTCCATGGCATCCGCGTCGCTGCTAACCGAAACGGTGACCAACATTTCCGTAGCCGACGCCGAAGCCTGTTTCAATACCGTCACCCAACGCCTCACACTGGGCAGCAGCGGCGACCAGGCGCCGCACAAAATCGATCTTTCGAAACTCAGAGCGCTGGATGGCGTGCGTCAGTACCCGTCACGAGTCAAGTGCGCAACACTCGCGTGGCACGCATTGCATGCCGCAATTAATTCACAATCAACAGCGACAACAGAGTAAGGACACCCATGTTCGGCCCTACCAATGAACCATTTTCGCTGCAGCGCGACGTCCCGGCGGTCATAATTCCAGCGGGTGAGGAATTGACATTGCGTAAAGGGACTAGCGGCTTTATTACGCAGTCTCTCGGGGGCAGCTTCACGGTATATGTCGAAGGCAACCTGTTTCGCATTTCGGGTTTTGACGCCGATGCGCTGGGAAAGGAGCCGGTACCGCGCCCCAAGGTTCCGGACAATGCAACCGATGAAGACATCGAGGCCGTTATCTGGAATCAACTTAAAACCTGCTACGACCCCGAAATTCCCGTCGACATCGTTAATCTGGGGCTTGTCTACCGCTGCGAAATAACGCCGTTGGGAAATGGCCAGCGCTCGATCAGCATCGATATGACTTTGACCGCACCAGGCTGCGGTATGGGCGAGGTGCTGGTAGCCGATGCGCGCGAGAAGATCGCAATCATTCCCACAGTTGCGGATGTCACTGTTGAGCTGGTTTTCGACCCGCCCTGGAATGTCGGTATGATGTCGGATGAAGCTCGATTGCAGACAGGATTGATGTAATATCTAATTAGTAACGTTAACTTTATGAAAATATTAACGTTAGTTAGGCATGCAAAATCCAGTTGGAAGGACACGACGCTGACTGACCGGCAGCGCCCATTGAACTCGCGCGGCGAGCGTGATGCGCCGGAAATGGGGCGTCGCATTGCCGATCACGGCATCCGGCCGTCGCTAATCCTGTCCAGTCCGGCGGTTCGGGCCTGGACAACGGCGAAAAGCATCGCTGCCGCGATGGGCTATCCTGCCGAGTTCTTGCAGCGCGAAGAAACGTTGTACCTCGCGTCGCTCGACGATTTATTGGATATCGTCACGGCTCAAGACAATGGCTTCAACAGCCTGATGATCGTCGGCCACAATCCAGGCCTGACCGAATTCGCTAATTTTCTCGTGCCAGGTCTTACTGACAACCTGCCAACCGCCGGCGTGGTATCTGTACAGATCGATCGTGATGACTGGAGCTTATACGGACAACCAGAAACGGAACTAATCGTTCACGATTACCCAAAACTAAAGCACTAGTTCAGGTATCAACACTCGGGAACATTAACCGCGAGTCCGCCTCTGGACGTTTCCTTGTAATGCGTTGACATATCGAGACCCGTCTGGCGCATGGTTTCAATAACCTGATCCAGCGATACTTTGTGTGTGCCATCGCCGTGCATCGCCAGTTGCGCCGCGTTAATCGCTTTTACTGCGCCCATGGCATTGCGTTCAATACAAGGGATCTGAACCAGTCCGCCGATCGGATCACAGGTCAGCCCAAGGTTGTGCTCCATGCCGATTTCCGCGGCTTCCTCAATATTATTGTTCGATCCGCCCAGCACCGCTGCCAGACCGCCAGCCGCCATCGAGCACGCTACGCCGACTTCTCCCTGGCAACCCATTTCCGCACCCGAGATCGACGCATTCATCTTGTAAAGCGTACCGATGGCTCCGGCGGTTAGCAGGTAATTCTTCACTCCCTTTTCATCTGCATCGGGAACAAACGTTTCGTAATACATCATTACGGCCGGAATAATGCCGGCCGCGCCGTTGGTCGGCGACGTTACGACACGACCGCCGGCGGCGTTCTCTTCATTCACGGCGATCGCATACGCACTGACCCATTCGAGGGCCTGTAACGGCGCTGGATCGCTGTCTTTCGACAGGCTCTTGTATAATTTCGGTGCACGTCTAAGTACCGACATTTTGCCAGGCAGGAC
>Ga0209980_10000975_pt1 | contig 15712 bp, 14 predicted proteins | sample CR02metaG_FD_183611 | JGI IMG/M metagenome (GOLD analysis project Ga0209980, IMG submission 183611) | Deep subsurface microbial communities from Mariana Trench to uncover new lineages of life (NeLLi) - CR02 metaG (SPAdes) (version 2) | ecosystem: Environmental > Aquatic > Marine > Ocean trench...
CACGCCCTCCGCCTCGAGCGCCCGAGCGAGTTTCAACGGTGTTTGCCCGCCGTACTGAACGATCACGCCCTGTGGCTGTTCTATCGCGACGATCTCAAGTACGTCTTCTAGCGTAAGCGACTCGAAGTACAGCCGGTCCGAAGTGTCGTAATCCGTCGATACCGTCTCCGGATTGCAGTTCACCATGATGGTTTCAAAACCGGCCTCTTTGAGCGCGAAAGCCGCATGAACACAGCAATAGTCGAACTCGATCCCCTGGCCGATTCGATTCGGCCCACCGCCGAGAATCATGATCTTAGCGGTGTCGGTCGGGTGCGCTTCACACTCCTCCTCGTAGGTGGAATACAGATAGGGGGTATGGCTCGCGAACTCTGCTGCGCAGCTATCCACTCTCTTAAAGACTGGCCTTAAGTTCTGCTCGTAACGTCTATGTCTTATAACGGATTCTTCTGATCCCAACAGCGTCGCAATCCGGCTGTCGCTAAAGCCTTTGCGTTTCAGCCGGCGCAGAGTCGCCGCATCCAGGGTCTCAACCGTGGTGCCTTCGAGGGCGGCCTCTTCATCAACCAGATCCTGAATCTGACTCAAGAACCACGGATCGATCCCGGTCAGCTCGGCGACCTCGGCAAACGGGAGTCCAAGACGAAATGCGTCCGCCACGTACCAGAGCCGCCGCTCGCCGGCCATACGCAGCTCGAAGCGGAGCGCTGCGCGGTCATCCTCGCTCTCGATCGTCTTACACACGGGCGTCAGTCCGTCGACGCCGGTCTCCAGACCCCGCAGCGCCTTCTGCAGCGACTCCTGGAACGTCCGGCCGATGGCCATGACCTCGCCGACCGATTTCATCTGCGTCGTCAGCCGATCATTAGCCTGAGGAAACTTCTCGAATGTAAACCGCGGCACCTTGGTCACAACATAGTCGAGCGTGGGCTCGAAGGATGCCGGGATCGCGCCGCCTGTAATGTCGTTGCGGAGCTCATCGAGCGTATAGCCGATCGCAAGCTTCGCGGCGACTTTGGCAATCGGGAAGCCGGTCGCCTTCGATGCCAGGGCCGAGGAGCGGGAAACCCTGGGGTTCATCTCGATAACTAACAGGCGCCCGTCTTTAGGATTGAGCGCGAACTGGACGTTCGAGCCGCCCGTGTCAACACCGATCTTCCGTAACACCGCGATCGACGCATCGCGCATGCATTGGTATTCCTTGTCCGTGAGGGTCTGGGCCGGTGCAACGGTAATTGAATCACCGGTATGTATGCCCATGGGATCGAGATTCTCGATCGAGCACACGATAATGCAGTTGTCGTTACGGTCCCGGACCACTTCCATCTCGAATTCTTTCCAGCCCAGCACCGACTCCTCGAGCAACACCTCGGTGGTCGGAGATTGTTCCAACCCATGCTTGACGATCTCCTCGAACTCTTCGCGGTTATAGGCGATCCCGCCGCCGCTGCCACCGAGCGTAAACGACGGTCGAATTATGGTTGGAAACCCGACGTCGTCCTGAATTTCCCAGGCATCCGCCAACGTTTTGGCAATTGCAGCATTTGGGACCTGCAGGCCGATCTCCTGCATCGCTTCGCGAAACTGCGCCCGATCCTCAGCCATGTCGATGGCTTCCTTGGATGCGCCGATGAGTTCAACATCGAAAGCCTCAAGAACACCTTCTCGAGCCAGATCCAGAGCGCAGTTCAGAGCGGTCTGCCCACCCATCGTGGGCAGCAATGCCGAGGGACGCTCCAGCTCAATGATCCGCTCCAGCGTTCGCCAGTTAACAGGCTCGATATAGGTGGCATCGGCGCTCGCCGGATCGGTCATGATCGTGGCGGGGTTGGAGTTGACGAGAATGACCCGGTAACCCTCTTCCTGTAGCGCTTTGCAGGCCTGGGTACCCGAATAATCGAACTCGCACGCCTGACCGATAACGATCGGCCCGGCGCCGATAATCAGGACACTTTCGATGTCGTCTCGACGTGGCATATAGTTAACAGTAATTCTAGATTAACGTTATAACCGACTGTTTTAAGGATCTAATTATCGATCACTTTCGGCTGCTGGCGATAAGCTCGCATCTGCGTGAGGAACCGCTCGAACAACGGCAGCAGATCGTGTGGCCCCGGACTGGCTTCCGGATGGCCCTGGAATGAAAATGCCGCGCGGTCCAAGCGTTCGATGCCCTGGAGCGAGCCATCGAACAACGACCGATGCGTGGCGCGAACATTATCCGGCAGCGACTCTTCGTCAACCGCGAAGCCGTGGTTCTGGCTCGTAATCAACACCCGTTTGGTGTCGAGATCCACGACCGGGTGGTTCGCGCCGTGATGGCCGAATTTCATCTTCAATGTCTTCGCGCCACTGGCCAACGCAAGCAACTGGTGTCCGAGACAGATACCAAAGGTCGGCAGACCCGCATCCACAAGCGTCCTGATGGTCTCGATCGCGTAGTCACACGGTTCCGGATCCCCCGGACCGTTAGAGAGAAACACGCCATCGGGGTTTAAGGCCACCACTTCCTCGGCCGTCGTTTTGGCCGGCACGACCGTCAACCGGCAGTGAAGATCGGTAAGCACGCGTAGAATATTGCGCTTGATACCGAAATCGAACGCGACCACGTGAAACTCGACCGAGCGGCTCGGCAGGAGAGCCTGGCGCTCAGGCCACAGACTGCCCTGGTTCCACTGGTAGGGCTCTGCAACCGTGACGAGCTGTGCCAGATCCATGCCCTTGAGACCTGGAAACTTCTTCGCCTCGGCGAGCGCCTCATCCGGATCCGGCTTGTCGTCAGCGATGATGCAGCCGGCCTGCGCACCCTGATCCCGAATCAAGCGCGTCAGTTTGCGCGTATCGATGTCCGCGATCGCCACGGTACGGCCACGCTCGAGGAAACTCGTGAGCGATGTCTCCGAGCGCCAGTTGCTGACCGTCAGCGAAAGATCCCTGATGATCAAGCCAGCCGCGTAGACCGTCTTCGACTCGAAGTCATCGGAAGTTGTGCCGACGTTACCGATATGGGGATAGGTCAGGGTCACAAGCTGACGAAAATACGATGGGTCGGTAAGGATCTCCTGATATCCCGTCATCGCGGTGTTGAACACCACTTCGCCGAGCGTCCGGCCGGGAATGCCAACGGACAGGCCGTGGAAGATCGTCCCGTCCTCGAGCGCTAGTATCGCCGCCTTCGCCACGCTGAGCCTCTGAAAAGTTTGCGCCTTGCATAAACGAAGCGGGACAGCCGCAAGGCGCAGCTCATCCCGCAAAAGAACTTCAGCTACCGAGTCTCAGGCAGCTATTGTAGTCCGTCGCTGTGGCTAAGCAATGTTCCTATCGTTCGTCGTATTTAACTCGAGTACGTCCGCCATCGAATACAATCCCGGCGCTTGCCCAGCGACCCAGCGGGCGGCTTTAAGCGCACCGCGAGCGAAGCACTTACGATCGACCGCGTGATGCGACATTTCGATCGTCTCCTCTGGCGCCACAAACAGCACCGTATGATCGCCAACGATATTGCCGCCACGGATAACCGAAAATCCGATGGTACCGGGAACCCGAGGCCCAATTTGCCCGTGGCGACCGTGGATCGCTACTTCATCTAACTCACGGTTCTGTGCCTTCGCGACCGCTTCGCCCAGCGCCAGGGCCGTACCCGAGGGCGCGTCAACTTTGTTGCGGTGGTGTGCTTCGGTAATCTCCACATCGTAGTCGGGCCCGAGTGTCTTGGCCGCGCGGCCGACCAAATTCATGAAAACATTGATGCCGACACTCATATTGCGAGCGTATACCAGCGGGATGTCTCGAGACGCTTCGGCTATTGCATTCAGGTGCTTTTCTTCCAGCCCCGTCGTTCCGATAACCAGCGCCGTGCCACTCTCCACGCAAGCCCGCACGTTCGCGAGCGTAGCAGTAGGCAACGTGAAATCGATCGCGACATGCGCGTCGTGCAGCCCCTGCGCGCGATCATCGGTCAGCGGAACACCGGCCGTAGGCAACCCGATGCTCTGCCCGACATCCTTCCCAATCGCAGGATCCGAAGTCTCGGTAATCGCACCGGAGATCTGTAGATCATCGGTTTCGGCGATACACTCCAGAACGGCTCGACCCATGCGCCCGGAGGCACCCAATACGGCTACTTTCAGCACGATCTAAGCTCCCATGCGCTCGAAAAATTTCTTGACCCCATCTACCCAGGAGCGCGCTCGTGGGCTGTGACGAGATCCGCCGGCCTGAATAGACACGTCGAACTCGCGCAGCAAACGCGTCTGCTCTTCGGTCAACTTGACGGGCGTCTCGATCTGGACCCGGCAGAACAAGTCGCCCACGCCGTTGACACGAACGGACTTGACGCCCTTGCCTCGCAAGCGGAATACGCGTCCGGACTGAGTCTCCGATGGAATCTTCAGCGCGACCTGACCGTTCAGCGTCGGCACCTCCACGGTACTGCCCAGAACCGCCGCAGCGAAACCGATCGGTACGTCGCAGCTTAAGTTTCGTCCATCCCGTTCAAAGATCCGGTGCGGCTTGACGGCGATGTCAACGTAGAGATCACCGGACGGACCGCCATTGCGGCCGGCCTCACCCTCATGTGCCAAGCGAATGCGATCACCGCTATCCACACCGGCAGGAACTTTCACGGCGAGCGTCTTCACTTTGTGCACCCGTCCGCGGCCGCTGCAAGTCCGGCAAGGTGTCTGAATGATGCTGCCCGTGCCCCGACAGGCAGGACAGGTCTGTTGAATCGAGAAGAACCCCTGTTGAACCCGGACCTGGCCAACCCCGGCGCACGTCGTGCAATTCGTAGGCTCGGTGCCCGGCTCGGCGCCATTACCCTTACAGGTCTTACACTCGACCTGAGTCGGAACGTCTATATTGACCGATTCGCCGGCAACAGCCTGTTCGAGAGACAACTCGAGCGAATAGCGGAGATCCGCGCCGCGAAAAACCTGGCTGCGACTACGCCGCCCGCCGCCGAAGATATCGCCGAAAACGTCACCGAAGATATCGCTGAATGCCTCTCCACTCGTACCGAAACCGGCACCGGCCTGGCTGGCTTCGACACCGGCATGACCGAACTGGTCGTAGGCGGCTCGTTGCTTCGAATTGGACAGTATCTCGTAGGCTTCCTTGGCCTCCTTGAATTTATTCTCGGCCTCCGGGTTATCCTGGTTACGGTCCGGGTGATACTTCATGGCCAGGCGCCGGTAGGCCTTCTTCAGCTCCGCTTCCTGGGCGTCCTTGCCGCACCCCAGCACCTCGTAGTGATCCCGCTTGGCCATCGCCTGTCCTTTAACGCGACTGGAGGGCGCAGTGCGCTACGCCCTCCAGATCAATACTTTTTCTACCCGCTACGCAGGCCTCAGGCACTCTTTTGTTCGTCGTCGTCTTTGACCTCTTCAAACTCCGCATCAACGATGTTCTCGTCGCCTTCGGTCGCACCCGGACCCGTAGCATCGGTCCCGGCGCCTTCGGCCGCGGCCTGTTCCGCGTACAACCTCTGCGCCATACTAGCTGACGCCTCACTGAGCGCATTAACCTTGGCTTCGATAACTTCCTTGCTATCGCCTTTTACCGCTTCCTTGAGATCAGCCACCGCAGCTTCGATGTTCGCTCGCTCCTCAGCCTCGACTTTCTCGCCAAGTTCCCCGAGCGACTTTTCAGTTGCATGAAGTAGCGCATCACCCTGATTACGTGTGTCAACGAGTTCGCGGAACTTCAGGTCATCTGCCGCGTGCACTTCCGCGTCACCGATCATGCGCTTGATCTCCTCTTCGTCCAGGCCCGAAGAAGCTTTGATGACAATCTTCTGTTCCTTACCCGTCGCCTTATCCTTGGCCGAGACATTGAGAATGCCGTTAGCGTCAATATCGAACGCTACCTCTACCTGGGGCAGCCCGCGCGGCGCCGACGGAATCTCCGCGAGGTCGAACCGACCTAATGACTTGTTGTCCTCGGCCCGTTCGCGTTCGCCCTGCAGCACGTGAATGGTGACTGCAGTCTGATTGTCTTCCGCGGTTGAGAACACCTGATTCGCTTTGGTGGGAATCGTCGTGTTTTTATCGATCAAGCGCGTCATGACACCACCGAGCGTCTCAATGCCCAGCGACAGCGGCGTGACATCCAACAACAAGACATCTTTCACGGCACCGGAAAGCACACCGCCCTGGATCGCGGCGCCCACGGCAACGGCCTCGTCGGGATTGACGTCCTTACGCGGTTCCTGGCCGAAGAAGTTCGCAACCTCCTCCTGGACCTTGGGCATACGAGTTTGGCCACCGACGAGAATAACGTCATCGATATCAGCTACCTTCAAACCGGCGTCTGCCAGCGCCGTCTTACTCGGCACCAAGGTCCGCTCGATCAAATCCTCTATCAGGGACTCAAGCTTGGCTCGGCTCAAGTTGATATTGAGATGCTTCGGACCGTTGGAGTCCGCCGTGATGTAGGGCAGATTGACTTCCGTCTGCTGACGCGAGGACAGCTCAATTTTGGCCGTCTCAGACGCTTCTTTGAGTCGTTGCATCGCGAGCGGATCCTTGCGGATGTCGATACCGCTGTCCTTCTCAAATTCCGAGGAAAGGTAGTCGACAATTCGTTTGTCGAAATCTTCACCGCCCAGGAACGTGTCGCCATTCGTCGCCAGCACTTCGAACTGATGCTCACCATCAATCTCGGCAATCTCGATAATCGAGATGTCGAATGTGCCGCCGCCCAGATCATAGACCGCGATCTTCCGGTCACCGCGTTTTTTATCGAGACCGTAAGCCAAAGCGGCTGCCGTCGGCTCGTTGATGATTCGCTTGACCTCAAGGCCCGCAATTCGGCCGGCATCCTTCGTGGCCTGGCGCTGGGAGTCGTTAAAATAGGCCGGTACCGTGATGACCGCTTCCGTCACGCTCTCACCGAGGTAGTCCTCCGCGGTCTGCTTCATTTTCGAAAGCACTCTAGCGGCGACCTCGGGCGGTGCCATCTTGCCCGTCGACACTTCGACCCACGCGTCACCATTGTCTGCAGCGACTATGGAGTAAGGCACCATCTCGATGTCCTTCTGCACGACATCGTCTTTAAAACGCCTGCCGATCAGACGCTTGATAGCGGATAGCGTATTGGTCGGATTCGTAACAGCCTGACGCTTGGCGGTCTGCCCGACCAACACTTCGTCGTCTTTGGTGAAAGCGACGATGGAGGGAGTCGTTCGGTCGCCCTCGCTGTTCTCGATCACTTTGGCTTTGTCGCCATCCATAACGGCGACACAGGAGTTTGTCGTACCCAAATCGATACCGATCACTCGTCCCATGGCTAAAAATCTCCCACAATCGTTATCTAGAAACTTGCTGTCCTAAATGGGGTGCCAACGAGCATTTTCAAGCCTCGAGCCCGATTGAAAGCCCCTTCCGGAGCGTCTAATCGTCACCCTCCGCTGCGGGAGCCTCAGAGACGATCACCCGGGCCGGCCGCAACAGCCGGTCGTGAATGAGATAGCCCTTCTGAATCACCGTTAGCACGGTATTCGGCTCGGCTGTAGCCGAAGGCTGCATTGTCATCGCCTCGTGCCGGGCCGGATCGAAAGGTTCGCCCTCGGGATCGAACTCAGCCACACCGGCTTGCTCGAGGGCCGCATCCAGCAGCCGCAGTGTTGCGCGCTTACCTTCTCGAAGTGATTCGACATCCGTGTTGTCCGCAGCATCCGAGTCATCCGCGGCGGCTACACCAGCCTCAAGGCTGTCCCTGACCGGCAAGAGTGCCTGCGCCAAGCGTTCCAGGCCGTATTTACGCGCATTCTCAAGCTCGCGCGCGCCCCGTTTGCGCAGGTTCTCAATCTCCGCAGCGACACGGAGATAGTTGTCGCGATTCTCCGCAGCCTCACGCTGCGCACACTCGAGCTCGGACAGCGGCTCCTCGTCGACCTCGGCGGACTCGTCGACCTCGGCGGACTCGGCGGACTCGGCGGACTCGGCGTCTGGCGCCGCTTCGGTGTGCTCGGATTCCTGCGCTTCGGCTTTTTCGGCCGTAGGCGCAGTGGCCGGCTCATCACCCGGAACGTCGTGGTTCATGCAGATACTCCTCCCAGCGTCGAACTCCGTGTGCAGGAGCCAGCGGCACTAAAACACTCCGAATCGCGACAAGAGTGGGGGCTAGATTCTGGACTTCAAGGCGCTGGCCAGAAGCCTGGCCGTGACATCCACAATCGGGATGACCCGCTCATAGGCCATCCGGGTTGGTCCAATGACACCGAGGACCCCCATGGTGTCACCTTCCGTGGTGTAGGGCGCGGTCACGACGCTACACTCATCCAGCAACTGATACCCGGATTCCCGGCCGATGAATATCTGGACCCCATCCATGTGGAGACTTTGATCCAACAGATGCAGCACTTCGCGTTGCCGCCCAAATGCCTGGAACAGACGCTTAAGTTTGTCCATATCCGCCAGTCCCCCCAAGCCCATGAGATTCGTCTCACCCGCCACGACGAACTCCACCTCCGGCTCCTTGTCGGGGAATGCCTGTTGCGCCATCTCGATAGCGGAAATCATTAAGGTATTCATACTCTCGCGGGTCTCACGAAGCTCCTTGAGAAGCTGTTTTCTTGCTTGAGCAAGGTCGCGACCACCGAACTGCTCGGTCAGGTAATTACCGGCCTGCTGTAATTCTTCTTTGGTGAAGTCGCGGTTGACCTTGATGATCTTGTTCTGAACGTCGCGGTCATTCAGCACCAGGATAGCCAGGACCCGACGATCGGACAGCGGCAAGAACTCGATCTGACGCAGCGCTGTGTGCACCCGTCTCGGTACCGTCACCACGCCGGCGAGTTGGGTCACGGCGGACAATAGATTCGATGCGGACAACGCGAGTGCCTGAGGATCTGAGTCCTGCAAAGCCTCTTGGAACTGCTCTAGCTCCTCGCCTTTGGGCGGTTTTAGCTTCACGAGCGTGTCGACGAAAAAGCGGTACCCCTTGATCGTCGGCACCCGACCCGCCGAGGTATGCGGTGCCGCAACGAAGCCCAACGTTTCCAGATCGGCCATGACATTCCGGATCGTCGCCGGACTGAAGTCGAGCCGGGAATCCCGGGACAACGTCTCCGACCCGAGCGGCTGTCCGTCGCGAATATAGCGGTCTACCAGCACCTTCAACAGATGCTGAGCCCGTTCATTCGGAATCTCTTGCAGACTGATCCCCGGCATATTTCTGAGCCTCTATTTACTGAGTGCACAGGTATTGAGCACCAACACGCTAGCAACCACTTCCTGCGCCTGTCAAGAATGGACAACCGGCTTACCGATATTGCTGACCGTGGCTCCTAGGGGCCAAACTTCAGTACAATAACGACCGGTAGAGTCAGCCGGTTCCGTATGACATCTCAATTCAAAAACGTCGGGTTATGGGGACGCCTCCATGAAGCAACCGTCGCCGAGCCGGCTGCTACGATCGTCTCGCACTTGCGCAGCCGGGAGATCGAGGTGTTTTTCCCTGAACAGGAAGGCATTCCTGCAGAAATCAGCGACGTGGCCTGTCTGCCGACGCACGATCTCCCAAAGGCCGTCGATTTGATAATCGCCATCGGCGGCGACGGCACCCTTTTGCACGCAGCGCGTGGCGTAGCCAAGCAGGGCGTGCCGCTACTCGGGATCAACCTGGGCAGATTAGGGTTCCTAACCGACATTTCCCCCGAGCACATGTTGGAGAAGATCGACGCCATCCTCTCGGGCGATTTTGTCGAAGAGAGCCGCTTGATGTTACAGGCTCAGATCACCGGAGAGGGTAGCAACAACGCAGCGATGCTGGCGCTGAACGATGTGGTCCTCAAAACCGGCCAAACAGGCCACATGCAGGATTTCACCACCTACGTGGATGGGGAGTACGTTAATACCCACGGCGGTGACGGGTTGATCGTCGCCACGGCCACCGGGTCTACCGCGTACGCGTTGTCCTGCGGGGGACCTATCATCCAACCAGACGTCGATGCTCTCGTCATCGTGCCGATCTGCCCTCACACCTTAAGCGACCGGCCACTTGTCGTCAGGGCGCAAAGCAAAATAGAGGTACGTGTACGGCCACGTCTCGACGATCGGCCGCAAGTCGCTTGTGATGGCGACAGCTTGGGCGAGATGGGCGTTGACGAAACACTGCAGATTCAAGTAGCTGAGGAAACGGTGAAGCTGTTGCATCCGCGAGATCTCAGCTATTACGAGCAGTTGCGCTCCAAACTCAGTTGGGGACGGACCAATCGCTCATCACGCAGTCCCGATGCCGGCTGATCCATGCTGAATCTGATCCGTATCAGGAATTACGCCATCATCGACGAGGTCGAGCTTGAGTTCGAGCCGGGGTTCAGTGTCATGACCGGCGAGACCGGTGCTGGAAAGTCCATTCTCGTCGATGCGCTGGGACTGGCGTTAGGCGACCGTGCCGATGCCAGCATGGTACGGCAGGGCACAGACCGCGCAGAAATCAGCGTCTCATTCGACTGTCCGGACACGCACCCTGCAGCGGAGTGGCTGCGGGAACACGGCTTGGACCAAGAACAATGCTGCGTGATTCGCCGCGTGATCAGCGCCGAGGGCCGCTCGCGCGCCTTTATCAACTCTCATCCGGTGACTCTGCAAGACTTGCGTGACCTCGGTGAGCTGCTCGTGGATATCCACGGACAACACGCGCACCAGTCTCTTCTCCACCAGGGGGCACAGCGGCAAATCCTGGATCTCCATGGCGGGCATCAAGAGCTCGCCACAACCGTAGCCGACCACTTCAAAACCTGGCAAACACTGGAGGAAGACCTCCAGGTGCGGCGCCAGGGCGGCGAAGACCGGGAGGCGCAACTGGAGTTACTCCGTTTCCAGATTACCGAACTGCAAACGCTCGCTCTGGAACAGGGCGAACTTGAGCCGCTGAACACCGAGCGGAACCGCTTGAGCAATGTTGACCGGCTGACCCATGGGCTAAACGCCGCGCTTGGTCAACTCTACGAAGCAGACGCGGTATCGGCCTATGCGCTGGTTGCAGCGGCGGCGAAAGAGCTGCGGAGCCTGAGCGAACTCGATCCCGGGCTCGTGGCGCCGAGCAGTCTTGTCGCCGAAGCGGAGATTCAGCTCAGTGAAGCTGCCGCCGACCTCGCCCGCTACCGCGATCGTCTGGAGCCCGATCCGGAGCGCCTCGAGTGGATCGACAGCCGCTTGAACAAGATTCGCGAACTCGCGCGCAAACACAAAACCAACGAGAACGCCCTCGCGAGTCTACACAGCAGGTTGCAGACGCGGTTCGATGAACTTGAGAAAAGCAGCGAATCGTTAGAACTGCTCGCGGAACGGACACAGATGGCCGAAGCTGCCTACTTCACGGCTGCCGGCGAGCTCTTCGAGGCCCGTGTGGCGGGCGGTGAGAAGCTGGCCGAACTCGTCTGCGCACAACTGCGCGATCTGGGTTTGCCCCACGGCCGCTTTCGTGTCGATCTGACGCAAAAGACGCGCGAACGTGCCGACGCGCACGGCCTGGAGCGAATCGAGTTCCAGGTCAGCCTCAATCCCGGCCAGGAGTTTGGAGCGCTATCCCGGGTTGCCTCCGGCGGCGAGTTATCACGAGTCAGCTTGGCACTGGAGGTGGTCGGTACTGGCGCGAGATCGGTTCCGACCATGGTTTTCGACGAGGTTGACGCAGGCATCGGCGGTGGCGTTGCGGAGATCGTTGGACGCCGGCTAGCAGAGCTTGCGATCAACCGGCAAGTCCTGTGCGTGACCCATCTTGCCCAGGTCGCGAGCCAGGGCCGCCACCACTACCGAGTCGTCAAGCTCACCGACGGTGTAACGGCTCGAACCAATGTCCGGGAATTAGGTGCGGAAGATCGCCTCGAAGAGCTCTCGAGGATGCTCGGCGGCGTAGAAATTACCGAGCGCACTCGAGCCCATGCCGAAGAGATGATGAGCCGCGCCGCAAAATGAAAATTCGCTCGATTACGTTAGTCGTCCTTACGACGAACGTATAGAACGAGGCTGTGATCCTCAATGGTATAGCCGTGCTTCTCGGCAATCTCGTTCTGCAGATCTTCGATTCTCTCGTCGTAGAATTCGATGACCTCCCCGGTCTTAAGACAGACCATATGATCGTGGTGGGGTCCGTCGGCCAGTTCGAAAACGGATGTGCCGCCCTCGAAGTTGTGTCGGGTCACCAGGCCGGCTTGCTCGAATTGCGTCAGCACGCGGTACACGGTCGCGAGACCGAACTCTTGCCCTGACACCAGCAGCGCCCTATAGACGGCCTCAGCGCTGAGATGGCGCTCAGCACTGGTCTCCAGGACTTCGAGGACTTTGAGCCTCGGAGACGTCACTTTTAGCCCTGCGTCGCGGAGATCCTGGCGTTCCACGTTCTACTCGCTCCTCGAGTGAGTTATGATGCGCGCCCCATTATCGCCTAGATTCATCCCGGTCCTCCAGCGTGACTGCAGCCATTATCCGCCCTTTCTCCACAGCCAGCACCCTGGCCGCGGCGGTGCTGTTGCTGAGCGCCTGTATCTATCGAATCGATATTCAGCAGGGCAACCTGCTGGAAGAGTCGGTCATCGCCCAGGTAGAGATCGGCATGACACGCAGCCAGGTACAGTTCCTGCTGGGCTCACCCATGGTCGCGGACAGCTTTCATCGAGATCGCTGGGATTACACCTATTACTTTCAACAAGGTCGTTCGCAAGAAATCGAGCGTCGCTGGTTTATCGTCTATTTTGAAAACGATCGAGTGACTACTCTCGACAAGAATGCCGTAGCCGAACCGCCCGCCTGACTATTTATCCTGCCCGCTTTGCGGACGACCCATGACGCCACCGCTCGCGGCCAGGTTAGAGCGCATGGCGCGCGGGTCCTGCTTCAACGGCCGGCAGATCTCTACCCGTTCTCGCGGGGCTAACAGCCTGTCTTCCTCCACGCGTTCGCCGAACACCCCGAGTACGAGAGGGCCAGTTTGAATTTCGGGAAATTTCTCAAGGAGACCGGCACGCCGAACCGCCTCAACGGCTGTCAGGCCCGGGGTAAACGGAATTCGGACCACGCACTGAATTTTCGCTGTGGCGTAAACGACGTCAACCGTCTCGTCTTCGTCTTCGCTATCCCGTGTCGTCACGCACTTGTCCTCAGCGTTGTAACCACCTGTTGCAAACTACGGGCTAACCATACAGTGCCTCAGCTCGGGCGATAAACGCGCTGATCTGTGATCGGACCGCCTCTTCGAAGAACACGGCAAAGAGCAGTTTCAACGGTGTATGGGCGATTTCGAAGTCCAGTGTCAGGCTGACTTCGGAGCCACCGTCATGATGGTCGTCGAAAGTCCACGCTCCCTCGAGTGAGCTAAACGGCCCCTTGAGCAACTCTATCTCGATTCGGTGGGGTGCGTTCAAGCGGTTCCGGGTAGAAAACTGCTTGTACAGACCGCCTAAGCCTACGTCCAACGTCGCCTCGACCAAGTCGTTTGTGCGGCGCTGAATTGTCGCACGCTGACACCAGGACAGAAACTCCGGGTAGCTGGCGATATCGTCCACCAACTCGAACATCTGGCTTGCGCTGTATCGAACTCGCGCATTACGACGAACCGTACGCATCGGCGCTCAGAAAAGACCTACGGCGTTGAGGAAAATTAGAACGACCGCAACCGGCGCGATGTATCGAGCGGCAAAACACCAGGCCCGGTATCCGGGTCCCGCCGCCGGATCCAACTCATCGGCACTGGAGTTCCGCGACATGACCCAGCCGGCGAAAAAGACGATTGCCAGACCACCAAGCGGCAGCATGATATTACTCGTCAGAAAATCCAGATTGTCGAATAGCGTTCTGCCGAAAAGACGAAAGTTTGCCAGCACGTTGAAGGAGCCGACGCTGAGGAAACCGAGGACCCATGTCGTCACGCCAACGAGACCTGCGGCGCTGGTTCGGCGCAACTTAGCAGTCTCGATCAGCCAGGCGACCGCGGGCTCCATAAGACTGATCGCAGAAGTCCATGCTGCGAACGTCAGCAGGAGAAAAAACAGTACGGCGACGATGATGCCCCCGGGCATTTGTCCAAAAGCCAACGGCAAGGTTTGAAAGATTAGACCCGGCCCAGCAGCGGGGTCGAGCCCGTTCGCGAACACGATCGGGAAGATAACCAGCCCGGCGACTATTGCAATGCCCGTGTCGGCACAGATTACGGCGACCGACGTCCGGGCAATAGACGCCCCAGCCGGAAGATACGCACCGTATGCCATGACAGCGCCCATGCCGACGCTCAGGGTGAAAAATGCGTGGCCCAATGCCGCCAGCGCACCAGCCCGAGTCAGCTCCGAAAATTTCGGTTCGAACATAAACCGCAGGCCTTGAGCGAAATCACCGGCGATGATGCTGTAGCCCAGGAGCATCAGCAGCAACACAACCAGCGCAGGCATCAGGACGCGCACCGCACGCTCCAGTCCGCGCTCGACTCCCCTCGATACCACGACCGTCGTCATGACCATAAATAAGGTGTGCCAGAATCCCGTGGCAATCCAACTACCCGACAACCCGGAAAAAATCTCATCTACGCCCGCCGAGTCCACCTCGACGAAAGCACCTGATGCACTCTCGAAGATATAAGCGAGCGCCCAGCCCGCGATGACGCTGTAGTAAGAAAGGATGAGAAAGCCGGTGATCACGCCGGCGACACCGATGAGTCCCCAGTGCCGGCTACCGCCTTCCTCCTCGCCCAGCAAGGCCATGGTCGCGATCGGGTTACGCCTACCACGCCGGCCAATCAGGATCTCGGCCATCATGATCGGCAGTCCGACCATGAAGACACAGAGCAAGTAGACTAGAACAAACGCGCCGCCGCCATTAACGCCGGCAATATAGGGAAACTTCCAGATATTGCCCAGACCGATCGCAGACCCCGACACCGCCAGAATAAAGGCGAAGCGCGACGACCACTGACCATGCAGAGAGGTACGGCGCTCAGGAACAGCTACAGCCATGACAGATTCCCTTAACAGTGATTTTTATTTTCGATTTTAGGATCATTGCATCATCATGGCCAGAAAGACCGGCAAACAATCGGCCTCCACCATCGCCGTGAACAAGAAGGCGCGGTTCAACTATTTCATCGAGGAACGATTCGAAGCGGGACTCGCGCTTAAAGGCTGGGAGGTCAAAAGTCTCAGAGCCGGCAAAGCGCAACTCACAGAGAGCTATGTCATCGTGCGCAACAGCGAGGTCTGGCTGCTCGGCGCTCACCTGACGCCCTTACTGTCGATGTCTACCCACATTCATGCCGATCCCACCAGAACAAGAAAATTGCTGTTGCACCGTAAACAGATAGATCGCCTCAGTGGTCTCGTGGATCGCAAAGGCTATACGTTGGTACCGCTGAAGTTGTATTGGGGGCATGGCAAAGCAAAGCTCGCGGTAGGACTAGCCAAAGGTAAGAAGCAATATGATAAGCGCGCCACCGAAAAGGATCGAGACTGGCAGCGGGACAAGGCCAGGACAATGAAGGCCGTCAACCGCTAGCTGACGTTAAGCTACCGTTCGCCGCCTATGCCCTTGTAATGATGTGTCAGGAGCCTAAACTTCATCGGCTGGGGGCGATCGGCTTCGACGTGGGTCGCGAACCCTCAAGTGCATGCCGAGGGGCAGCTTACCTCGTAAATCCAACTGCAAACCTTATAGTTGCCAACGACGACAACTACGCCCTAGCTGCTTAAAAACCAGCCTAGTGCCTTCTGCCCGGTTCGTGC
>Ga0209980_10000976_pt1 | contig 15709 bp, 14 predicted proteins | sample CR02metaG_FD_183611 | JGI IMG/M metagenome (GOLD analysis project Ga0209980, IMG submission 183611) | Deep subsurface microbial communities from Mariana Trench to uncover new lineages of life (NeLLi) - CR02 metaG (SPAdes) (version 2) | ecosystem: Environmental > Aquatic > Marine > Ocean trench...
CGACGCGGCGGATGACGATCCGCCGCGTCTGATCGGGCGGTTTGCGCGCCGCAGTGTCCGGCGGGCCTGAGCGGGCGCGACCCGCTACACCCTACCCTAAAGGAACCCGCTGTAGCAGCCCGTTGAAGAAGTGCTTCGCAGGCGAGAGCGCGACCAGGCGACTCGGGTCCGGGTGGCTCACGCCGTGACCAGCGTCGCCGAGGCGTGCTCGATCAGCGCCCGCACCAGGTCGAGGCCGAGGCGCTCGTCGGCGGTCCGCTCCGGGTGCCATTGAACACCCAGGTAGAACGGCTGGTCGTCATCACGGACGGCTTCGACGACGCCGTCGGGCGCGGTGGCGATCACCCGCAGCGAGCCGGGGTCGGTCAGGGCCTGACGGTGATGGCTGTGCACCATCCCCTCGGCCAGCTCACCGCCGACCCGATGCTCGACCTTCCCCCAATGGACGCCGGCGGTGGGCAGCGATTCGGGGAGGTATTGATCCAGGGCGCCCCCCGCGTGCAGCCCCATGAGCTGCATGCCCAAACAGACCCCCAGGACCGGACGCTGGGGCCCGGCCGCCAGCGCATCGAGCAGCGCCAACTCGAACGCCTGCCGGCGGGGGTCGATCGGGCGCGCCTGCGGATGGGTGGGAGCCCCGAAGCCCTCCATCACCGGATCGTCGCCGCCGCTGAGAAGCAACCCCCCGCACACCCGGACGTACTCCGCCGCCCGGTCGGCAAGGCACGGCAGGACGACGGGCATCCCCCCCGCGTGGGCGACCATGTCCACCAGCGGGCGGCTGGCCGAGTAGCGGTCTGCGGCCGGGTCCGCGGTAACGCCGATCAGGGGACGATGCATGGGCCTCTGTCCGGGGGTGTCAGGTATCGGATCGGCCCCGACCCCCGCGCCGCCCCACTATTGAGGACGGCAAATAAGAGCAAGCCACACATGAAGAACCGCCGACCGGGGTCCACGGCGGTGGGGGAGAGCGTCGTGGCTCACGCCGGTCGGCGGAAAGGGGAGAAAGAAGCGGGACACGGGAGCCTTCCGGTGCCCCGACCCGGCGCCTCTTGGTTCGCAGCGGCGAATCCGGGGATGCCCCGAACCCCTCTGCTTTGCGAAAAAACCAGCGTCGCGGATCCGGCGAGCCCGGATGCGGTGGATTCCGAGTTGATGCGAGCCGGCAACCGGGTACCCTTCTGCCACCGAGACTGCCGAACCCGACCCGGAGACCGATTCGCACATGGCGTACACCCAACAACGCTCGACCCGCCGCGCCGGCTACCTCAAGCAGGGCACCCGCGGCAAGCACTACATCGACTACAAGGCCCCCGAGGACCTTCGCCGTCTGATGACCCCCAACGGCAAGATCTACTCCCGCAAGCGCCTCGGCGTTTCCGCCTGGGAGCAGCGGATGGTGTCGCAGGCGATCAAGCGCGCCCGGTACATGGCCCTGCTGCCCTACACGAGCGCGACCTTGTAGAGCGCTCCGTACGGCCCTCCGGGCCGACACTCGCTCTGTTGCGCTCCGCGGCCGATTCGATCGGCCGCTGCGCCCGGACGCGAATAGCGCTCGGCGGCCCACCGGGCCGACACTCGCTAGTTTTTTCTTAGCGCTCCGTAGGGCCCTCCGGGCCCACACTCACTCTGGTACGACGCCGCGGATGACGATCCGCGGCGTCTGATCGGGCGGTTCTCCATGTGCGCCCTCGCGGTCTCCGGTAGTACTCTGGGGCGCGCTTCGCTCGGAGGGAGTCTTGACGAACACTAGACGGCCCTTCAGGCACAGCGGCCTTTTCGATAGGCCGCGGAGCGCAAAGGAGCGAGTGTCGGCCCGGAGGGCCGTACGGAGCGCTAAAGTTAACCGCGGCTTCGCCGCCGAAACAGATCGGCCGCCAGCGCGAACCACAGACGCATCCGCAGCCGGCGCAGTCCGTCGTCGTGACGGTCGACCTTCAGCCCGCGGTCGATCCAGCCGGCCGCGGGGCGAAGATGCTTCTGGTCCAGCGCGGCCAGCGCAAGGTTGTGCATGGCGGCCAGGCACTCCGGCTCGATTCGAAGCACCCGACGGCTCGCGGCCACGCCCCCGGGCCGGTCCCCGGCCTGGAACCGGGCCAGCGCCAGCTTTTTGAGAAGCTCGGCGGACACGCCGTGGCGGTCGAGGGCCTGATTGAACGCTTTCGCCGCCTCGGACCACAAGCCCGACTTCAACAGCAGCGATCCGAGCTGCGCGAGGTCGGTGGTCGGTCCGGGTTGATCCTGATCGGCCGCGCGGATCTCCTGGAGCACGTGGTGCAGGTGCTCGCGGGCCTGCTCAACTCTTCCCCGTCGAAGCAGAACGTCGGCCAGGGCGAGACGGATCTGCGGGAACCGCGGGTCGAGCTTTTGCACCAGCTCGAACTCAAGCTGCGCCCGCTCGCACCGCCGCGCCGCCAGCGCGAGCTCGCCCAGGCGAAAGTGCGCGTCGACGTTGGCCGGTTCCAGCTCGAGCACCCGCCGGTACTTCTCCGCGGCCTCGGGCAGCCGGCTGAGGTCGACCAGCAGCTCGCCGTAGTCGAGCAGGGTGTCGATGTTGCCCGGATCGTCCCGCAGGTCGCGCAGGAACATCTGGAGCGCCCGCTGCGGCCGGCCGGTGGCGGCGAAGACGGTGCCGAGCCGGGCCCGAAGCCGGGGCAGCTGCGGCTCCAGCCGCAGAGCCTCCTTGAGGCACCACTCGGCCCGCTGATACTGCTTGCATCGCAGCAGGCTCTCGGCCATGACCGCCAGGCAGTGGGCACTCGGCGACTCGAGCGCCTGCTGGGCCAGGTAGAAGGTGGTCTCGACCTCGTCGTGCTGCTCGAGCCGCACGTAGCTCTCCATCTTGTGGCCGTAGGCCGGCTCGCACCGCGGGTCGATCCGCAGCGCCTGCCCGAACCAGACGACAGCTCGGTCGAACTGCTCCAGCCGATTGCCCACGATTCCGGCGGCCACGAGCGGCTCCGACTGGCCGGGCAGCAGCTGGATCGCCCGCTCATGGCAGGCCAGGGCTTCGGAATCGCGTCCGGCCCCCTCGAGGGTCAGGGCGAGGTTGAAGTGCCATTCGGCCTGGTCGGGGTTGAGCGACAGGGCCTTGCGCAGCTCCGCCTCGGCCTCGGCCAGCCGGCCGCGCTCGTACATCTCCAGGGCAAGGTCGGCATGTGCCTCGGCATCGAGCCACTCGCTCATTGGGGATTGCTCCGACCGATCTGTTTTGGCTGCGGTCGCTACATAGTGTAGCCGATACGATTGAACACCGCTTCGGCGCGGAGTTCGGCCATAAACTCGTCATGACCACCGCAACCCGAAAGGCCCGCCGCTCCCGTTTCGCTCGCCTGTGTCCGATAGCCCTGCTCGCGACGATCGTCCTTCCGGTCACCGCGTGCTACGGTCCCTCGCCCCGGCCCTGGCCGGTTCGGGTGCCGGGTCCCGGCCCGGCGACGTCCGGCGGCGCGACGCAGGGGCAAGACAACCCCGACGCGCTGTCCGCTCGCCAGCGACGCTTGCTGCAGGTCTTCGGCACCATCCTGCTCAACCCGTCGAACGACATCGATACGGAGACTCGCCGCCGCGCCGCCGAGGAGCTCATCGCCATGGGTCTGCCCGAGGCGACCGCCCGGCTCGATCGCGCGCTGCGAAGCGGCGAGATCAACGTATTGCTCCCGGTCATCTCGGCCATCGAGGCGGAGCCAAAGCCGGTGAAGAGTCTGCTCGAACCAACAATCGCCGCGTTGCGCACGGCGCCTCCGCCGGCGGTCGAGCCGCTCTCGCGACTCCTGGTCACCTACGGTGACGACGCGCTGCGGCGGGTCGCCAAGCTGGCGCTCGACGTCGAGGCGCCGGCGCCCGAGCGCCTCGGCCCGATCCACGCGCTGGGCTCGTTTCGCCGCCGCGCCGCCGCGGTCCAGCTCATGGCCATGCTCGACGAGCGCCGCGCCGAGCCGAAGGAGATCACCCGGGCCGCCGCGGCCGCCCTCACCCGGCTGACCGGACTGCCCTACGGCGCCAACGCCAGCGCCTGGACCCAATGGTGGCGGGAGGCCAAGGACCAGCCGCACGCCCAGTGGCTGATCACGATGGTCCAGCGGCTCGACGATCAGCTCAAGAGCCTCAAGCAGCAGGTTCAGGAGCAGCGGCAGACCACCGAAACCATCGAGCGGCGACTCTTCGACACCTACCGCGAGCTCTATCCGGTGCTCTCGCTCGAGGAGCAGCTTCGACGGCTGCCGGACCTCCTCGACGACGACCTCGCCGCGGTGCGCCGGTTCGCCATCAGCCGGCTGGACCGGCTGCTTCGCGACAGCGTGCGGATTCCCGATGCCCTCCAGGAGAGGCTGGCCGAAGGCGTGAGCGACGAGGTGCCCGAGCTTCGGCTGCAGGCCGCGCGGCTGCTGGACGAGCTGAACTTCGAGGGCACCGCCGATCGCATCGCCGCCGCCCTCGAAACCGAGACCGAAGCCGCGGTGGCGATGGCGTTCATCGACATCCTCAGCAAGCAGCCGTCGATGAGCGCCTGGGCGCCGCTCGTCAGCCGGCTCACCGACCCCGAGCTGGGCGAGCCGTCGGCGACGGCGCTGTGGGAGGCGCTGTCCGCAACCACGCCCGGCGAAGACCAGGCGGCGATGACCCGCGAGGCGCTGCGGGAGGTGATGGCCCGCCAGGCGTCGCCGGCCTTCGCGCGGCTGCTCTGCGCGATCGGCGACGACGAGGACCTCGCCCACCTCAAGCCGCTGCTCGACAGTGAGGACCCCCGGCTGCGGGCCGGCGTCGCGGAGGGCATGTGCCGCCGGGGTCTGCGCCAGCCGCTGCTCGACCGGGCCGACGACGACGTCATCTACCCCTTCGCCCTGCAGGTGATCGCCGACGGTCAGAGCGACCTGGCCAACCTCCAGCGGCTTCTGCGACTCGAGCCGGCGGCGCCGGCCCGCGGCCTCTGGGCCGCTGCGATCGTCAAGCTGACCAAGGGCCTCGACCCGAAGGACCTGCTCGAGGCCGACGACACCCTGGCCGCGGTCGAATACGTCGACGCGCAGCTCCGCCACGACGTCCTGGCGCGGGTGGCCCACCTTCCGGCCGATACGCTGCCGCTCGCGCAGCGGGCCCAGCTCGTGGGGCGGCTGGCTTCGCTCATGATCGAGCTCGATGAAGCGACCCAGGCCCACGCCCTCCTCGAGCGATTCCCCGAGGCCACGGCCCCGGACGGGATGGGGGACGTGCGCTTCCGGGCGGCGGTGCTGGGGGGCCAGTACGACGCCGCCGTCGTCTTGCAGGGCGACCCCGCCCCGTGGGTCGCGCTGTTCATCGAGCTGGTGGAGGCCAAGCCTTTGGCCGCGGTCGCGGTTCGCCAGGAGATCGGACGGCGGTTCCAGGGACGGCTGAACGGGGAGCTGCTCAACCAGTTCCGGGCGGCGGGCAATCTGCTCAAGCAGCACGCCTCGGCCAGCGAGACTCGACCGAACGAGCCGCCCGAGTGAACGACGTCGCCCGCCGGATCATCCGATCCGCCGAGCGGATCGTGTCCTTCTCGGGAGCCGGCCTCAGCGCCGAGTCGGGCGTGCCCACCTTTCGCGACCCGCAGACCGGCGGCCTCTGGAAGGACTTCGACCCCACCCGGCTGGCGTCGCCGCAGGGCTTCGCCGCCGACCCGGACCTCGTGACCGAGTGGTACGCGTGGCGGCGGCGCACAATCGCCGAGGCCCAGCCGAACCCGGCGCACACGGCCCTCGCCGCCCGCGGGGACATCACCCACGTGACGCAGAACGTGGATGACCTGCTGCGCCGGGCCGGAGCGCAACACGTCATCGAGCTGCACGGGACGATCGCTCGCGATCGCTGCCACGCCGCGTGCGGCCACGAAGAAGCCGTCGACCTCGCCGACCCGCCCGGGCTGCGGGCGTGCCCGGCGTGCGGCGATCACCTCCGGCCGGACGTGGTGTGGTTCGGCGAGACGCTGCCGGCCGAGGCGTGGGAGGCCGCCGAGCGGGCGTGCGTTTCGTGCGAGGCCATGCTCGTCGTCGGCACCAGCGCCGCGGTCTATCCGGCGGCGGGTCTTATCGCGCTCTGTAAGTCCGCGGGGGCGAAGATCATCATCGTCAACACCCAGCCGAGCGAGGCGAGCGATCTGGCCGACGTGGAGCTCCTGGGGAAGGCGGGGGAAATCGTGCCGGAGTTGCTTCAAGAGAGGCACTGAGGCACGAGGAACCAAGGCACGGAGGGTCAGCAGCGACGCCGTGACGGAGTCGCGGCGGGCGATCGCGTATGGCGTAGAATCGAATCTGGTGATACCGTGCGCTCATGGCCGACCGGACGACCACCAACGCCAAAACCCGTATCGAGCGTGACTCGATGGGCGAGATGACGGTGCCCGCCCACGTGCTCTACGGCGCGTCAACGCAGCGGGCGGTGCTCAACTTCCCCGTCTCGGGGCGGCCGGTATCGCCGCAGGTCATCGGTGCCTTTGCGCTGCTCAAGAAGGCGTGCGCCGAGACCAACGTCCAGCTCGGCCGGCTCGACCAGCGCCGCGGACGGCTCATCGAAAAGGCGTGCGGCCAGATCTGGGCCGGTCTCGAAGCCGGCGCCCCCGGCCTCGACGATCGCGGATCGGGGGCCGGCATGATGGAGCACTTCCCGCTGGACATCTTTCAGACCGGCTCCGGCACCTCCACCAACATGAACATTAACGAGGTGATCGCCAACCTCGCCGCGCAGGCCACCGGCAAGCCGATCGGGGCCAAGGACCCGGTGCACCCCAACGATCACGTCAACCTCGGGCAGTCGTCCAACGACACCTTCCCCACCGCCATGCAGGTGGCGGCGGCGATCTCCATCGACGGGCACCTCATCGGGGCCCTCAAGGGTCTTGCCCGCGCGCTGAAGGCGAAGACGCGGCAGTGGGACGGCATCGTCAAGATCGGGCGCACGCACCTCATGGACGCCACGCCCATCCGGCTCGGCCAGGAGTTCTCCGGCTACGCCGCCCAGGCCGATTATTGCGTCAAGCGGGCCCAACGGGCGATGGTTCGGCTGGCAGAGAACCTGCCCATCGGCGGCACCGCGGTAGGGACCGGCATCAACACCCACCCGCGGTTCGGCAAGCTCGTCGCCTCCCGGCTCAGCAAGGCCACCCGGGTCAAGTTCAGCGAGGCGCTCAACCACTTCGAAGCCCAGGCCACCCGCGATTGCGTGGTCGAGGCCTCGGGCGAGCTCAAGACGATCGCCATCTCGCTCTCCAAGATCGCCAACGACATCCGGCTGCTCGGCTCGGGGCCGCGGTGCGGTCTCTTCGAGCTGGCGCTGCCCGCGACCCAGCCCGGCTCCTCGATCATGCCCGGCAAGGTCAACCCCGTCATCTGCGAATCGGTGATGCAGGTCGCCTGTCAGGTCGTCGGCAACGACGCGGCGATCACCATGGGGGCGGCCGGGGGGATCGGGTCGCTGCTGGAGCTCAACGTGGCCATGCCCATGATGGCCGACAACCTGATCTCGAGCATCACCCTGCTGGCCAACGTCACGACTATCTTCGTCGACCGCTGCATCCGCGGCCTCAAGGTCAACCGCAAGATCGCCACCGGCATGGTCGAGAAGTCCCTGATGACCGTCACCGCGCTGGCCCCCGAGATCGGCTACGACGCCGCGGCGAAGGCGGCCAAGACCGCCCTGGAGACGGGCCAGACCATCCGCGCGTACGTGCTCGAGCACAAGCTGCTCGACGCCGATCGTCTCGACGAGTTGCTCGACGCGCGGTCGATGACCGAGCCGGCGGGGAACTAGGAGCCCTCCGCTCACCGAGGGCTCTCGAATGCCTTGCCAGGAGCCTTCGTCACGCTTCGTGATGCAGGCCTCCTGGGCTCAGCGAAGACGCTTCACGAAGGCCCGAACCGCCTCGTCGTGCTCGTCGGCGACGCGGGGGTCCGAGTGGCGATCTCCCGGTTGCTCGTACAGGGTGGCGCTGGTCGCCGCCTCGACGATCCGCCGGGCGTCCTCGAGCCCGTGGAGCCGGTCTTCGGTGCCGGCCACGACCAGGAGCGGCGTGCCCAGGGCGCTCACCGCGCGAATCATGTCACGGTGACGAACGCCGCCGAGGCGCAGCCAGAGGATCGCCAGGTCGGTGACGGGCCGGGCCGGATAGTCCCCCGATCGCATCCGGCGGCGCAGCGATTCGTGGAAGTCGCAGTAGGGCGCGTAGGCGACGACGCCGATGATCCCGCCCGGCGCCGCGGCTCGCGCGGCCGCCTCGATCGCGATCACCGCGCCCATCGAGTATCCCACGAGGACCACCGGACCTTCACCGAGCCGCTCGAGGAGCGCCAGCAGATCGCGCTCCTCGCCGTGGCCGAGACGGCTCGCCCCCCCCTGCGTCTCACCGTGCCCGCGAAGGTCGTAGAGCACCAGTCGATCGCAGAGCGCATCCCACGGCTCGATTCGGGCCAGCATGTCGATCCGCGACTGACCCCAGCCGTGGACGAAGACCGCGGTGAGGGGTTGTCGGTTCCCGGTTCTCGGGCCTCGATCGCTGATCGCTGATCGTTGATCGGTTCTCACCTCCCACACCGCCAGCGTCGCGCCGTCGGGCCGCTCGAGCGTCCACGCCTCGAACTCGAGGCCCCGCTCACCGGGGTCGGCCGCGAGGCCGTGGGCCACCGCGTACCCCACGGTGTGCCGCGGCGGCCGAACCGCCCGGCCGGCGACGATCGCCGAGAGCATCACGACCACCACGAGCAGCGCGACGAGAAGAAGGATCAGGAGGCCGAGCAACTCACCCATGTCGGGGAGTCTATATTCCCATCATGAAACCGTCGCTCAGGCTGGGCAACACCGCCGAGGTGACCGCGGAGGTGACCGAGGACATGTGTCCGGCGTTCGACGGCGTGGTCGTCCACCGGCTCTACTCCACCTGGTCGATGGCCCACCACATGGAGCTCGCCGCCCGCAAGGTGCTGGCGCCGCACCTCGAGGCGCACGAAGAGGGCATCGGCTCGCATCTCTCCATCGAGCACGTGGGGCCTACCCCCGTCGGCGAGCGGGTTCGTGTGGTGGCCAAGGCAGTCCAGCTGGGACCGACCACCCTCGTGTGCGACCTCACCGCGTACCATGTGCGCGCCGACGGCGAGACGATCGTCGGCCGCGGACGCCAGGTGCAGCGGGTGCTGCCCAAGGAAAAGCTCAAGGCCCTCATTGCGCGAGCCACCCCATGACCACCGCCACCCTCGAGACCAAACCGATGTCTGATGAACAACTGATCCTCGCCGAGACCGACGGGCACCTCGGCATCGTGCGGCTCAACCGCCCCAAGGTGCTCAACGCCCTCAACCCCGCCCTCATGAAGCAGCTCGCCGAGCAGCTCGAGGCCTTCGACCGCAACGATGGCGTCCGGGTCATCGTGCTCGCCGGCAGTGAGCGGGCCTGGGCGGCCGGCGCGGACATCGGCGACATGGCCGAGCGCTCGATGCTCGAGATGTACGAGCGCGACCAGTTCGCCACCTGGGACCGGATCCGGCGGATCAAGAAGCCGATCGTGGCCGCGGTCAGCGGCTACGCCCTCGGCGGCGGGTGCGAGCTGATGATGCTCTGCGACGTGGTGATCGCCTCGGAGACCGCCCAGATCGGTCAGCCTGAGATCAACATCGGCGTCATGCCGGGGGCCGGGGGCACGCAACGGCTCACGCGGGCGGTGGGCAAGGCCACCGCCATGGACGTGATCTTGACCGGCCGCTTCCTGAGCGCCGCCGAAGCCCTGGACGCCGGTCTCGTGAGCCGCGTCGTGCCCCCCGAGCACTACTACACCGAGGCCCTTCGCGTCGCCCGCGATATGGCGAGCAAGGGTCCCATCGCCTTGCGGCTGGCCAAGGAGGCGGTGCTCAAGGCCCACGAGACCACGCTCTCCGAAGGCCTCGAGTACGAGCGCAAGCTCTTCTATATGCTGTTCGCCACCGAGGACCAGAAGGAGGGCATGCGGGCCTTCGTTCAAAAGCGGAAGGCCCAGTTCAAGGGGAAGTGATGGAGTGACGGAACACCGATCAGGGAGCAGGCAATGCCCGCGACGGCAACCACGTTCGAGACGATTGAGGTCCGGACAACGAATCGAATCTGCACGATCACGCTGAACCGACCGGAGGTTTACAACGCCCTCAACGACAAGCTGACGTTCGAGCTGCAGGACGCGCTGAAGGCCGCCGGGCGCGACCGGGAGGTGCGGGTGGTCATTCTCACCGGGGCCGGCAAGGCGTTCTGCTCCGGACAGGACCTCGGTGACCTCAAGGAGAAGTACGTCCCCGGGTACGTCCCCCACCTCGGCGACGACCTCCGCCGTCGCTACAACCCCGTCGTCACGCGCCTCCGCGAGATCCAGAAGCCGGTCATCGCCGCCGTCAACGGGGTGGCCGCCGGGGCCGGGCTCAGCTTCGCCCTGGCCTGCGACCTGCGGATCGCCTCCGAGCATGCGTCGTTCATCGAGGTCTTCATCAACGTCGGGCTCATCCCGGATTCGGGCAGCACCTTCACCCTGCCCCGTCTCGTCGGCCTGAGCAAGGCGATGGAGCTGTGCTTCACCGGCGACAAGGTCTCCGCCCAGGAGGCCCTCCGCATCGGGCTCGTCAACCGCGTCGTACCCGCCGAGGACCTCACGCAGGAAACCGAGAAGCTGGCCTCGAAGCTGGCCGCGCTTCCCGCCCGGGGCATCGCCCTGACCAAGCGCCTGCTCAACCAGTCCTTCAACCACGATCTCGGGCAGCAGCTCGAGGCCGAAGCGTTCGCCCAGGAGACCGCGGGCATGACCGCCGATCACACCGAAGGCGTCGTCGCCTTCATCGAGAAGCGGAAGCCGCAGTTCAAGGGAGAATAGCTGTCAGCGATCAGCTGTCAGCCGGTGTCCAATCGGGTGTCTCGCTCGCTTCCGAAAGAGAAACTGCAGGCTGAAAGCTGATGGCTGAAAGCTCCCCTCCCACCGTCGGCATCATCGGCGCAGGCACCATGGGTGCGGGGATCGCCCAGGTGGCCGCGACCTCGGGCTGGGTCGTCGAGCTGATGGACGTCGACGAGCCAACGGTCCGGGCGGCCATCGACGGGATCGGCCGGCGTCTCGACCGCCTCGTCGAGAAGGGGCGCCTCGCGCCCGAGAAGCGCGACGACGACGCCGGCCGGCTCCGCGTGGCCGGCTCGCCGCTGTGCTTCGGTTCTTGCGACCTGCTCCTGGAGGCGGTGGTCGAGGACCTCGAGGCGAAGGCCGCGGTGCTGCGGGCCAACATCGGCCAGCTGCCCGCCGACTGCGTCATCGCCACCAACACCTCATCCCTCTCGATCAGCCGCCTCGGCGACGCCATCGGCCAGGCCCGTCGCACCGTGGGCATGCACTTCTTCAACCCGGCGCCGGTGATGAAGCTGGTGGAGGTGATCGGGGGCGAGCAGACCGAGCCTTCGGTCGTGGACCGCGTGGCGCAGATCGCCGAAGGCTGGGGCAAGCAGGTCGCCCGGGCCGCGGACGTGCCGGGGTTCATCGTCAACCACGTGGCCCGGCCCTACTACCTCGAGGCGTTTCGGATCCTCGAGGATGGCGTCGCCGGCGCCGAGCAGATCGACGACGCGCTGCGCGATCTGGGCGGTTTCCGGATGGGTCCCCTGGAGCTGACCGATCTCATCGGCCAGGACGTCAACACCGCCACCACCCGCTCGGTGTGGGAGCAGCTGGGCCGGCCGCCCCTGCTGCACCCCAGCCGCCTCCAGGAACGGCTCGTGGCCGAGGGCAACCTCGGGCGCAAGACGGGGCGCGGCGTCTATACCTACGAGGGAGAAGCGCCGGCGCCGGCCGTCGGCGTCGAGCGAAAGCCGCTCGTGATGAGCGACCCGCTCCGCGAGGCGGTGGAGGCCTTCGTCGCCGGGGCGACGGAGGCGCGAGGCGGTGAGGTCCCGCACTACGTCTTCTCCCGAGTCCTCGTGGCGGTCATCGCCCAGGCGGCGGTGGCCCACGAGCGCGGGGTGGCGGAGCCGGCGGACATCGACCGGGCGCTCAAGTACGGCACGAACTACCCCAGGGGCCCCTTCGAATGGGCGGGGGCAATCGGACACGATCTCTGCCGCCGGTTGCTCAAAGAGCTCGACGCCGCGTCCGCCGACGGCCGCTTCGCGATCAAGGCGCTGGGGGTGGGCGGCACCCGGCCAACAAGCCGTCCCGCGCCAACCGAAGAGCCCCCTTCAGAATGACTCCTGGCTCCGGCCGGCTGCGGCTGCGTTGGGGCCTGCGTCGGCCTGCATCGACGACTCGCTTGGAGTCGCCTGCTTCGGCCTCCTTGCCCAACTTGTCCTCGCTCGGCCTCAGGCCTACGGATTCATTCTGAAAGGGGCTCTAAGATGCCCCTATGCGACGGGCGGCCATCATCGACGCGGTGCGGACGCCGGTGGGCCGCTACGGCGGCTGCCTCGCCACGGTCCGCCCCGACGACCTGGCGGCGATGGTCATCAAGGCGGTCGTCGAGCGAACCTCGATCGACCCGGACCTGATCGACGACGTCTACTTCGGCGCCGCCAACCAGGCCGGAGAGGACAATCGCAACGTCGCGAGAATGGCCGCCCTGCTTGCGGGGCTGCCCGCAAGCGTGCCCGGCTGCACCGTGAACCGGCTGTGCGCCTCGGGCCTGGAAGCCATGAACCTCGCCGCCCGGATGATCGAGGCCGATCACGGCGACGTCTTCATCGTCGGGGGCACGGAGTCCATGAGCCGCGCCCCCTTCGCCATGGCCAAGTCCGAGACCGCGTTCGCCCGAACCCCCGAGGTCTACGACACCACGATCGGCTGGCGGTTCACCAACGCCAGGCTGGCGGAGCTCTATCACCCTTACTCGATGGGCGAGACGGCGGAGAACGTCGCCCGCAAGTACGGCGTTTCGCGGGAGGACCAGGACGCCTTCGCCCTTGGGAGCCAGACCCGCTGGGCGGCGGCGAAGCGGGCGTGCCGGTTCGACCGCGAGATCGTGCCGGTCGAGGTCCCCCAGCGCAAGGGCGATGCCCTGGTGGTCGACACCGACGAGCATCCCCGCCCCGACACGACGCTCGAGAAGCTCGCCGGGCTCCCGACGGTCTTCGCCAGCGACGCCGAGGCGACGGTCACCGCGGGCAACTCCTCCGGCATCAACGACGGCGCGGCGGCGCTCCTGCTCGTGGAGGCGGCCCTCGCCGCGCGCCTGGGGCTCGAGCCGCTGGGGCTGGTCGGGCCGTCGGCGTCCGCCGGGGTGGATCCGGGGTGCATGGGCATGGGTCCGGTGCCGGCCACCCGCAAGGCCCTGAAGCGGGCGGGGAACACGATCGACGACCTCGACCTCGTCGAGCTCAACGAGGCCTTTGCCGCCCAGAGCCTCGCCTGCATTCGCGAGCTGGGCCTTGATCCGGCAAAGGTCAATCCCAAGGGCGGCGCGATCGCCATCGGCCACCCCCTGGGGTGCACCGGGGCCCGCCTGGTCACCACCCTCGTGCACGAGATGGTGAGGACCGGCGCCCGGAGGGGTCTGGTTACACTATGCGTCGGGGTCGGCCAGGGCGTCGCGACGGTGATCGAAGGAGTCGAATGATGAGCGGCAGTTCGAACGTAGGCATGCACGTCGACCACGCGCAGAACGAAGACCCGCAAGCGCTCGCGGAGTTCGAGGCCCACGTCGCCGCCGGCGGGATCATCGAGCCCGACGACTGGATGCCCGAGGTGTACCGCAAGGGCATGCTCCGGATGGCCGAGCACCACGCCAACTCCGAGATCATCGGGGCCCTGCCGGAGGGCGAATGGATCACCCGGGCCCCGAGCCTCCGCCGCAAGCTGGCGCTGACCGCCAAGGTCCAGGACGAGGTGGGCCACGGGCAGATGCTTTATCGCGTCTCGCAGGACCTCGGCAAGAGCCGCGACCAGATGCTCCGCGACCTGATCACCGGCAAGACCAAGTATCACAACGTCTTTAACTACCCGGCGCCGACGTGGGGCGACATCGCCATGATCCAGTGGCTCGTGGACGGGGCGGCGATCATGAACCAGAAGACGCTCGCCGACGGGGCGTACGGCCCCTACGTCCGCACGATGAGGCGCATCAACATGGAGGAGGCCTTCCATTTCAAGAGCGGCGAGGACATGGTGCTCACCCTGATGAGCGGCACGAAGCGGCAGAAACAGCTTTGCCAGGACGCCTTCGACCGCTGGTGGTATCCCTCGCTCATGTTCCACGGCCCCCCGGACAAGCCCAACGCCGAAAGCCTTCCTCCGATGCGGTGGCGAATGAAGACCGAGACCAACGACTCGCTCCGCCAGCGATTCGTGAACCGCTTCGCGCCGGCGGCGCTGGACCTGGGCCTGAAGATCCACGTGGTGACCAAGAACGACGACGGCCTGGTCCTCACGAAGACACCCGACGAGAAACTGCGTTGCAATGACGACGGCAACTGGGAGTTCACCGAGCCGGACTGGGAAGAGTTCTACCGCGTGATCCGGGGAGGCGGACCGTGCAACCAGAAGCGCCTGGCGCTGCGACGCTTCTCCTACGAGCAGGGTCGCTGGGTCAGGAACGCCGTGCTGAAGGGCTCGACGGCGTTGCCGCCGGCGGCATAGGAAGCTGTCAGCTTTCCGCAACAAGGTACGAGAGCCATGAAGGACTTCCGACAGTTGCAGCCCCGGCAGAAAAGCTGAAGGCTGATCGCTCATCTCCCCATGTCCAAGCTCCGTGAGAATGTCGCGATCACCGAAGGCGATTTGTCGACGCCGCCGGAAGGCGACCTTGCGCCGTACGTGGTCTTTACGCAGTTGACGGCCAACGGCCCCTACATCTATGCCGGCTGGCTGGACGCCGCCGACGACGACATGGCGGTTCAATTCGCGCGCGAGCACTACGGGCAGGATCAGAAGTGCGAGTGCCTGTGGGCGATCCCTCGCGCAGCGATGGCCGGAACCGAGCTGGCCGTCGCCCCGCCCGCGGACGACGAGGGCTCCCGGCGACCTTTCGAGGTGTTCACGCAGAAGAAGGCCGGCGACCAGCACCGCCTTGCCGGGAGCATCGAGGCCGCGACCGCCGCCGAAGCGCTGGACGTCGCCCGACGCGACCACGCCGCCGCCAGCAGCATCTGGGTCGCGCCGCGTGATCGCATCATCGTCACCGACGAGGACGACGTCATCTGGCGCCACACGGACCAGACCTATCGCCTCGCGCGCGGCTACGCCTCCGACGTGCGGGCGAAGTGGGAGCGCATTCGCGCCCAGCGCGACATCGAGGACTACGAGCAGGACGACCTCAAGGAGATGTTCTAGAAGAAGGTACGAAGGCACTGAGTCGCGAAGGCACGAAGGGGAGCGAAGAAGGACCGATGATTGAGATTGCAGACCATCTCAAGGAACCGCTCGTCGAGCTTTTGCTGTCGGTGGCCGACGACAAGCTGATCCTGGGTCACCGCAACAGTGACTGGACCGGGCTGGCGCCGATCCTCGAGGAGGACATCGCCTTCTCCTCGCTCGCTCAGGACGAGATCGCCCACGCCCAGGCGCTCTACGAGCTCGCCGCGCCCCTGACCGGGCGCTCGGCGGACGACTTGGTCTTCGGGCGCGGGCCCGGGGAGTACCGTTGCTGCGCGATCGTGGAGCTTCCCGACGATTTCGACTGGGCGTTCGCCGTCGGCCGCCGGTTCTTCTGCGATCACTTCGACGCCCTGCGCCTGGGACGGATGGCGCGCTCATCCCTCACACCCCTCGCCGACC